>WNGI01003090.1_pt1 | contig 14574 bp, 10 predicted proteins | sample 5400621 | NCBI WGS metagenome assembly WNGI01 (sample SAMN13153374, study PRJNA577476) | soil metagenome | isolation source: 20 cm soil or saprolite under Garry oak tree replicate 1 | place: USA:California | collected 2016-06-15 | reverse complement strand
GAAGCCGAACTGCTTCTCCAGGCTCTTGATGAATTCCGGATCGAGGCCCTGCGCGCCGCGGTATTTGGAGCTGACTGCGTCGATGGCGGCGCCGCCGCCGGGCTGCCCGCGCGCGCCGAGATCGCCGCCCGGCGACCCCGAGATGCGCGAGGTCGCTCCGGTGTCGGAGCCCGAGAGCTGGGCGATGACGCGTTCGACCGGCCCGCCGGGGGCGAACTGCACCACCACGAACGAGACCAACATGATGCCGAACAAGGTCGGGACCATGAACAGCAGGCGCCGGATGATGTAGGCGGTCATGTCGTGTATGCGTCCGCGCTAGAGGACCTCCATCCGCGCTCGATGCACCCGGGCACCACCGTCTCGCCGCGCACGTGCTCGCGACCGGACATCGATGCGGAGCCGGGGCAAGCGCGCCTTGCCTGCGCAGGAAGACCGCGTTCGCTGCTGGCGCCGACGCCACCTCGCCGGTCAGCGCGCGGGCCGCTCACGCGCTATCCCCGCTGCTCGAGTTTTGCCGCCTTGTCGCGATCGTACCACCAGGTCTCCGGGGCGCCGCGCGCGTAGCGCGGCTTGCTCGCAGGCCGGCTGAACACGTCCCAATAGGCGAGCCAGTGCGAGGCCTTGTACCAGTGCGGAACCCAATAGCGGCCGCTGCGGATCACCCGGTCGAGCGCCCTGCAGGCCATCGTGAGGCTCGTGCGGTTATCGGCGGCGATGATCTTCTCGATGAGCGCATCGATGACCGGATCGGAAATGCCGGCAAGGTTCTGCGAGCCTCGCATCGCCGCTGCCTGCGAGGAAAAGAAGATTCGCAACGAATCGCCGGGCGTGGTCGAGAACCCGAACCGCTGCACCGTCAGGTCGAAATCGAAATCGTCGACCCGCTTGCGATATTGCACGGGATCGACGATGCGCAAGTTCGCTTCGATGCCCAGCGTCCCGAGATTCTTGATGAACGGCATGTGGTGCGGCTGGAACGACGGCTCGTCGAGCAGGAATTCGACGCTGATCGGCTCGCCTTGCGGCGTCACCCGCTTGCCGTCCTTGATGACGAAGCCGGCCTCCTGCAACACCGTGTTCGCCTGACGCAGGAGCGCGCGGTCCTGCCCCGAGCCGTCGGAGACCGGCGGCACGAACGGCTCGCCGAACACCTCGTCGGCGACCTTGCCGCGGAACGGTTCGAGCAGCGCCAGCTCCTGCGGCGAGGGCTTGCCGACGGCCATCATGTCGGAGTTCTCGAACACCGAATGGGTCCGTTTGTAGCTCCCGTACATCAGGGTCTTGTTGGTCCATTCGAAATCGAACGCGTAAATGAAGGCTTCGCGCAGTCGCTTGTCCTTGAGCTTGTCGCGGCGGGTATTGAAGAACCAGCCCTGCGCGCCCGACGGCGTATCGTCCGGCAGGGTATCACGCTTGACGCGGCCATCGCGAGCCGCCGGAAAGTCATAGCGCGTCGACCAGATGCGCGAGGTGAACTCCTCGCGGAAGAGATAGCTCTTGCTGGTGAAACCCTCGAAGGCGACATCGCGGTCGCGATAGAATTCGTAGCGCACGACGTCGAAATTGTTCTGTCCGCGCTCGACCGGCAGCTCGGCGCCCCACCAATTCTTGACCCGGTCGTATTCGATGAAGCGCCCGGGATCGAATCGCCCCACCTGGTAGGGACCGCTGCCGAGCGGCGGCTCGAGCGTCGTCTCGTCGAAGGCATGCTTGGAGTAGTATTCGCGCGAAAAAATCGGCAGCGAGGCCGTGAACAGCGGCACGTCGCGCGCCCGCTTGGGCGCAAAGGTCAGCACCACGGTGGCGTCATCGGTCGCCTCCGCGCCGACGAAGTCGCGCAGCAGTTGCTGGGCGATCGGGTGGCCCTTCTCCTTGAGGATCTTGAGCGAGAACGCGACGTCGTGGGCGGTGAGCGGGCTGCCGTCGTGAAAGGTGATGCCGGGCCGCATCAGAAAACGGTAGGCGAGCCCATCCGCGGATATCCGCACCGCGCGCGCGGCAAGCCCGTAGAGGGCGTCCGGCTCGTCGGCCGCGCGCGTCAGCAGGCTGGCGAAGGTGAGCTCCATGCCCTGCGCGCCGTCGCCCTTGAGGATGAAGATGTTGAGCGAATTGAAGGTGAGAAAGTTCTGATTGAAGGTGCGGGTGGCTCCGATTTGGGAGAACGTGCCGCCCTTCGGCGCATTGGGATCGACGTAGTCGAAATGCTTGAATCCCGCCGGATATTTGAGGTCGCCGAACGCCGAGATGCCGTGCCGTTCGGGGCCCTCCTCCGCCCACGCCGGACGAGCGAGCGTCGAAACGAGCGCACCGGCGCCCAGTGCGAGCGTATGGCGTCGCGTCACCTTGCAGATGTCGGTCATGGTCGCGTCCCTGTCTTGGCGGCTTTTTCCGCATCCCACCACCACACGGTCGGAAAGGCCGATGCGCCGTATTTCGGCAGCGGATCCTGCCGGTTGAAACGGTCCCAGCGGGCCGTGCGGCTTTTATCCAAGGTAAATTGCGGCACCACGTAGTGGTTCCAAAGCAGCACGCGATCGAGCGCCCTGGTGGCGGCGATGAGCTCGGCGCGGTCCTTGGCGAAGATCACCCGCTCGATCAGCGCGTCGACCGCCGGATTTTTGATGCCGACGTAATTGCGCGAGCCCGGCGTGTCGGCGGCCGGCGTGCCCCAGTAGTCGCGCTGCTCGTTGCCGGGCGAAAGCGATTCCGGCCAGGAGGCGACGATGATGTCGAAATCCCAGTTGCGCAGCCGGTTCTCGTATTGCGGATCGTCGACCGTTCGCACGTTCACGGTGATGCCGAGCCGTTCGAGCGAGGGCTTGTAGAACAGGATGATGCGCTCGATGCTGGGGTCCTCGGTGAGGATTTCGACGCTCACGAGTTCACCGGTCTTGGGGTCGACCAGCTTCTGGTTGCGGATCTCGTATCCGGCCTCCTTCAACAGCCGCATCCCTTCGCGCAGATTGGCGCGCACGTTCTCGGAGTTTCCGCCCACCGGATTTGTGTACACGGTAGTGAACACCTCGGGCGGTACCTTGTCGCGCACCTTCTCCAGGATTTCCAGTTCCTGGCCGTGCGGCAGACCGGAGGAGGCGAGCTCGGTGCCGTCGAAATAACTGTTGATGCGCGTGTATTGGCCGAAGAAGATCTGCTTGTTCATCTCCTCGAAGTCGTAGGCGAAATTGAAGGCGCGCCGCAGCCGCGGGTCCTTGAATTTGTCGCGCCGGGTATTGAAGGCGAAGGCCTGCATGATCCCCCGATTGCGCTGGGGGAATTCCTCGAGCACCACGCGCTTGTCCTTGACCGCCGGGAAATCGTAGGCCGTCGCCCAGTTCTTGGCGACGTTCTCCGTGCGCCAGTCGATGTGGTCGGTTTTGAAGGCCTCGATGGCCACTGTGGAGTCGCGGAAATACTCGAACCGCAGTTCGTCGAAATTATCGCGTCCGACATTGACGTTGAGATCCTTGCCCCAATAGTCCTTCACCCGCTCGTAGACGACGGTGCGGCCGGCGACGAACTCCTTGACGCGGTAGGCGCCGTTGCCGAGCGGCGGTTCGAGCGTGGTCGCGCCGATGTCGCGCTTCTTGCCGGCGGCGTCGGCCCCCTCCCACCAATGCTTCGGCAACACGTTGAGCTGACCCAGGATCAGCGGCATTTCACGATTGCCCGGGGCGTCGAAGATGAAGGTGACTTCGCGCTCCCCAGTCTGTTCCATTTTCGTGACATGCCGATAATAGGCCGCCGTCATCGGGCTGTGCTTCTTGAACGCCTGCATGGAGAAGATCACATCCTCGACCGTCACCGGCTTGCCGTCGTGATAGCGCGCGTTGGCGCGCAAACGGAAGGTCGCCGAGCTGAAGTCGCTCGCATGGGTGACCGCTTCGGCAATAAGCCCGTAGTCGGTCGAAACTTCGTCGAGCGACGGCGCCAGCAGCGTGTCGGAGAGCATGCCCGCGCCCGCCGCGATCGATCCCTTCAACCCGGAGACGACCTCGTTGAAGTTGTCGAACGTGCCCACCGCCATCAGCCGCACGCTTCCACCCTTCGGCGCGCTCGGGTTGACGTAGTCGAAATGCGTGAAGCCTGCCGGATATTTGAGCTCTCCAAACAGCGACAATCCATGCTTCCATTCGAGCGCATGTTCTTGCGCGCGCGCGGACGCGCCGAGAAACGGCGCTCCAAATCGGTCGAGGATGGGGGATAAAGCTGCAAGGACGCCGGTGCGAACGACGGATCGACGGGTCAGGCGCAAGGAAACCTCCGGGGCAACGACGCCAATGACGCACGCACTGGCCGCATTATCTCCGATTTGCGATGGTGGGGCACGGACATGTGCGCGGTCGGACCATCACTTTATCATCACTTTATAAGTAGGCGGCGACCGCGCCTGCGCCACTGATATGGTGGGCTCCAACGGGTTCATTACCAAATCTTAAAGTACGCGGTAAGGGGCCGCGACCCTCGGGCTGCTTCACTGCGCCTTCGGGCTGCCGGCGGCCTCGGCCGCCTTGGGCAGCGGCGCCGGGTTATCGGAGAGCGAGTTGAGATAGGCGATGACGTCGGCGCGCTCGCCGCCGCGCTGGATGCCGGCGAAGGTCATGTTGGTGCCGGGAACGTAGCCGCGCGGATTGATAATGAACTGGCTGAGGTCGTCGATGGTCCAATTGCCGCCCTTCGCCTTCATCGCGGCGGAATAGTTGAACCCCGCCTCCGACGCCTTCGGCCGGCCGACCACGCCATACAGGTTAGGCCCGACCAGGTTGCGCCCGCCCTTGGTGAAGGTGTGGCACGCCTGGCATTTCTTGGCCGCGTTCTCGCCGCGGGCGACGTCGGCCTTGGCGAGCAGCTGCTCGATCGGGTCCTGCTTTTCCGGCTCCGCGGGCTTGCCGGCCGGCGCCTGCTCCGGCACCGCGATCTCGTAGCCGGGCTTGGCCGGCTTCACCGGCGTGAAGATGGCGCCGGCGGCGATGTTGATCGAGAGCACGCCGAGACAGGTGCCCAGGATGGCACCGAGGATTTTGTTCACTTCAAAGGAGTCCATCGCCTGAAGGCTCGCGGAAGGTTGGGGAATTGCAAGCGGCGGCCGCACTGGATTGCGGCGGTGCACAAATAGCCGGTTTGCCTCGGCTCTGGCAACCCGTATAAGCGGCCAACCCCCCTCAGGGTGGCGCCGCGCATACATTTTGCCGCAAGCCGAGGGCCCGAGGCGCAGCGATGGCCGACGTTCTCATTGTCATCCCCGCGCGCATGGCTTCGACCAGGCTTCCGGGCAAGCCGTTGCTCGACATCGCGGGCGAGCCGATGATCGTCCACGTGCTGCGCCGCGCGCAGGCGGCGCGGCTCGGGGAGGTGGTGGTCGCGACCGATTCGGACGTGGTCGCGGCCTGCGTCGAGAAAGCCGGCGGCCGCGCCGTGATGACGCGCGCCGACCACGTCTCGGGCTCCGACCGCATTTTCGAGGCCTTGGACGTCGCCGACCCGCAGCGGCGCAGCGCCATCATCGTCAATGTGCAGGGCGACCTGCCCACGCTTGCGCCCGCCGACATCGCGGCCGCGATCGGACCGCTCGCCGACGGCGCGGTCGACATCGCCACGCTGGCGGCCGAGATCAGGCGGGCGGACGAACGCACCGACCCCAGCGTGGTGAAACTCGTCGGCACCCCGGTTGGAGAGCGGCGCCTGCGCGCGCTCTATTTCACCCGCGCCGAGGCGCCTGCCGGCGAGGGGCCGCTCTATCATCACATCGGCCTTTACGCCTTTCGCCGCGCGGCGCTGGCCCGTTTCGTGGCGTTGCCGCCTTCGCCGCTCGAGCAACGCGAAAAACTCGAGCAGCTGCGCGCGCTCGAAGCGGGGATGCGCATCGACGCCATCATCGTCGACAGCGTGCCGCTCGGCGTCGACACGGCTGCGGAGCTCGAGCGGGCGCGCGCAATCCTCGGGCGGGGCAAGACAGGGCCGTAGCCCGGGCGAGCGGTGCACCGCATCGCCGTCGCTCGCGCTGCACCGTATCCGGGACACGCACCTATGAGCCGTTGACTCGGCGCGGCGGCGTGCGTACCGGAACGCCATGACGGCAGCCAAGAAGATCGTGTTCCAGGGCGAACCGGGAGCGAACTCCCACCTCGCCTCGCGCGACGCCTATCCGGACTACGAGCCGGTGCCGTGCGCGACCTTCGAAGACGCATTTGCCGCGATCAACAGCGGCGAGGCCGAACTCGGCATGATCCCGATCGAAAACTCGGTCGCCGGCCGCGTCGCCGACATTCACCATCTCTTGCCGGACTCAGGCCTCCATATCGTCGCCGAGCATTTCATGCCGGTGCGGCATCAGCTGCTGGGGCCGAAGGGGGCAACGCTCAAGGACATCAAGACGGTCGAGAGCCACGTGCACGCGCTGGGCCAGTGCCGCAAGGTGATCCGCAAGCTCGGCGTCAAGCCGGTGGTCGCCGCCGACACCGCCGGCTCCGCCCGCGAGGTCGCCGAAATCGGCGACAAGACGCGCGCCGCCATCGCCTCGCGGCTTGCCGCCGAAATCTACGGCCTCGACATCCTGGCGCAGGACATCGAGGACGAGGACCACAACACCACGCGCTTCATCGTGCTTTCGCGCGACGCAAGGTGGGCGAAAAGCGACGCCGGGCCGGTCATCACCACCTTCCTGTTCCGGGTGCGCAACGTGCCGGCGGCGCTCTACAAGGCGCTTGGCGGCTTCGCCACCAACGGCGTCAACATGACCAAGCTCGAAAGCTACATGATCGAAGGCAATTTCTTCGCCACCCAGTTTTACGCCGACGTCGAAGGCCATCCCGAAGACCGCAGCCTCGTGTTCGCGTTCGAGGAGCTCGCGTTCTATTCCAAGGAGATGAAGATCCTCGGCGTCTACCCGGCGCACCCCTTCCGCGCAACCTTCGAGGAAGCGGTCGCGTAAAGCTTAGATGCGTAGGGCCGGCAGGCCGATCTCGGCTTGTCCGAGATCGACGTGTCGGTATCTGCGTTTACCCTAGGCGGCGCGCTTCTTGATCGAGTCCTTGGTGGATAGCTGAGGCTTCGCGGCCGTGCCTGTGCCGGTCGTCGGATCGCGCCGGCGGGAACGGTTGGCCGCGATGGTCGCGTCGCGCAAGCGCGTGGCGTCCTCGCCATCGACGACCCACTCGATCTCCGAGCGGTTGATCCCGATGTCCTTGAGCGCGCGGTCATCGAGCGCACGAAGCTCGCGCACCGCCGCGTTGCGCTCGCGCCGCAGCGCGTAGGCGCGCCACCATTTGCCCGCGGTGGCGGCGACCGCCCAAGCCGCGGTACGCAATCCGCGCAGGACGGCGCCCACAAGGCCGCGCAGCGCCTGGGCGCGCGCGACTTCCGCGCGGCGAATGATCTGTCGCTTCCTGCGCTCCCATTGCTCATACGTCAACTCATTGAAAACAGATGCTCTTTCATTCCCGGCGCACATCTTCGTTCTCCTTCGATCACGATCTCTAATGGGGCTTTACGCCCGCCGAACCATCACGTAAAATGAATAATTATGAACATAATCATCTTGAGATGAGAACGATGGATCTCACCGACCTGCATATCTTCCGCTCGGTGGTGCAAGCCGGCGGCGTCACGCGCGCCGCCGAAAAGCTCAACCGCGTCCAATCCAACGTCACCACCCGCGTGCGTCAGCTCGAAAGCGACCTCGGCGTCGAGCTGTTCGTGCGCGAGGGCAAGAGGCTGCACCTCTCCTCCGAGGGCAAGCTGCTGCTCGACTACGCGGATCGGCTGCTCGATCTTGCCGAGGAGGCGCGCGAGGCCGTGCACGATGCCGAGCCGCGCGGGCTGTTGCGACTAGGCACGGGAGAAAGCACCGCCGCGATGCGGTTGCCCGTCCCCATGAACGACTATCTCGGCCGTTACCCCGACGTGACGCTCGAGCTGCGCACCGGCAATACCAGGGAGCTTGCCGCCGCCGTCCTCGGCGGCGACCTCGACGCCGCGCTCGTCTCCGAGCCCATCGCCGATGCACCCTTCGATAAAGTGGCGATCTACGAGGAAGAGCTGGTGATCATCGCCGCCGCCGGACATGCGCCGATCAAGTCGCCGCGCGACGCCAGGCCGCAAACCGTGCTCGCGTTCGAATCCGGTTGCTCCTACCGCCAGCGGCTCGAGGATTGGTTCGCCCATCACGGGGAAATGCCCGACCGCATCGTCGAAATCACCTCCTACCACGCCATGCTCGGATGCGTGGTGGCGGGCATGGGCATTTCGCTGATGCCGCGCAACGTGCTCACCACCTTTCCGGACGCCAAGCTCTTGAGCGTGCATTCCTTACCGCCGGCGCTCGCACGCGCGCCGACCGTCCTGATCCGGCGCAAAGGGACGCTGTCGCCGAAGGTGAGCGCGCTGATCGAGGTTCTGCTCGCGCACACCGACACGGGCAAAAAACGGCGCGCGGTGCGCAGCAACGGGCGGGGCGCTCGCAGCCTCGGCTGACGGCCGCTCCCGGCGTCAAATCGTCTGATTGTACGCGCCGACCTCGCGATGCGTGCGCAGCACGCCGTCGATCGCCTTGAACATGTCGCGCATGCGCGCCTCCGACACCGGGCTTTCGACCACCACCACCAGCTCCGGCTTGTTGGAGGAGGCGCGAACGAGCCCCCAGGTGCCGTCCGCCACGGTGACGCGCACGCCGTTGACGGTCACGAGGTCGCGGATCGGCTCGCCCGCCACCTTCTCGGCGCGCGCTTTCGCCTGCTCGAAGTGCTTCACGACGTCGTCGACCACGCGGTATTTGACCTCGTCGGGGCAGTGGGGCGACATGGTGGGTGAGGACCAGGTCTTGGGCAGCGCATGCTTGAGGTCGGCCATGCTTTTTGCGGGATTGCGGTCGAGCATGTCGCAAACCGCGAGCGCGAACACGAGCCCGTCGTCGTAGCCGCGGCCGAGCGGCGGATTGAAGAAGAAGTGGCCGGATTTCTCGAAGCCCGCCATCGCGCCAATCTCGTTGACGCGGCGCTTCATGTAGGGGTGGCCGGTCTTCCAGTAGTCGACCTTGACGCCGTTCGCGCGCAGCACCGGGTCGGTCATGAACAGGCCGGTCGACTTCACATCGGCGACGAAAGTCGCGCCCTTGTGTTGCGCGGAGATGTCGCGCGCGAGCATCACGCCCACCTTGTCGGCGAAAATTTCCTCGCCCTCGTTGTCGACCACGCCGCAGCGGTCGCCGTCGCCGTCGAAGCCGAGCGCCACGTCCGCGTTGACGCGCAGCACCTCGTCGCGCATCGCGTGCAGCATCTTCATGTCTTCGGTGTTGGGATTGTATTTGGGGAAGGTGTGGTCGAGCTCGCAGTCGAGCGGGACGACCTCGCAGCCGACGGCGGCGAGGACCTGCGGCGCAAACGCGCCGGCGGTGCCGTTGCCGCAGGCGCAAACGACCTTGAGGCGGCGCTTGAGCTTCGGGCGCGCCGTGAGATCGGCGATGTAACGGGCCGGCAAGTTTTCGACGAAGGTATAGGAGCCGCCGCCGCGCAGGTTAAAGCGCGCCTCGAGCACGATCGCCTTGAGCCGATTGATCTCGTCCGGGCCGAAGGTGAGCGGCCGAGCGGCGCCCATCTTCACGCCGGTCCAGCCGTTGTCGTTGTGGGAAGCAGTCACCATCGCCACGCACGGCACGTCGAGAGCGAATTGGGCGAAATACGCCATCGGGGTGAGCGCCAGGCCGATGTCGCTGACGTTGCAGCCCGCCGCCATCAGCCCCGACACCAAGGCGGTCTTCACCGAGGCCGAATAGGCGCGAAAATCGTGGCCGGTCACCACCTGCGGCGCGACGCCGAGCTCGTGGATGAGCGTGCCGAGGCCGAGCCCCAGCGCCTGCACCCCCATCAGGTTGATTTCCTTCTCCAAGAGCCAGCGCGCATCGTATTCGCGAAAGCCGGTGGGCTTCACCAGCGGCTCGGATTCATAGGCATAGGTGTTGGGCGCGAGCGCGGGCTTCGGCTTGGGGAACATCAGCGGTTCCTGATTGCGGATCGATGCGCACGAGCCTCATAGCGCAGGCCCCGCGCCGGGAAAAGCGTATGACGGACGCTCCGAGCGAGAGATGGAACCGTGGAAACGCGTTTGGCTCAGTCCAAGACCAGCTCAAGCCGCTGCAATCCAGGCTTGATGTCGACCATAATGGCAGTCTCGACATCCTTCGCGCCCTTTTTCGCGTGCGCGGAAACTTTCCTCAGTCCGGGCACGACCCGCTCAAGCGCGATTGTTTTGCCGCGACTGCGAGCCACTTCGATGTCGTCTACCGAGATGAGCACTTCGTCGTCGAAGTCGCCGGACAAAGTAAGATTGAGCGCGCCTGGTTTACTGGCCTCCTCTGCGGTCTTGGCGGCCGCCCTCGCATCAGCTGCCGCCTTCTCGGCGGCGGCCTTGGCATCGGTTGCAGCGGTCTCAGCCGCTCGGACCGTCTCCTGAATTTGTTTCGTAACGTCGTCAGTCCCTTTCTTCGCCGCAGCCTCGAGCTCGGACAGGGAGGCGAGAAACTCCGTCCGCCACTCGGTGAGTTCGCCGGTTGTGATCTTATTCACGTCGTTGCAGAACGCCTCCGCGAGGGCGCGGATGCGCTCGCGCGCAACAACCTCCGCGGTCTTCCGGTCGGCGGCGTCTTTGAGCACTATCAACTCTTTGAGGAATTCGAATTGAACCTTGGTCCAGAGATCTCGAATCGCAAGAATGATCCCGAGATGACGGAAGTAGGTCGTGGTTTTGTCGGTCCCCTTCTCATAAAAGCTGATCGCTCCCATGACGGCATAGATCGCGAGAACGGCGAGCAGGACCCCTTTATCGAATCCATCCAAACCCCATTTCTGAAGGAATGCCTCCGGCGCGAAACGCAACGCCGCCGCCAGGCCGGTCAACAGGAACGCGATTGATCCGAGCAAAGCCAGGACCCATCGAGAGCCGTTTGCCCATTTCGTATTTTGCTTGCGCAGAGCCTCATAGTAGATGAACCGCTCGTCCTTCAAACGTCGGAGTTTTTCGAGGAGCGCTTCGACGAACTTGGAAAATTCCAACTCGGCGGTGCCTTGCGGCTCGAGCTCGATGGCGCGGAATGTATTTCCGACCACATTATTGGGCATGGTCGAGGTCCCTTTTTGCCTGGTTTACTTTCACACAGCGCCCGGTAAATACAATGTCGGTTCGAGCACGCGCTCGACTCCGCGCGCCCGACGTTCAAGAGTGTTTGCGCGGCGGGCGCGCTCAAAGAGTCGAGACCCATTTCGCGGCCGAAGCTCGCCCGCCGGCCCCGGCGCGGCGGTCGCGGCGCCGTGCGCCCGACCCGGCCATTCAGGGATGGCGTTCGGTCGCAGCGAGGATCGAATTGTCGATCGCCACGACGTACTAGAACGCGACCTCGAAAAATAGCCGGTCTTCGACCACTTGCTCCTGTGTCGTCGGCGTCGGCCGGTCGACGCGCAGAACGAGGCCCTTGGCCTTTTCGTTGAGCGCGGCAACGAGCTCGTCGAGGGGCATATGATCCCAGTGTTTCTTCTTCGCCATCGCCTGGTCGACCGGGATCATCGCGACGCGCAACTTCTCCATTTGTTCGAGGCCCTTGTCCCGCAAGGTCGCATTGTGACTGCCGTGGTGCCCGACCTTGTAGAAGATCGTGCGCTTGAGCAGGTCGGGCCCGGTGACCTTCTTGCCTCCGACCTCCCATTCGAGGCCTTGCCACGACAGCCAGTTCCCGACCTGGGCGTCGGCAGCGAACAGCAACACATCGCCGTCCGGGAGCTCGATGGCCAGGACCAGGCTGGTGTTGTTGGTGAGGCTATCGAGCTGTAGCGCCAACTCCGTCGAGCCTCCCAGCCAGTCGCTGTCGATCAGTCGCCAGTTGTCCGTCGCATCGGCTGGCGTCCAATATTGCTGCTGGAAGAACGCCATCTCCCTAGCGTACGAAAACGGGATTTCATACTGCCGATCGAAGGGCCGACCGCTATCTTTGCTGTCCAATGCGGTGCCCGCGCCCGCCATGAACAGTTGGAATCCATCGACCGCGAGGCCGTACGTTTCCTTATCGCGCGTCGAGGGGTTGATCTTACGCAATAACTTCTCGTCATGCGGCGGGCCAAGCACGTAGAACCTTGCCCCCGTGCCGCTGGGCTCTACCGGATCATCGCTCGGGAGGCAGAACCGCAGGTTCGACGACATCTCTCTGACGTTGGCGAGGGCGTCCTCGGTCGAGGCGCCCTTCGCCGCGCCGAAAAACTCCAGCAGCCCGCCAAGCTCGACCGCCTCGGCGGCATGCTCATCCCCCGCGAGCTGCAAACGACTGAGCCCGAGGCGCAGGGAAGCGAGTGCTGCGTCCCGCTGCGCTTTGAGTTTCTGGGTCAACGGATCGTTTCTATTTTCCGTCCAACCGAGCCAGACCTCGTGGACCTTGAGTTTGTCAAACGCGTCCTTGGCCTGCACAAAACCGGAAAGATGATCCCAGTGTTCATGCGTTGCCAGCAAGAGGTCGATCTCGCCTTGCGTGGCGGCGACAATGTTTTCGACCACTTCGGTCATCTTGGTGGACGCATCCGCGGTGCCCAAGATGACTCCACAATCGATCAGGACCTTGTACGGACGGTCACTATCGGAACGCGGCAGCGAAATCAGAAAGCAATCGCCCAGGCCTTGTCGGTACATTCTGACCTTCGCGCGATAGCTGCTCGAACCCTGCGGATTTGCGCTGGTGCGGCGCCTGGCGCCTTTGGCATTTTTTTGCGACTTGCGAGCCACGGCGCTCTCCTATCCGTGCACGCGATGCATCACGGCGAACGGCTCGCCGGCGGCCGATTTGCTCGCGAAGTAGTTGGAGCGGAGCCCACCAGGAGCATCGATAGCGAGAGTTAATTGTGTGGCGAGACGGTCGGGACTTTGGACTTTCTTGCGCACCATGTAGCGAACCTCGGCCGTCGCGAGGTCGATGAGCAAGGTGCAGCCGCCGCGCAAGCGGCCGCCGGGCGGGCCCGAGAGACGGAAGCTCTGGGTGATTTCGACGATCAAATCGGAGCGGATGTTCCCGTCAGGCCCGACCCGGCGCGCCGGACGCACCGAGTGGATTTCGATCCTGCGAAGCTCTCCGGTCCATGCGCCGATCTTGTCGGGTCTTGGCTTGTCGATCCGCAGCAGCCCCAATGCAGCGATTTCCTCCTCGCTCACCTGTTTTGGGTCCATCAGCCAATGCCAGAAGGTATTTGCGTTCTCTTCCGAAGATTTATAGGCAGCCTCTCGTTTCACGCTCATGTCCCAATCGATCGACATCCGATCGAGCACCGCCCTTACATTGGCCTTTTGCAGCGGCAGCGGCGGCGGCTCCCATAGGAGGCTTCCCGGCGACAGATGCTTGACGTCCCAGGGATAAATGCCACGGTTGCGAAATGCCTCGATGAAGGCGGTGCGGTAGCCGTACTTGTCGTCCGGCACGAGATCGGCATCGGCGGTGATGAGCGCGCGCAGATATTCGCCGAAGGTGATGTCGACCGGCGGGCAATAGTCGAGCGCGCGAATGCAGATATTGAGAAACTGTCCCGCAACTTTGCTGGCCTCGCGCGCCAATCGACCGACGAGATCGGTCGATATGGCGCCAGCCGGGAGGATGCCGGTCCCCGCGGTCGCGAGCCGCAGAAGATCGAGCGTGCGGCGCCTGTAAATCTGCAGGAACGCGTCGAAGACGGCGGCCACCAAGACGGCGCCGCGGTCATGTGCTTCGGTTGCATTGTCATAGTCGGTCCGCTTCGGTTCTTGACGGACCCAGATTTCCTTCTCCCGCGGTTTCGCAGGATCGCTCGGCTCCGCGTCGTCGCTTTCACCGTTGCCGGCGCTTTCGTCGTCGCGACCGGCCTTCACCTTTACGACCTTGCCGATGTAGTCGCGCAGCGCGCCATACCGGCCGGTCGCCTCGCCGAACTGGACCGCGAGCTGCCCCAACAGGTTTTGCTTCTCGAGGTCGCCGCGGGTTTCGGCGATTTGGTGGCGCAATGCTTCCGGCAGCGTGAAATGCTGAAAAAGCGCGACGATGTCGGCGAAAGCTTCATGGAAGGCGAATACATCGGGATTGGTGGCCTCGCGGAAGCGCCGGTGCAAGCCGTCAAGCAACGCGTGTGTCGTCTCATGGGCCACGATATCGTGGGACGTCGCCGTGAAAACGACTCCTCCGGGCAGAGACGTTCCCGCAGTCGAGCCGGAAGCGGTGAAATAGCCGAGCAGCAGGGCCTTACGCTCCGGGCTGTAGTACGCATTCTTGGCGCGCAGGGCGTGCGGATAGATTCGAAGCCGTTGCACGTATTCGTTATGCCTTTCGCCATCCACCGTCTTCTCGCGTGGGGCCCACAACGCGACGCGGCCGAGCGCGTCCTCGAAATGTTGGATCGTCTTCATCGCCACCGCATACGTCATCTGCTGATGAAACTGCGGGCTGGCTTCCGACGGTGAGAGACCCGAGCGAGTCAAGATGTGTGGATGATTGAGATCCACCGGCGCATAGCAGCATTGGCTCGCCGGATCGACATCGATCACTTCGATATATTCGCCGATCGGACCCGGCTGGAGGTCCTT
>WNGI01003089.1_pt1 | contig 14575 bp, 11 predicted proteins | sample 5400621 | NCBI WGS metagenome assembly WNGI01 (sample SAMN13153374, study PRJNA577476) | soil metagenome | isolation source: 20 cm soil or saprolite under Garry oak tree replicate 1 | place: USA:California | collected 2016-06-15 | reverse complement strand
GCTCAACCCCCGCGTGCATTAGATCGTGATGCTGATTGCGGTCAAACCGGAGCTGCTCCGGTGTGGCCTTCTTGCTCGTGAAGAGCCCCTGGTGCCAGGCCGCATATACAACCCTGTAGCTCGCGTATCCCTGTTCCTTTTCGGCGATGAATGCCTCGATGAACGCGTGAAACGGCAGATACCGGAGCCAGCCTAGGTCGCGCTCTTGGTAGTAGTAGCGACGAGCATATGCGAAGAAAGACCCATCGTAGAACACGCCGATCCGGCATATCGCGTTGCTCGAGGCCATGGAAATCCCCACCCCATTGTGTCGCGCTAACGGAATGCGCGTAAGCTGCGGCGCCGATCTCGAACGATCACAAACGCAATTCTTACCGCCGAGGACCGGCGCCGCGAGTCTCAGACGCGCTTGGCCCTAGTCGTTTTGTCTCTGAATGGTTGGGACGCGCAGGCACTTTACGTCTAACCTGACATGGGGGCGTTGCGCCAGGACGGGCCATGTGAACCGGTCAGGCCCTACCGTCGCGGTCATCTGGAGAGCGTCCAGGGTGACACCATCCGTGTTTTCGTCTAACGTATTCATGCCGCACTCCGTGCCAGGACGCGCAACTTGGACTGTCAGCTGCGTCGGGTGGGCGAAGGTGATCCGGACAGGCTCCGCTCGAATCGGGGCGTTTGATGGGTTGAAAAGCCACCGCATATTGTCCTCCGTCGCGCTCGTTGCCCGGACGAATGTGGTCAGCGGGCGATTCCCCCGATAGGGCAGGAATGCGGCAGGGAGGGGCGAAAATGCGGCAGGTCGTGCTTGTGGCGAACGGTTTCGTCCGATGCCCTTTACCGCGTCCGTCTATTGCACGCAGCAAATCCGCCCTTCAATACCGCAAAAACGCCCTAGAAGGCTAGAGCAATGGAAAACAGCTTCTTCTAGTTACGCCTCAGGAGAGTCTACGGTCTCAATTGCGCCCTAGCCGCAGAGCCATTTCAGACTCAAAGTCCCTACTGCGGCTCGGTTGAAGAACCATCAGTCTGCGAGGGAGAAGGATGGAGACGCAGGTACGCACACCCCAGATGGTTTTCATGCAGCCTCAGCGGCTTGTCGTGCCGTTGTTCCAGCGTCCCTACGTGTGGAACGAAGAGAACCAGTGGGAGCCGCTGTGGAACGATCTCATTCGCGTAGCGGATCGCGTGGTTCAGCGGCCTTCAGACAAGTATCAGCCGCACTTTTTGGGCGCCGTGGTCCTTCAACAGGTGCAGAGGCAGACCGGCCAAATGCAGGAGCGAACGATCATAGACGGTCAACAACGTCTGACTACACTCCAATTACTGTTAGACGCGTTGCACGCTGAGCTCATGCGTATCCAGGCGCAAACCCCCGCATTGAGAATTGAACCGTTGGTGAGGAATGCCGAACCTTTTCGCCTGAAACCGGAGGATCAATACAAGGTTTGGCCTACCAATCGTGACAGGGCGGCATTCAACGCTGTAATGGGGGCCAAGCTGCCAATTGACTACGATGCTGTTGGCCATCGCGGCGAGCGGATAGTCGAAGCGCATCGTTTTTTTAGTGAGCAAGCCCGTGAATGGTTGGCGGCAGGTAGTCCCGAACTCGCCTCGGCGCGTGCGGCGGCTGTGGAAACCGTCGCGCGCGAACTGCTTCAGGTTGTGGTCATAGACCTTACCGTTGATGAAAACGCTCAGGAGATCTTCGAAACCCTCAACGCACGGGGTGCACCACTCACCGCTGCTGACCTCATCAAGAACTTCATCTTTCAGCGCTTGCTCGAGACAGGTGCCAACGTTGAGGTAGCGTACGAACAAAACTGGAAGGAATTCGAGACGGGCTTCTGGGAGACCGAAATAAGTGTAGGCCGGTTCAGCTATCCCCGATCATCCATTTTTCTGAACCATTGGCTCATCGCACGCACCGGCGAGGAAGTCGTCGCTCGAGAGGTCTTTAGTCGGTTCAAGCGATTCGCGGATCACGACGCCGGCGTTCCGATGACCCAGCTGATAACGAGAGTGCACGGCGCTTCGCAGGTGTATCGCGAGTTCATCAGAAAGGCAGCTGCGCACACTGGACCCATCGATCGCCTCGGTCTTTTTGGCTACCGTACTGGTGTCCTCGAGAGCGAGGTCATCAAACCTCTGATGCTCTGTCTCCTCGATCCCGAGGAGCCTCAAATTCCAACTGCACAGCTCGAGAAAGCCCTAGAGGCAGTAGAAAGCTGGATGGTTCGTCGGATGCTGTTACGGGCGACCACAAAGAACTACAACCAGGTGGTCGCCGAGCTTGTCGCTCAGATTCGTAAATCAGAACGTGCCAGCGCCGGTGATCTCATTGAGACCTTCTTGGCAGGTCAGTCGAGCGGCAGTCGGTACTGGCCCGATGACGCCGAGCTGCGATCGGAGCTCGCCGGGTTGCCGGTTTATCGTCGACTCGGCCGAGGTCGGCTACGCATGGTTCTTGAAGCCATCGAGGATCACCAGCGCGGCTGGAAAGACGGGAAGTCCGGCCTCGGTGACGAGCGAGTGGCCAGAGCAAAGCTGGCGATCGAACATGTCATGCCCAGGAAATGGATCGCGCATTGGCCCCTCGAGCCTGGCCGTGTTGAGGCGGATCGAGACGGCATCATCCATACTCTTGGCAATCTGACTTTGCTAACTGGCAAACTCAATTCGAAGGTATCAAACGGACCCTGGCTAGGGATTGGCGGCAAGCGGGAGGGCCTCGAAGGGCATGACGTTCTGCTCTTAAACCGCGAACTTCTGAAAACCTATGACAATTGGACGGATGAGGCGATTCACGAGCGTACGCTGGAGCTCGTGGACGTGATCGTTGAGATCTGGCCAGTGCCGACTAATCATCGATCCGGGTTTTCTCCGGATAAGCCGAGACTGCGTAAGAAGGTTGACCTTGCGGACCTCATCAATGCTGGAGCTCTAAAACCAGGGATTACGCTATTTCCACGGCGGAAAAAGTTCAGCGACCGCGTTGCAACCTTACTTTCCGACGGGCGCATCGAGATTGATGACAAACTATTCTCTAGTCCTTCACAGGCTGCCACGTACGTCGTCGGTCATGCGATAAATGGATGGTGGTTCTTTCTTATTGAGCCGTCTGGGGTTTCGCTTCGAACCGTACGCCGCGATTATGTCAATGAGATGGCCGTGGATATCGAGGACGAGGAGTCGGAGAGCGGTCAGGACGATGATGAGACAGACTCGAACTAGAGATTTGAGGCGCTACTTCGCATAAAGCCAAACCGGTTGTTCCACTGGTATCTGTTCTAAAATGCGCGCAACAGAATGGCCAGGGTACGACGACCAGGCTGTGAGAGCTTTCGTAGCTCCTTCGCTGAGACTAGAGATGGCAAAAGGCAACAAGACGACAATGAAGAACGCCTATCCGTTAGGCTAAGTCCACGGAGCCGGAGAATCGATGGACGGTTCGCAGGTCGTTACCAAGAAGCGGGTCGCGGATCATGGCGAGGTCTTGACCGGGAGTCGCGAGGTCAATGCCATGCTTGATCTCGTGAAGCAGGAGACGGAAAGGATCGACTCCCGTTTCCTCGAGCCCGCTTGCGGCAACGGGAACTTCCTTTCTGCGATTCTGGAACGGAAGCTGGCGATTGTGGAGAAGCGCTACTCCAAGTCTCAGCTGGATTTTGAGCGCTACGCTGTCCTGGCTGTCTCCTCGATTTATGGCGTTGACATTCTGCAAGACAACGTGAGGCAGTGCTGCGACCGGCTTTACGGCATCTTCGACTTGGATTTCTACTCCCGGCTGTTCAAGAACCGCGCGCAGGATAGGTGCAGGGAGGCAGTGCGATTCATCCTTGAGCAGAACATCATTTGGGGCGATGCATTGACGCTCAAGACGGTCGGTGGGAAGGCTGATTACATCGTTTTTGCCGAGTGGTCGCCAGTTAACGGCAGTATGCTCAAACGGCGGGACTTCACGTTTCACAGTTTGCTGGAGCACGAGGGTATGAAGGCCTTGCCCCTCTTTTCCGACCTCGGGGAAGGCGTGTTCATCCCCACACCCGTGAAGGAGTACCCGCCTACCCACTTCTTGGACATAGCGAATGTTCAAGAGCGATAGCTACAACCCCGACGTACTCTCGTGCCTCGCCAATCTCAGCAGTGATGAGGTATTCACGCCCCCGCACCTGGCAAATCAGATGCTGGACATGCTTCCGAAGAAGGTTTGGCGCGACAAGAACGCAACGTTCCTGGATCCGGGCTGCAAGTCAGGCGTGTTCCTGCGCGAGATCGCCAAGCGTCTCAGCAAAGGGCTGGAAGCGGAAATACCAGACGACCAGAAACGACTAAACCACATTTTCACAAATCAGGTCTTCGGGATTGCCACAACCGACCTTACGGCCCAGCTGTCCCGCCGGACATTGTACTGCTCCAAGACAGCCAATGGCGCCTATTCTATCTGCGAGAAGTTTCGCGACTCAGATGGCAACATTCGCTTCAAACGGATCGAGCACACGTGGCGAGACGGGCGCTGCGTGGTTTGCGGGGCAAACAAGGAGGACTACGCCAGAGAACAGGGGCTGGAAACTCACGCGTACGAGTTCATTCACAGAGAATCACCGGAAGGAATCTTCTCGATGAAGTTCGACGTCATCATGGGGAATCCGCCCTACCAATTGAGCGACGGTGGCCATGGCGCCAGCGCTTCCCCGATCTACCACAAGTTTGTCGAGAGCGCGATCAGCCTAAACCCGCGGTATGTCGTGATGATCACGCCCTCACGCTGGTTCGCTGGCGGCAAAGGCCTGGACGAATTCCGTGAGCGCATGCTCGGCGAATCGCGTCTCCGCAACCTCGTTGATTACCCGAAGCTGTACGACGGATTCCCTGGCGTGAAGATCCGGGGTGGTGTCTCGTACTTCCTTTGGGATCGTGACTACGACGGTCCGTGCACGGTGCAGACGATGTGGGACGGCAAGCCGCTTGGCCCGCCTATGGAACGACGTCTGGATACCTATGACGTTCTCGTCCGCCGGAACGAGGCTGTATCCATTCTAGACAAGGTCCGCGCCTACCGCGTTGGGGGCCAGCCCGAGCCGACACTGACTGAGCAGGTCTCCAGCAGAAAGCCCTTTGCCTTTCCCACAAACTTCCATGGCGCCGAGTCGCCCAAGGGCATGAAGCAGCCTGTCAAACTCTATGGGTCACAGCGCATCTCCTACGTTGACCGCCTACAGATCGAACAAAACGTGGCGTGGGTCGATAAGTGGAAGGTGCTGATGACCGCGGTACAAGGAACCAGCGCGGCTGTAGAGACCAAGTTCCTGAGTAACCCCATCATTGCTGGGCCCGGCGAGGCATGCACAGAGACGTATGTCGTCGCTGGGCGCTTCGACACCAAGAAATCTGCGCGGCGGTATGCCGCATACCTGCAGACAAGGTTCGTGAGGTTTCTCGTCTCGCTACGCAAAGCTACTCAACACGCAAACCGAACTGTGTATGCCTTTGTCCCTGACGTTCCCCTGAGCGACGAGTGGACCGACGAGACGCTTTATAAACGCTACGGGCTAACGAAAAAGGAAATTGCATTCATCGAGTCCGTCGTCGCCCCAATGGCTGGCGATGAATGAATGACGAATGAATAAGGATTTCTTTCCTCCGCGCCCTGAATCGCGACCGACCATCTACGCGTATTCCGACACGAACCCACAGTATGCGGGCCTCCTCAAGGTTGGTTATACGACCTTAGACGCGAAGACCCGCGTTGCCCAACAGTATCCGACTGTCCGTCCCGGCAAACCGCCCTACCGGATTGTCCTTGAAGAGCCCGCGATGCGTAATGACGGTACGGTCTTTACCGATCACGACGTTCATCGGATGCTCCGGGTAGATGGTGTGAAGCACGAAAAAGGGGAATGGTTCCGGTGCACACCGGCCCAAGTCAGGGTAGCGATCATTGCGGTTCGGACCGGTCAACTGAACGAAGAGAACAGATCACTCGATTTCCAGATGCGGCCAGAGCAGGTCGCGGCAGTCGAGAAGACAGCCGACTACTTCGCTCGCTGGCGCAAGGACAAGAGCAACCGGAGCAAGCCCCCGCACGTTCTGTGGAACGCGAAGATGCGTTTTGGCAAGACGTTTGCGGCCTATCAACTCGCGAAGAGGATGGGCTGGCAAAAGGTGCTAGTCCTTACATTCAAGCCCGCGGTGCAAAACGCGTGGGAGGAGGACCTGAAGTGTCACGTGGATTTCCGGGGCTGGCAGTTTATTTCACCTGACGGCTTGTCATACAAGCAGGCCGACAAGAAAAGACCGCTTGTCTGTTTCGGTTCGTTTCAAGATTACCTGGGCCGGAACCCCAATACAGGCGGCATCAAGACGAAGAATGAATGGGTGCACTCGACGCACTGGGAGTGCGTGATTCTAGACGAATACCACTACGGTGCATGGAGGGAGAACGCGAAGGAACTGTTTGAGGCGGAGGACAGCAAAGAGGTCCAGTTTGGGGCAGGTCAAGGCATCGAGGACTTCGACGAAGACATCATGCCGATAACCACTGACAGCTATCTGTATCTGTCCGGGACACCGTTCCGGGCTATCGCGTCAGGAGAGTTCATCGAGGAACAGATCTACAACTGGACGTATTCGGATGAGCAACGGGCAAAACAGGACTGGAAAGGCAGCAACAACCCGTATGCCTCGCTGCCTCGGATGGTGCTTCTGACGTATCAGTTGCCGGACGCCATCCGGGAGATTGCCATGCAGGGGCAATTCAACGAGTTCGAGTTGAATGTGTTCTTCTCAGCCGAGGGCATCGGCGATAAGGCAGTCTTTGAGTATGAAGACGAGGTTCAGAAATGGTTGGATCTTATTCGGGGGTCGTTCTTGCCGACCAGCGTCGACAACCTGAAGCTCGGCGCGCTGAAACCGCCAATGCCTTTTTCCGACTCGCGACTCCTGAACTTGCTGTCTCACACGTTCTGGTTTCTGCCGAGCGTTGCGGCTTGTTACGCAATGCGCAACTTGTTGGGGAAACGGCAGAATCGCTTCTATCACGATTACGAGGTTATCGTCGCGGCCGGGAACGCCGCCGGAATTGGCGTAGAGGCTTTGCCACCCGTGCTGGATGCGATGGACGACCCCCTGAAGACCAGGACAATCACCCTCTCCTGCGGCAAGTTGACCACAGGCGTGACCGTCAAACCTTGGACGGGCATTCTCATGCTTCGCAGTTCCTCTAGCCCGGAGACGTACTTTCAGGCGGCGTTCCGCGTGCAGTCGCCTTGGACTGTCCGAAACCCTGACGGCTCGTTCCCGAACGCAGAACAGATCATTAAAGAAGAGTGCTACGTCTTCGACTTTGCTCCGGACCGCGCATTGCGACAGATCGCCGAGTACGGCTGCCGTTTGGACATCAATGAAACGAATCCGGAACGGAAGATAGCGGAGTTTATCAGTTTTCTGCCCGTCCTCGCTTACGACGGCAGTTCGATGAAGCAGATTGACGCGGCGGGCGTCCTCGATATGGCGATGAGCGGCACGACCGCCACCCTACTGGCCCGGCGTTGGGAAAGCGCCCTGCTGGTCAACGTGGATAACGGTACGTTGGGGCGGCTGATGGACAACAAGAAGGCCATGGACGCGCTCATGAGCATTGAAGCCTTCCGCAATCTCAATAAGGACATCGAGACGATTATCAATAAGTCGGAGGCTGTGAAGAAGGCCCGCAAAGAGGCGAACGACGAGGAGCTATCCGCGAAAAAGAGGAAAGAACTGACCGAACAAGAGAAGGAGTACAAAGGCCTGCGAAAGCAGATTCAAGAGAAGCTGATCAAATTCGCCACACGGGTTCCAATCTTCATGTATCTCACGGACTACCGCGAGCGATCGCTGAAGGATGTTATTACAAAACTGGAACCTAGTCTGTTCAAGAAGGTGACAGGCCTCACCGTTAAGGACTTCGAGTTGCTCGTCAGCCTCGGGGTCTTCAACAGCGCCTTGATGAATGACGCGGTATACAAGTTCAAGCGCTATGAAGACTCCAGCTTGAGTTACACCGGAATTAGCAAGCACAAAGGTGAGGACATCGGCCTATACGACACAGTGATCACCCGAAAGGATGCGCAGAAGGTGTTCGAGAATGTTGGGGGTACGGGGTACGGGGCATGATTAGAATGACAATCTAACGAGTCATCTTGGCCAGCCGATTACCCTCTCACGCCATGGAGATCGTAATTGACGAAGCTAGTCTTGTCGGCGCTTCGAGCTGTGCGTAGCTCATTCCGCAGTGGTGCGCGCTACCATCTTACCTCTGGAGAAATCGTATGCACCGATGCTCTAGAGTTACTCCGGGTATTACCGGATGGCTGCGCTGACTTAGTCTTCCTAGATCCACCATTCAATCTAGGAAAGAGCTATGGACGAAGCGGAAGCAAAGCTGACCGGCTAAGTGATCCGGAGTACTTCGGATATCTCTTGCGAGTCTTAACAAGGTCTGTCGCAGTTCTAAAGCCCGGAGGGTCTCTCTACGTTTATCATCTTCCAAAGTGGTCAATACGTGTCGCTGGCTTGCTCGCGGATCTACTCCAATTCAGACATTGGATTGCCATCTCCATGAAGAACGGTTTCGCAAGAGGGAACCGCCTCTATCCGGCGCACTATTCTCTGTTGTACTTCACAAAAGGAGAGCCACAGGTCTTCCGGCGACCCAAGATAGAGCCGCTTGAGTGCCCGGAATGTCACGCATATGTGCGCGACTATGGTGGCTACGAGAAGTACATAGAGAAGGGCGTCAACCTTAGCGACGTTTGGGACGATCTGTCCCCCGTTCGGCACAAGAAGCACAAGAACCGTGCTGCTAACGAACTACCCATTGAGATTGCTAGGCGCGCAGTGAGGATCAGCGGCCGCGTTGGAGGTCTTCTCGTGGATCCATTCGGAGGATCCGGGACGTCCCTCGTTGCGGCGAAGGAGAGTGGAATGCTGTTCGCTGCTTCTGATCGAGAACGACATCAGTGCGTCACGATGCACAAGCGGCTCCTCAAAACAAGGCCTCACAAAACCAGAGGGCATGGTCATGGCAGTCAGTGATAACACCGTAAAGGCCAGGCCGACCAAGGCCTTTTTCATCGAAATGATCACTCGCGACCTTGGTCTGACCGACTGCATTCTCGACCTCGTGGATAACGCAATTGATCACGCCGTGGCGAGAGCTGCCGCTGACGTAATGTCAGTTCTCACAGATGGGGGAAAGAGCAACAGGCTCGAAGGGGCATCTATAGCCATCGAATTCTCGAACGAAGAGTTCGTCATTCGCGACACGTGTGGCGGCATATCTGTCGACGATGCGCGAACAAAGGTCTTCATGTTTGGCAACCCTGACGACAAGAGTACGCCAGGCGGCCTGAGTGTTTTTGGTATCGGCATGAAGCGCGGTTTCTTTAAACTAGGGCACCACATCAGCATGTTGTCGCACACTGCTAACGATTGGTTCTCAATCGAGATCGATGTTAGAGCGTGGCAGGAAAAAGGAGACGACGATTGGGACTTCACGCTCAAAGAAAGCGGAACTCGCAAGGTAGGCGATGGCAGGGGTCCCGAAGGCACTAGCATTCGCATTACTGATTTGCGTAACGAGGTTAAGGAGCGTCTCGAACACACCTCGTTCACGAAAGACCTGGTGGCGCGCCTTTCTGCGACGTACGCCCTTTTCATCACGAGCGGATTGGTGATCACAGTGCAGGGAGTCCCCGTGCTTGCAGCGCTCCCGGCACTCGGGACATACGATAAGGTCACGCCAGCCCGCCGAATAGTCGAAAGAGATCATGTTCAAATTCTCATTGTCGCGGGGCTGACCTCGGCAGACGACAAAATTGCGCGAGGTTGGTACGTCTTCTGTAACGGCAGGATGATTCTCGAGGCGGACAAATCGCGTCTAACTGGCTGGGGTGAGGGGTCTGCTCCTCAGTGGCACACGAAGTACCGACGTTTTGTCGGCTATGCTTACTTCAGAAGCGATGACGTCCGGAGCCTTCCCTGGACGACGACCAAGCAGGGTGTGGTATATGAATCGCCGGTCTACCAGACCGCTCTTTCAGAAATGGCCGTGCAAGGGCGACCTATCCTCACATTCCTCAACAATGTTTACCCTGGAGAACAGGAAGCGGAGGGTGTACCGGAACGTGAACTGCTAGCTCAAGTTCGCTCCGTTCCCATCACCCAGGTGCCGCGGCAACAATCGATCTTCAAGGTCGATCTCGAGGAACTGAAGCGGAACCAGGAAAACGTCCTAATGAACGTGCAATACAAGAAGTCGCTGAAAGAGCTCGAGCGCGTCAGGCGATGCCTCCAGAGTCCTGGTCTCCCGGCCACAAAAATCGGTGAGTACACATTTGACTATTTCGTAAAGCAGGAGTGCGAGTAATGAGTCTTAAAGGCCCCCCGAGCTTCGAGACGTTTAACTACCTTCTGCGGCCCTCTAAGCAAGTCGAGCGAAAGCTACTTGTTGAAGCTATGCACAAGCTCTCGATGGGGGGCTTTCGGATACCGGAGTACACGTACTTTGGTCTCGGCTCCGTGTACTATGCGGACTTCATTTTATTCCACAAGTACCTGTACATCGATAAGATGATCTGTGTAGAAGGTCGCAACATTCCAAAGAGGATGTTGTTCAACAAGCCATTCGAATTCATCCATCTTGAAATGAAGCTGGTTGGAGAAGTGATCCCCACCCTGGATCGTGAGATACGATACTTTGCGTGGATGGATTACGAGGACTACCTAAACAGGGAAATCCTTGCGGATGTGGCCGGTCTAGTGCATGTGCTCTCACCTGGCAGTGTGCTGATTATCACCGTCGATGCAGATCCACGCGTCCAAGAAGACGGCATTGGCGATGAGACCTGTCGGGAAAGGAGAGTTGACAATTTGGTCGAATCCTTCAGCCGTGAGCTCGGAAGATACCACGCGGGCGACATTGGTCGCAGTGTCATTTCCCGAGCGGGACTGCCGACGTTCTTCGCAAGCGTGCTTCGCTCTCACCTGGCCGAGGAGGTGGCCAAGCGTGACAAGCTCAAGTTTCACCAACTTTTCAACTTCAAGTATGCAGACGGTGCACAAATGCTTTCCTTGGGGGGAGTCATCGGGGGGGATCTAGAACGCGATCGCCTGCAGTCATCCGGCGTGTACAATCTCAGTTTCGTTACAACCGGCGACGACCCAATACGCGTGTCTGTACCGCCACTTACTATACGTGAGAAGCAGTGGCTGGATCAGCGGCTCGAGGCTGTTGATAGCGCGGACGATCTAGAGTTTGAACTAGACCAGGAGCTTCTGGATCATTTTATCAATCTCTACCGTCACTATCCCACGTACTACGAGACGCTAGTGTAGGTGCCCGTGACACTCCAATGCGCTGGTATGTCCGCGAGTGCTACCCGAGGTAAACGTGTTCGTTATGCCATTCGATGTAAGTCGTCGCCGGCCGGTCATCAGGTTGCGTGGGCGGCTCGACGGATTGTCCGTGAAAGGGGTAGTAGCTCCGGCCATTGTCGAAGTCTTGCTTTAGCCTGTTGCTGACCTGAAAACGCCAGTCTCTGCTGATAGTTACGTAACCTCGATCCAGGAGCCGGTGAAGGTCTGCGCGCAGAAGTATGCCATTCCGGACCTCGTGGGGCCCCTCATGTGCGAAAGGTCTGAAATGCGCTGCTTCCAACGCAGGGAGGGAGTGCTCGGCCGTCACCGCGCAAGCGCGACTGTACGCGTCCATGACTGCAACACGGAAAATGCCCTGTCCTAGACGAGGAGCAACCAGTTGTGGCGTTCCATACCTTGGGCTCTGGTCAACGCTGGCACGAGACGCGAGATCTTTTCTCGGGAGAACAGACGCTGCGGCGAGACATTCAAGCCATACTCGCGCGCCTTCGCCTGCCGTCAAGTCATATCGCTTATCCACTTGCGTCCGAGGCGACCAGTCCCGTGGTGGCAAAACCCAGCGGTCCATTGGAAAGAGAGTTGGCTGTACAATCAGCACGCATCCAATCTCAGCGACATTCCCGCCCCGAAACCGTATGCGATCTCTAATGCCGGTGATTCGGCTTTGCATTTCGGCCAATGAAGAGCACCCGTTCGCAATGCCAAAAGTGTCCCACGCGAGCCAATCCGGCAGGCGAGAGTACCGTGCGAAGTACCCGAAGCCACAGATCGCATTGTACGGTGCGCGGAGTTTGAAAATGAAAGGCGAGAACTCAGGAGCACGGGTGGGTCGCGTTGCCGACGGCTTCCAGAAGTTGACCTCCTCGAGTACGGGCTGATTAAGGAGGGCCAAGTACCAGCCGTAATCGGTGACAGCGATAGTACCCAAGAGACTCGGTTCTGTCACAAACGCAGCCAATGCCTGGGAGCCGTGTTAAATCGCGAACCAAATTCGAGTTCGTTCGGCAGCGACTCAGAGCGCCAACAAGCCATCATTCGCAACGACCAATCGTTCGAGTGCGGCTATTGTAGAGGGCGTTGGCGAACGCACCCACCCAGGACGCGGAACTCCAGTTTTCATTTGGATCGTAGTCCACCGAGGACTCCGCTCGGGTCGATCACGCTTGTGGCGATCGAGGATTCCGAGGCAAACAGACCCCGCATTGGGTCTTGCCCGATCTCTCAGCCTCTTCGCAGGAGTGGTATTCGATCAAATACTTTTGGTTTAGTTCATCAGCCCAGGGACAATTCCTACGGTGATAGTGCGGTGCGATTTCGCTACTCACGAAGCCACCGCCGTTGAGTTGAGACACCTCCTCTAGTAGCAGATTCACCCGCTCCCGCAAATCACGGTTCTCCTCAGCCAGGGTTCGATACGAATTGGGAGCACCGCTCAGACTCTGTCCACACTCATTGCACCTAGGAGGAAGACCGTGTGGGTACATGTTTTCTCCAGATTCGGCAGAAATGGAACGTAGCCGTCTACTGTGACCACTGCTACCTACGAGTTGCAAACCGCCGCTGCGTCTGCTGCGTCTGCGTTGTCTTCTGAGTGCGCTGTTGATTCGTCTCCAGTGGCCGTTGCAATGTCCCATGCCTGCGCCACATTGTCAGTCATGCGGCACCGCCTCTCCAAGTCCCATTACACCGCCGGCGTCCAATGCCACAAGCTCCTCTGGTGGAAGGTCCACGAGCCGCTCGCCGTCGAGCTCCAACCTGACAAGGTCCTCCAGGACCGGTTCGACCAAGGCTCGCAAGTCGGCACGCTCGCGCGGGATCGCTTCCCGGGCGGCGTGCTCATCGATCTGCCACACAAGGCCGTCGACGCTCGCCTCAAACTCACCCGCAAGCTGATCGACGACGGCGCCCCAGCAATTTTCGAAGCCAGTTTCCTCGCCGACAACACCTTCGTCGCAGTCGACGCCCTCACCCCACAGGACGGCGGCTTCCACCTCACCGAGGTGAAGTCGTCGTCCTCACAGAAAGAGGAGCACCTCCCCGACGCCGCCGTGCAGGTCCACGTCCTCTCGCGCTCCGGCATTCACATCAGCGGCGTGGACGTCATGCACCTGAACAAGGAATGCCACTTCCCCGACCTGTCGAACCTCTTCGAGCGCACCGATGTGACCGCGGCGGTGCAGCCGCTCCTCGGCAAAGTCGGCTGGGAAATCGACGCGCAGCTCGCGATGCTCGACGGCCCGTTGCCCGATGTGCCGATCGGACGGCAGTGCCACGAGCCGCACGAGTGTCCGTTCATGGCGCGCTGCTGGCCCAAAGATCCCGATCACATCATGCGGCTCTACAACATCGGGCCGAAGAAGGGCTGCGACTTCCTGCTGACCGGCGTGAACCGGATCTCCGACCTTCCCGCCACGCAGAAGCTCAACGTCACGCAGAAGCGCCAGATCCGCGCCATGAAAGAGGGCCGGCTCGTCGTTGAAGCCACACTTGGCCAGGCTCTTGAACCGTTCGATTGCAAGCTGGGGTTTCTCGACTTCGAGACGATCATGCGCGCGGTGCCGGTGTGGCCGGGCATGTCGCCGTGGGAGCAGGCGCCGGCGCAGTTCAGCTATCACGAAGCGAACGGCGACGGGACATACACCCACGCCGAGTACCTGGCGGAGGGCCCGCAGGACTGCCGGCCGGAGCTGGCGCGCGCAATGGTCGAAGCCACAAAAAACGCCGAGAAGGTCGCGACGTACTCGTCCTTCGAGAAGACGCGCATCCGCGGACTGCAGGAAGCGGTGCCGGAATTGCGCGCTGAGCTGGAAGCGCTCGAGGGGAAGCTGGTGGATCTATTGCCGGTGGTTCGGGAGAACGTCTACCACCCTGACTTCCTCGGCAGCTTCAGTCTCAAGTACGTGCTGCACCCGCTGGTGCCGGAGCTGACCTACGACGATCTCGTGATCGTCGACGGGCTCGTGGCGAGCGTCGAAATCGCTCGGCTCCTCTTTGTAGCGGGCAAGATTCCGCAGGAAGAACACGACCGCGTGAGGCAGGATCTGCTCAATTATTGCGAGCGGGATACGTGGGCGATGGTGAAAGTGCTGGAAAGACTGAGAGAGCTTGCTGTTAACCCGCCCTGAGAGGGCGGGCTCGGCCTTGTGTGCGCCGAGCCCGG
>WNGI01006534.1_pt1 | contig 14577 bp, 18 predicted proteins | sample 5400621 | NCBI WGS metagenome assembly WNGI01 (sample SAMN13153374, study PRJNA577476) | soil metagenome | isolation source: 20 cm soil or saprolite under Garry oak tree replicate 1 | place: USA:California | collected 2016-06-15 | reverse complement strand
CCGAATCTGGGGGGCGAAGCTTTAGTTACTTTTGTACGTCTGACAGTGAAAGTGCTATTGACGTGCGAAACTAACTTCCCCGTACAACAAGCGATCTAAGGCACAGACGACGAGCACCCCTAGGTCGTCCATCTTGGAGTCGAGCGAGACGCAGTGAGCAAGATAACAAAACCTAGATCAAGATCGCTCGGTGGCTGTGTCAATTCGCTGTGCGATCAGTATCAACTCTAAATAACAGCACTCAGTGATCTGCCAGCGGAGTGCCCCTCCCCCGTGTCACATTCGCACCTCCTTATGGACCAAGCTTCAAGGAATAACCAAAATAGTACGAGGTGCAACTGTGGGGTAAAAGATATTTTTCCTTTTGTAGCCCGGGGCAGGGACCACATCAGCTTCTGCATTAACATTATACCGCATCCTGGGAGATCTCAGTCTCTGCTCTTACCCAACTCAACTTGATTTCCTACTTCGTTCGGGTCGGCAAGTTTTTCCCCCGTGGAACCTGCATGCACATGGAGATGAAAAGAGAAATTCAAGCTAGGACTGGGTCACCACTGGCAGTTTGTTGGTCCGAACGATGGTACGTGAATCTGACGGCATTGTTTAACCCCTTACTCAGGGAATACCTGATCTTTACCCTTCCAATCGCCTTATTTTTCTGATTCACATGGAAACCTAAGTTTCGCCGTGACCCTCGACACATGCAGCAAATGCCGTTCAAAATGAAATGCATCTCAGAAAAAAGTTTCATCGAGCAACGCCTTAGTATTTCTGCAGCAGTGATTGTGACTAGATTGAACGCAAAGCGCGGAGTCAGAATGCTGGCGATACAGCGCGCATAATCCCGGACTATAAATGACTTGGTGCCCGGAACAATTATACCAACAAAGTTGCATGCACACAGAGCTACAAAGAGTCAAGGCTCATAGCCGTTCGTTCTCACGCTTCTGCCGCTTATATGAGCCTGAAACGGAGTGTAAGCTATTGCGTTGATCACTACTGGAATATCAAAAAATATACTACGTTTCCTGAAGGTGGATAAGTGATGAATGCATTGCAGGTTGAAAGTATGATCCTGAGTGTCCCCTGTGGCAGAATGTGGTCTTGACAATCGCATGGTCAGTTGGAATCTGCTTTAAATGGCATGAGATGAACTGGGCACACATAAAACACACCACCAGTGCGCAGCCCTGTGGCTGGATCGAAATCGAGGCAGATGCCGTCCATAATGGGCATATCTAAAGAAGGCCAGTTTCACCAAGCAAAGCCTTAGTATTTCCGGCATCATGGGATTGTAACGTAGAGCATAATCAGGGACTGTTAAATGATTTGGCACCCCGAACAGACCATATTAAGAGAGTTATCGTTATCATATCATTATCTGGAGTTGGAAAGTTGTTACGAACATCTAGTAATACGTTGTGATGACCTATTAATACGTTGTCTGTCTATGGTATAAACGGGAATAATGCTCTTTGGCGAACCCCGAGGGTTTTGGACTTACTATTTAAATATTGAAGGGTGGGCTAAACGGACAAAAGAGTAGATAGGAAAGGTATCGTCGTTTAGACTGTCATCACTAATTGAACGTGAAGAGCTGGAAGGGATTGATAAGGGGATTAAAGTCCAAGCGGTCGGCGGCCCCGAACGTCTTGCTGTAAAGAAAGGCTGATCATGGCAACAACGGGCCGGGTGCCGAAACATATCAGGGCCAAGTCGCGAAAGCTTCCCGTGTATTATTATACAAATCCGGGATCAGGCCTAGCCGTGTCAACAAAACGCCGCCGGGTCCCATGCAAAATACAGGCCCTGTGATGTGATTTAACGTGGCCAAGTATGTTGAATCTGATGGGGTAGAAGTACGAGAGGCGCTCGCCGGATAAGGAAAGCGTTATGTTACATAACATGTATTCTGCAGGTGTAGGTTTGCTTGATATCTTGATGGATGGCGTGAATACATATTATATTGGATTGAAATAGATAGATCACGATGGAAAATGACGTCCAGCCGTTCCTGGGTGGCGAATCCGCGTCCCTTTCGCACCGTATGAACATGCGTTGCCTGCAAGGGGAAAGAGAGGTTATAGGAAAGGGAAAAAAAAGAGTTGGCATACGCGAGATTCCTGCTTTACCGTCCGGATGCGCGGTGTGATACTGCCAGAGTCAGGTCGGCGGTGAGCACGTGGGCAGCCCAAAACACATGTGGCTCTGGTGATGGGCTTAATGTGGTGCTGTGAGCGTGAGCGGACGAAGGCCTTCCTGAAGGACCGGCCCCGTGACTGTCTCCCGAACTGCAGTTCCTAGGAGTGCCGCCGTAATGCGTAGGAATACCAGAGGAAAAACGCGTGCTTGCTAGTGGTGCGTTCAGACGCTCCCTAGCTTGAGCTTCCGGTGCGTGTGACGGCAATTTGGCTGCGGATCAGACCAAGTGCGACGACATGGCAAGGGAATGGGGAGGGAATTCTTGACAGTTGGAGAGGTTGTGGGTGGCACGCGTACACGGGAGATCTGGCACCGCGGCTCCGGGAACCACGTGCGATGACGGCCGTCAAGCTCAAGCGCTCAAGCCTCAATGACACTGGTACTCCTCCCGCTGCAACGAAATTCAATTTTACCCTGGGCCCGTACCTCCCAAAGTTGCATGACCCCGAGAGGATCTCATGTACGTGGCAGATCACATCAGAGGCCCCGCATTTGATTAGAATAAGAGAAGAATAAGAATGTCTTATCCAAAAGGTTTGAATGGTTCTTATCACGGATAAGTGCGACTATATGGCGGGAACCAGAAGAACGGAAAACGACCAATGAAAGCGAAAGTCAAAGAAAGTCCAAATAGTACAACGTAGAAGCGGTAAATGATCAATCTGCTGCGCGTGTATACGGATGCTGTATCTTTCGCAAGGCCCATGCCTGGCGCCATATAATTAGAAATGCCTGAGCAGGAGGTGGTTCAGGAAGCCTCACAGAAGAGCTACCCCGTATTCCAGGGTATTCCGTTAGTATGACGGTAACACAGGAAGAGTCTCAGTGTCAACAATCGAGATGTCCGGTAGTCTCCTCTTCAAGGAATCGATTTGCCCATATGACAACACGTTGGCAACCTCATTCCCTCTTTGATTCGAGTCAACCACAACTTGAATCGCAAATGAATCGTTGATAAGGATATCAACAGCCGAGAGGAGAATTGGATTGCGATCTGGAACGGAAGTGTGTAGGCGATCAAACATCTCTACCGTTTTCAAATTGTCGGTGTAGATCAGGATGCGACCTCTGAGATTACGCTTATGAGAAATGTGGATAGCCCAGCATGCGGATAGTGCTTTGAGGAAGGGGTCGTCCCCATTGGGTGGCGCGGTCGCTCGGAAGCCGGTAGAACCCTCTTTGTAGTAGCAACCCAGGCCTCTCCGCGATGCGTCACAGAAGAAATGGTGGTCCGCCTGGGTCGGCGTCCACGCGATGGACTTGATGATGTGAACGCCTTTCAGCTTCGCTGCATGGGCAGCGAACCAAGAAAGCTCGAATTTGATGGCGGCGTCCACATCCACTTCTTCGTCCGGTTTCTTTTGGGAATTGGAACCGATCGCCGCGTGGAGGGCCCGCAACCCTGGCTTAAGCATCGGAAATGCAGATAATGACCAAGCCATGAAGCCAGCGGGCTGCATGAGACGATGCAGCGTCGGGCGATCTGATTGGGGGGAGCAAAAGTGTCGAATTACTGAAAGAAGTTTATCGAGCTTTTTTTTGGGTAGGGTGATTGTCATGGCATTGGGATCCACTAGAAAACCGAGAATTTCGAGGGTCTCGCCGGAGACTTGCTTCCTCTCCTCGTGAGGGATTCCGAGTTCGTCCCATAGTTTGAGCAATCGAGCCTGCTTCGTCGGTAACCTTTTCTTATAAGGCGCATAGTACTCCTCTGACGAGGCTAGTTCAAAAGAAAAGCAGTCATCGGTGTACAGTTTGAGGTGCGGCAACTTCCGGAGCCCCGGTTCCCAAAACTATTGCACCGGTCGACATGTCTTTGACCATCGACGGTCACGATCTGCTTTATCTGCCAAAGGAAGTGCATGCAAAGATGACGGTACGCCAACGAAACGTCCGACCTGAAAAGCGTCAGTTTGACTGATGGACCGTTTTCACGCCTGAACTGGATCAGGGAATCCATTAGGTCTTTGATGGTATCCTGTCGGGCACCTGCACTATCGTCCCGCGAAATCATGCTGTTCAATGGGTATTTTGACGCGCTATGATCGACTACAAGACGAAAATTGGATGGCCCTTGCTTAGGTACCGCACGGATAGGCATGCTATACATGCCCGGGAAGAGGTTTGTCCCAAACGACTCGGAGAACCGCCCGCACCCAATCTCTGTTTTACACTGTTCGCTAAGAAACTCGCGTTTCTTCCTATCCATTGGCGGGCGGCACGAAGCATCGTGGGTCAATGGATATGACCCACCCTTTGGATTCGTATTCGCAAAGGGCCAAAACCCTTCCCGCAGGCCGATTACGACGGATTTTACAAATTCCTGATTGCGGTGAGTAGGAAGTAGCCGTTCAAATGCGGAAACTTTGATGGGAGTTACGATCTGGAAGAGGTGGGGATATCATTTGATCGTGTCCAGGATGTCTGGCCGAAATTCGTGGGCTCCTGGACGAGGAAGGGGAGGATCGTTAAGTGTGGATAGGACTGTTGGGCTCTTGCCAACCTCCTGAAGCGTCCACAGGAGGCCGCGGCGAAATCTGGGCCCACCAGGATCAGATGCAGAGATATCAGGTGAGACATCCCCCCAAAAAGTGGCCATTCCTTCGTCATCTTGTCCAGGAGTGCTGGTGTTTGCACTTGCAGGGGGTTGAAGGGCACCCCCAGACCCACTTTTCGAACTCGTGAGGCCCATTCTCTGGTGACTCGCGGGAGGAAAAGGGAGTAACTGCGGCACAGGTCAGCTCACGACATTATCTACCTATGTATCTAAAAATAGCTGCCTTCTGAACACGCATCCATGCTGCGTACGTCAGGAGGGATGTCTACTATATTCCGTGTAATGGTGGCCGTCGCGCCTGACCTACTAGTGCTTATACATATATGATAGGGTCGTCTGGCTTTCACAAAGCTACTGCTCGTTACGCACCCTTTGACCATTTAAAGATCATTATCCAAAGTACAGAAGGGTAAGGTTCTCTTACATGGAATTGAAGAGGATATGCGAGCAATTCAATTGCAACCATCATGATGACGTACTATATATTGTGTATATGTGCACACTTGTCAGATGTAAAAGAAGAAAGAAATATGTGGGGTATCTATCAGTTATTACCGTAAGTAGTATATAAAGATCGTCTGCTAAATCGTGTGTCAGTCTGAGATTAGTAACCAGCCACCTTCAACCCACGAATGATTAAACGAAAACGAAAAAAAGAGAGGGAAACGATCGAAATCGAAGGAAAGAGAGGGGGACTGGCAGGCGACAACGCATCAGCGTCTCCAACAGCTCAAGTGAGTTGGACCATCAAGGGCCTCCTCCTCCCTCGCGCTCCCAGGCTTCCAGCGCCGCCGCACCTTGTTCTTCAAATTCAAATTCACCCATCACCAAGCTGACCGCTGAAGCTCTCGTCGACATCCTGTCCGACAACAAGCCCTCCCCATCCGCATTCAGATGAAGCGTCCCTCCAGCTCTCTCGCTCCTCGCTAGCAGGTCCTTCCACCGTTCTCTCTTCTCTTTCTCCGTCAAGGAGATGGATTTTCTATGGTGGGCGTAGGGATGGTTGGAATAGTTGGAGTGGTCGTCCGCGTCACCATTACGTCCGGCGCCATTAGCTGGCACCGACCCGTTACTGGTACTCCTCCCGCTCGCTGTTCTCTTTAATGATGATTTTCTCAGAACCTTGGCACCGCCTGTATTGTTGGTCTTGGAGTTATCATCATCTCTTGCGACGGTAGAGGCAGAAGGCCGTCTAGGGTTCCTCGTAGGCCTCACAGGAGGCAAAGTAGACGCGCCTGACGTGAAACTCAACTTCCTTAACAAAGTGCTCAACGTCCCAGCAGGCGTCGAGCTAAAAGTCGAGGTTGATGATGTCGACGGAGGTAGAGGTACTACCGGCTGTGATGACGAAAGCGGAAGAGACGGCTGCGACTGTGTCGACGATGACCGAGGAGCTTCAGAACACGGAGATGGAGATGAATATGACCTCCCAACGGCAGAAGCAGAAGAAGACGGTTCATGTCCACCAGGCCGGGGCGACGAAGACGATATGGACAGGAAATGGGATATGGACTCGGATATCGACATCCTCCTCGTCCTCTTCTTCCGACTCATCGACGACGACGACCCCGCCACCGCAGGGCCCGAACCAGAACCGAAGCTAGAGTTCACACTAGAGGTGGAGCCAGGAGTTGAAGCTGAAGTAAACGACGGTTCTTCGATTGTCTCCATTCCCAATTGTTTTCCCACGACCCTCCCAAAGGTGGACAAGGCAGGCGTAAAGTACTCTGCTGATCCTGCGCCAGAACTGGATAACGAATTTGGACTCTCGACGGTCCTAGGAGGAGACGATGTTGAGAAGACGCGTGAAGTGGGAGACGATAAGGGTGAAACAGCGCTCGTTGTTGATGACCGACCCCTACCCAACCCATTGGCGTCAACCCCACCAACATAACTCTCTCCCCTCTCAGCCCTCTCCGCAGCACGCTTCCTAGGCGGCACAGGCAACGACGGCAGCTCGTATTCCGGAGATCGAGCCATACTCCATTCAAACCCGCCCAAACTCGCACTCCGACCAGGACTAGGCATCGGAACCGGTATCCTGATGCTTCCACTCTTGTTATCCACATCGTTTATCCGAGGCAGAGGTGAAGTGGCGCTTCTACTAGGAAGTTCGAGGTATAAGCCTACTTTCGAAGGCCGACCGCGGCAGAAACCGCTTATATGCGGTGGTGGGCACCCTTTATCTGCAGTTCTGTGGGCGTTGAAGTTTCCGCCTCCACTCTGTGTTAGGCCCGAACTAACGCCGGTAGAAGAACCCTCGTTTTCATTGTTCCGCGTCCCTGGTTCGCTGTCTCTGTTGGCTGATGATGTCGTCGTGAGAGAGGTGGAGCTAACGTGGCCTGGTCCCTTTGAAAGTTCTGCAGGCGGAACAATATGCTTCGCCAGTATATTATTGGACATGGGTGGTACCGGCACCATGCCATCATTACTATTAAATTTGTTATTACTTTGCGATTGCTGTTGTGGTGGTTGTGGATGATTAAGTTGTTGATTCTGTGGTGGAGGTGGGTGAAAAAGATTATGAAGATGACCGTTGACCTCGTCCACAGAAGAAATGGAGGAACGTTTGCTACGCATGCTTCGTGACCTGCCAATGACGCTACTATTTAAGAAGCGAGGGTCGGGCGAAGAAGACGCTGCATTTGCAGTGCTCGGGCGAGAGGGAATTTGAGGCCTTGTTTGGCCGGATGGTGTTGGTGATCGAACTAAACCTTGTTCTGACACGCTGGCGGATGCAGAGGCAGAAAAGCCGCTTGACGTCGATGGTCGTCTTCTCAGGGCACCAACTGATGACGTGGCACGTAAGCAGTGTAACATTTTCTTCTGGCCCCCTGCGGGTGACGAGGAAGAAGATGATATTGGTATAGGTGCATGCAATGAAGCTGATCTATGATTTTCCACAGTCCTTGACTGGCTAATGTGGATTTGAACATCGGAATTCGTCTATAGCTGAGGTAAGAACAGGAAAACCCCAAGGAATGATAAAGAAACTGACACTGGGTATACCACTGGTTCTGGGGCTCTGGCCACCATCGGTAGATACGGAAATTGGACTTGTAGGGCTCGAGCCAACCGGAAAGAAGGTTCGGAAGCCCTTGGGAAGCGCGGGAACAGGAGGAGCAGGTTCATGTGCAAATGATGATGTATGTGAGAGAGATTCTTCGCTGTAGTTGGGCAAATGGGATTTGGATGATGAACGAGAGTGATATTTGTCTCTGAGCCCGCCAGTGCTGATACGTTTCATTAGTTTCCATAATTTCGCGCTGCCTGCCTTTTCAGAAACAGGGGTAGAGATAGATCTTGAGACGGACGAGGGAGTAGACGAGGATGGTGCGCGCGAAGGGGAAGGATCCGCGGACGAATGTGATGGGCGGGGTTTGACAAGCCGTCTGGGGACCCGAACGCTATCAATGGAAGTTGGAGTGTCTGGAGTAGGTGTAGCAGGTGACGGAGACGCGGGAGTCTTCGCATCAGCTGAATTTGGGTCGACAGAAATGCTTATTGAATAGCGACTGCGCATCCTCTTAATCCGTTCCTTGCCCATTTGAAGGGGGGATTTGGCGGGTTCTTCAGGACCAGCGCTACCTGAGCGTCTTGAAAAACCTTGGGAATCCTGTGCTGCGGGAGTTGCGGGTCCCGCGCTTTTAATACCTGGGCTGCCCAAACTTGAAGAATCGTCCTGGCCACGTCCCTCTGTCATAGCGACACCTCCGGCTTTTCTCCACCTGCTTGAAACTTTCCTCGTCAGGGACTTTCCCAGACCCACCAACCCACCGCCGCTCTTGGGAGTCTTCGGGGCGCTAGCGCTGGTTGATGCGGTGGCGTAGGACCAATAGTAGGTTCCGGCATAGTTGGTCCAATTATGGTCTTCTGAACCGTCTGCAGCGACTACTCTGTCCGCCGAAGAACCAACCACCGTGTAATAGGGCGTTGGAGTGGTTGGCGAGCTTGGGGGCGACATGGCCGTCCAGCGCTTGGAACGACAGATTAGTAAGCAGATCAAACGCCCTGGACATTGTCTGATTATACCCGGTTCACGTCCGACTCGGAACACGCGGTCGTTGTAGGTCTTCAATGGAGACCGCTGGCTTCAAGGATCGATAGCCGAATAGGCCGAACAAATATTAGAGTCGGTGAATGAATGGCCGATGTCATAGTAATATGAAAGAAGTTGATCTTGATCGGATCCCGTCAGTGCCTTTTCACCTGGAACCCACGTTGAGCACTAGGAAAGCAGCTTGCATTGAGTCTGGAATCGAATGCGATAGGAGTGATGATGGAGGGGAACACTCGGTGATAATCATGACCTGAAGGTCGTTCCTTGATTTTAGTCATATGTCAATCTCTTGAGTGCGGGTACCTTACGGAATCTAACTGGCGCTCGTCTCATCGGCCGCGCGATATGCACATCTCGAACGGGCGCAGACCATGGCATTAATTTGGAAACGCGGGACTGAGCAGTTGCCGTTGCCAATACCAAATGGGATGGCTCCGATGGCGGGCTTAAAGGGGGGTCACTTTATCATCTAACTAATCTATATTTGTGTTGGCGCGGATGATTAGGGTTTTGTAACTCCTTCACGTACTTATAGACCGGGACTCGGTATCAGTGGATTAACTGTGAACGCCACTCACTCGCCCTAGTACTCCGACACTGTATGGCTCTGTCTGTCCCAAACCCCCATGTCTCCCCCGACGCCCACTCCGACAACCAGCCCACAATCGGCCTCATAGGCATGGGCGCTATGGGCCGCATGTACGCTAACGCTCTAAGCACCGCGGGCTGGAAAAAGTATGCAAATCTTATCCGCCCGCGTAATTGCTGATCGTTCTCAGAATTTGCGTTTGCGATCTTCCGTCCAAATTTGACGACCTCGAGCGTGAATACGCAAGTGCGTTCATCACATTCTCCTCGTTTCAGTACACTGACCATTCCCAGACAATCCCTCAGTGACCGTCGTCCGCGACGGCTATGCCGTATCCAGAGCATCCGATTTCATCGTTTATTCCGTTGAAGCTGGAGCCACCGACTCAGTCGTAAAGGAGTATGGTCCTTGTGAGTCCAACTGTATCCGAAACACAGATCCAGATCTAAAATCTCCTAGCCACCAAACTGAACGCTGTCGTCGCTGGTCAAACTTCCGTAAAGGCACCAGAACAAGCTGCATTCGAAAAGTATCTCCCTCAAGATGTACACATCGTCTCATGCCACTCTTTGCACGGCCCTACAGTGTCACCTATTGGCCAGTCTCTCGTATGCCCCTTTCATCACGTCATTCACCATCATTGCCTTAAATCGCCACCACCTAGGTGCTCATCAAACATCGCGGGCCCCCAGAAGCTCTTACACTCGTCGAAAATATCCTCCGCTGTTTCGGATCAAGATACGTCTACCTCTCTTATGCGGAACACGACCTGGTCACCGCCAACACCCAAGCCGTCACACATGCTGCCTTCCTCAGGTACGTTAATCGCTCCGCCACTCATTTTTTTCATACTCAAGATCCGTGTCGTAATAGCATGGGAACTGCATGGTACTCTGCTGAATCATACCCATGGGAGCAAGGACTTTACGTCGGCGGGCTGGAAACGGTAAAGGTCAATCTCACCCTTCGCATCTATTCAAACCAATGGCACGTATACGCCGGCTTGGCCATTTTAAACCCTAGCGCCCGGATTCAGATTAATCAGTGAGCAACACCACGCTCATACCAGCTCCTCGATCTAGCTAACCTGGATCACACAAAACAGATTCGCTAAAAGCGCTACCGAACTGTTCAAACTCATGCTAGCCGGCGGAAATGGGACGGAAGAAGACCGTCGCGCGTTCAAAGCCCGCGTAGAGTGGGGCCGAGAAGTCGTCTTTGGCGATCGTGACGCCGCTGCATCATCACCGACTAGTACCAACGCCGACGCCAACGCCAATGCCAACGGAGACACCCAGAAAAAGAAGAAAAAACGCCGTCCAATCTTACTTTCCGAAAGCGTCCTAGACAAATTTAGTCTAGGCAAATTGACCTACAACCCCACTTCCATGCCCCTGTTAAGTCCACCACTGGGCTTCACCAACCCCCCATTCGCCTCCAACGAATCCTGCGAGTCGTCGGAAGAAACCGCCCCATCTACCTCTCCCGATTCCAAAACGCCCCGCCGAGCGTCCACCGGCGTTCCAACCCGCTACAGACCCAACTCCCACCTCGCCCTCCTCGCCATGGTCGACTCCTGGGCCCACCTCAAAATCAATCCATACACCCACCTCTCCCTCGCCGCAACCCCCCTCTTCCGTCTCTTCCTCGGCGTAGCCGAGCACCTCTTCCTCAACCCCTCCCTCCTTCGCGCTTCTCTCCATTCGGCGCTGTACGATACTTGGCATAGGGCGGACGACCTCGAATTCGTTGTTGCTGCCAGGGGGTGGAGTCAGGCTGTTGGTTTTGGTAATTTTGAGGTGTATAAGAGGAGGTTTATGCAGACTAGAGCGTTTTTGGAGAGTAGGTTTGAGGAGGGGGTGAAGGTTGGGAGTGAGATGATTAAAGCGGTGATGGAGACTGAGGTGCAGAGGGAGAAGGAAGAGGAGAAAGAGGAAGGTGAAGGTGTGCAGTAGGTTTAGAGTGGGACGGTTTTCTTGGTGTCTGCGTCGTAGCATGCAAACTCTAGCTGAGGATGTTTTTAAACTCTACAACCATCCTCACCAATGGCAGCTTACTCTACATAACCCCTCAGATAAAGGGCTTACACTCAGTGTTGAGAAATGCAAGTAGTGAAGTGGACGAAAACAAGAAAATAAATTATATAATCTGGGTAACCAATATTAATCTACGCGACATAGGCCGACACAGTGCAAAATCCTTGTAGAACGACGTCAAAAAAGTTCTAGCACAGCAAGTGGGGTAGGGGATTCAAATCACATATCGAAGACAAGCCGAGTGACGACAGCCTCATTCTGATCCCAAATCTGCCGCTTGACGGCGTCGAATCCACCCCTGGTCCTGTGCCAACCTGCCCTCAGCATCCGTTCGGCCGCTCCACGCAGGCGCGGGTGGGGGCCAAACGAGACGCCTGATTGGGCCCGGTCGCTGGCCAGAAAGGTGGAGATGTTCGTCCGGAGCGATCGGATGGCGGCTATCTCGCTCATTGCCGCCGGACGGGTCACAATGACCCTGTCATCATCCAGGTGAGCATAGGCCTCACGGATGCGTTGAGTCACGAGGAGGGGCACCTGAGGGAAGAAGTAACAATCGAGGGGATAGGGGACGAACAGCAAACTCACATGTGATTCCAAACACATCGCTGGCGTCGAGCTTGCTTTCATCTCAAAATATTCATCGGCGTTTGGGAACGCGGGTACGCAGATGTCCATGGTGGACATGAGGTCGTAGAACTGGGAATAGTTGAGGTTGGTGTGAAACACAATGATGTTCTTCAATGCCACCGGGACGTCTAGCTTGCCCGATCCAGCGAGATGCAATCTAAATGGTTGATTAGAGAGGTCGGGGAGAAATGAGGAATGATTGCCAAGAGGTAAATAGCCCCACGCTTTTGGATCCTCTACCGAGACGGGGATGAGGTATTTTGAACAGAAAAGGCAATTACACTAACCGTGCAGGCTATTGACAAGATCTTCGAATATGGTCAAATAGTCGCGGCGACCAACATCGTATAATCCCTGAATGACTGCGTTCGACAGAAGCGACGTAGAGTGCTGGCGTTCAATCGATATGTTCAAAATTGGGATGTGGACATCGACGGGTATGTATTCAAATCCGGCAGAGGCGATGAGGGGAGAGTGCTTGGAAGCATTCTTTTGGAACATTCGATGAAAGGCTCTCCGAACACTGGATAAGGATCGTCTAATGAGTAAAATGTATAGGTAATCAGAAAGAAACAAACTGTTCTGAGATCGTGAGAACGCGCAAGGCATTCCGGCGAGACCATTCATGAATGTTGGACTGCCAAGGCCGGTTGTCAACATGATGGACGATACAGACCAGCTCGAACTTGTGTTCGTCGTCTCTGAGCTCCCACAAATTCAGAAGCTTTTCGTGCCAACGACGTAGGCTACCCAGATCATAGTGCCAATGTTGTGTAGAAGGGGGAGGAAAAAAAGACAGGGATGAGTGAAAAACATTGCAAGCGAAACAAAACGCACTCAAGTTCACAAGTTCCCAGTATGACCATATCAATGGCGTCGTCCAAACCACGATCAGCGAGGTCGAGGAAGAGTTGTTGCGGATTTCTGATGACCCCGTGATATAAGCCCAGCTGTTGGACCACCTTTCCAAACTCGAAATGAAGCGGTGTTTTCGCGTACACGTCTATCTGACCCTGACCCTTCATAACCCGCTCAAGCGTCCAAGCCAAGGCAAGGTAGACGTCATAATGGAAGTCAACGTTAGAGGCGATAGCGATTCTCTTGTGTTTCTGGTGGCGGACGTCGGGGCCTATCGACGATGCCGGCTTGAAATGGTCGTCGATTGCGAGAGCGGTGCGACACGAGGTCAATATGGCGTTCTTGCGCCAGAAAAGGAGGAAGAGGAAGGTAATGAGAAAGACATGGATGAACAAGATGGGTTTCTTGGATAGCCTGGAAGATAGGGACCGAATATAGCCGGGTATCATGACAAGCTCTGAAAGAGTCACCAACAGATTCACACTTACCAGGACCCCGGAACTCCTGCCACGCAAACACGTTTGAACTGACAAAAGAGGTTGATGCCAAGTACTAGTAGCGCGGCAATGGGAGAGCTTGCGATTGTTGGCTTCAGTCGAATGACGAAGGTGCCGTTGACTCTTTATATCATATATTCGTCGACTGACCCACTTCATGGCATAGGTCTCATATCTGTCATCCTCGCCACCGAAATCATTAGGCGCCAGGTTCGTCCCGGCTACATGGCAAACGGTAATATCGTTTCAATGCGATTCATCTCTCTCTCTACAAATGCACTTACCAAGGTCCTGCGGAATGACGCCACGCACAATGCTTGTCTTGCCTCATAGCCCCGTATCTTACATCCAGAAACTCACCAGTGTTCCAACATAGGAACACTCTATGCGTAGCTACTCCTGACGGAGCCGTGGAACTGAATCCCCAAGACGTGGTTCCACCGAGGCTCTTGCAATTGATGATGATCGTTGGTTTATTTGGTGGACCAAGTTCTTCAAATCAGGAGTTCGTCGCATTGCACTACGGATACGAGCGTCGCGGAATAGTGTTGTGGTCTATTTGCAGACTACCAACTCCCGGGCAGACAAGTGCAGCGGGCACTCTACCTAAATAATCCCACAATACCACTGTCTCGATCTCATCTATAGCAACAGAACCTGGACTGCTCCTTATTTGATTCCCGAAATCTGTTAGCCGAGTGTATCCCCATCAATCCTTGATTACCAATACATAACATGACCAAACAAAAGGGTAGGCTTTCGGCACTGATGGTTTGGAAAAGGACCGCCCACGGCGTAGAAATCAGCCTTCGCCGTCTATCATTCTGCGGCCTCGACGAGCTGCGAGTACTACAGTAAATTCAATGAAAAGTCAGCCTATATCCTTGCATTAAGTATGTTCATTTACTTTATCATTGTACGGCCGATCTGACTGGTGGCAATTGTTGCTACTACTACATAAAGCTTGTTTGGGGCCGTGACAAGGAACAGGAGAACGAGCGAGCGGCAGGCAATCCCGAGGCCAAAGATTGGCACGATGAGGCTCTACGGATTTTCGAGCAAACGGTCAGTGTTTTTGATAACTATCCGATCTTGATTCTCGACTCATTTTCAATGCCTTATCAGGCAGAAGCGTACTGGAAGAATCGGAG
>WNGI01003087.1_pt1 | contig 14578 bp, 21 predicted proteins | sample 5400621 | NCBI WGS metagenome assembly WNGI01 (sample SAMN13153374, study PRJNA577476) | soil metagenome | isolation source: 20 cm soil or saprolite under Garry oak tree replicate 1 | place: USA:California | collected 2016-06-15 | reverse complement strand
AAAGTTCGGGTGTACGACGAGTTCGACGCTGATAGAGATTTATGGTTACGAGCTATCCGCGTTTTTGCTGAGCTCGACTGCCTGTTCAGTCTCGCAAAATCATCTGTTGCGCTAGGAGAACCTGCATGTCGCCCCGAATTCGTTGACGGCAGCTCCGCTTGGGTTGATTTCCAGGACCTAAGGCATCCAACGTTATGTTTAAGCGCGTCACTGAAGGAGTTTATTCCCAATAATGTCAAGTTGGGAGGAGATGTGGCGAAGATTGCCTTGCTTACAGGTTTGTATAACTTATAAACAAGAGGCCGAGATAACTAACACAGCTCCTAGGTCCCAATATGGCGTGAGTGTCGATCCACCATCTCTGATATTTATTTAATTTAGCCCCTATTAATAGTGGAAAGTCGACGGTAATCTGATCCCTTATTAATTTGAGCTCTGTTGACCTGTCTCCTAGGTGATGAGGATGACTGCGACGGGTGCCGTACGTTGACCGTTCATCTTACTGATCTCAACTGATAACTGATAGATCATGGCACAACTTGGCATGCTGGTACCCGCAACTCGTGCGAGGTTCGTGGGTTTTTTCTCTCTTCACCTTTCAAAACTGATCAGACATCTTAAGGTTGTGCCCGATTGATGCCATTATCACTCGCATGGGCGCCTATGATAATATGTTCAGTCATGCGAGCACGTTCAAAGTAGAACTAGACGAATGGTAAACCCTATGTCTGGTGTTTGACAACCTGACAAACAGTCTACAGCTGCAAAATATTACGTGAAGCTACACCAAGATCTTTAGTAATACTCGATGGTAACTTATTCCAACACCATCGGTGAACTTGAATGATCTAACGTACCTATTCCAGAACTTGGACGAGGAACATCAACATTCGTGCGTTTCCTTGTAGGTTAGCGATAGATTTTACTGAAATCTGGCCCTAGGATGGAATGGCCATTGCAGCGGTACGTATTACGTGTCGACTACCCCGCCGTCTTAACAGTATCATAGGCTGTCTTGCATCAATTAGCAACGCATACCTTACCCTTGGGATTCTTTGCTACCCATTATAGCACTCTCACAGACGATTACACATACCATCCAAACATCCGCACCATGTACATGACTACAATAGTCGACGATGAAAAACGCGACGTAGGTCCTTTTGGCTGAACGTGCTGGGCTCTCACCTCATTTTTCTATTTTCAGATCGTTTTTCTCTACAAGCTTGCCGAAGGAGTCGCGACGTCATCGTTTGGCACCCACGTTGCAAACCTCGCAGGAGTACCGTTGCCCGTTATTGAGCGAGCGGAGATCATTTCGAAGACCTTCGCGCAGCAATTCACAGAGAGATTAATGGCCAAGAAGAAACACGAGGGATCATCTCGGCTACCTATTCCCCTGCAAGCAGATTTTGCACATTTATACAAGCTAGCAATGGGCCAACTACAACTTCCTAAAGACGGAGTCCATCGGGTGGAAGTACTGGCACGAATGAAGGAAACCATCCGTAAATACATGGCAACGAAGACTCGAGGATAATCGAGAGTGAAGCGGTACTGAACGCGAAAAGCTCACAATACTTACGATACCATGCATGCTATATATACCTCCACCCGTGTCTAATGAGATCCATTATTTTCTCAAACCTCACGACCGTACAGTTGAAACTCCTGAGGTAATTGTTGGGTGGAACCACTGGCTGTAAACCATATCCTGCGGAGGCGGCATGTTGCGTACACGCGGACATATGATAAATGAGAGTACGATCCACTTGGAGCACATGTAGCAACTATTCTTTGTTGACGAGTCTCGTCATCGTCTTCGGAGAGTAGATGCCTGGAGTTGAATTGTTGGAAGTAATAGGGCAAGTGGAGCGACAAGGTTGACCATGCTGTCAAGGGCCGTGAAGAGGTGTGGGGGAAGGCCAGCGGTAAGTGTAACAAAGGGATACGGTTGCGCAGCATCAGCTTTGGCTGCTTCTAGAACACGGGTCAGATAACAGAAGACTTATGATCTGAGAAAACAACTGATTGGAGTGATATGTGATCAGTAGAAGGGAAATGACGATCCGAGTCATTATTTCCGGCTTAGCGAAGGCGAATCGATGTACCTGGAACGTCGAGAGCCTGAGAATGCCCTTTCGTCCTGTTTGGTCTACAACGCCGACTTCGAGCGACCATTCTCGTCCCATGTTACGAACTTGTGTGTGCATCCAGGGATGCTTTATCCAAAGGTCATCGCATACTTGCCCGCCGGTTCCCAGAGGAACCTCGGGAGGCGAATGTACATAAGTAGTACGCAAGGTAGGCGATTGAATGTGAAGCACTGTCTGATTGAGAGTGTAGTCGGGGGACTCCGTTTCAGGAACTGAACAATCGATCGACGGAGACGAAATGAGGCTTGCAGGAGGTGCTGGCAAAGGGAGAGATTTTTCATCGTGAAGTAGGTGAACAAAAGAGTCCGCAGACAGGGAGCTGTCTTTGTGCACGCTGAAAAGCCTCAGGGGTTCGCTGCCTGTTGATGAGAACAGAGAAAGCACGGGTGATTGGACAGCCCCAGAAAACATGCCGATATTGTGGGGAGTGTCAGGTTGCGGTACAACAATGAACCGGATCCGAGTCGGTCAGTATCATACAATCTTATTATGATAAATGTCTAACAATATCTTCAACGCAGCAAACTCGAACGTGAACTTACGAGGACGGGCCCGGTCAACACAACATCATATCCAGGTCACTGGTTGACGAAAACCCGAGCACACAGGAGCTATAGCCCGAGTCCTGTCCCGGCATTGCCAAGCAGAAGCCCCTGCTTGGCCGCACACAAAATCGGCTTTCAGCGATTTAGATCAACTTCCATGTCATGGATGATTAGGCTAACAGCATCTTTCCGTTGACGACTCGGTGTTCTGCATTCACGATGGCCGAAGGCAACGAAGCTAGAATCATACTGTGATCAAATACGGACCTTTTCGCCCACCAATTGCCGGCCGGTATTCATAGGCTCTATGTTTCCAAGCTTTTGACGTAACAAAATTTACCGATGGTCTTTTGACTCGCTGTTTCTCAACGCTCAAGAATTAAACGACGCTTCTCACTTCTCGAACGGACATTTGACCGGCTTTCGCGATCATTGCAAATTGGACAAACCCCTATGCCCATTGTTCCGCAGTATCTCTCGACAGTTCCAATCGCGCTCTAGACCAGGCTTCGTATCGGTGAACGATGTTAACAGATTAGTCTAAAAGAAGTTAGACAAGAACTGTATTGCCGCGGAGATGAAAGACCATTGGCTTGAATATAATGGAATCATCCCACTTGTCCAACGAGCCTTTTGTGACAATATTCTGTCTTACCAGCGATGTCCATCCACATCGTGCTTTGGCATTCAGGGGTCAACAGCATTGTACTCACAACTCCTGGCATTGGGTACCCCTGCAGTCACTACACCCGGTCTTGTCACAGATGCGTAGTAGTGCTTCCGGCTGCACTTCTTGATGGAAGCGAGCCTCTTCCCAGCCGCTTTAAGCGCTACGCGTTTGGGTTGCGATCCTCCAACTTTATGTAGACTAATGCCTGGTCGGAGAGACGCCGGCGGGACAAACTTCGGTCACTAGAATTTTGTTGCCCCTCACCGTCTTTTCCGGAGTGTAGCCTATCGCTTCAAGGACCGGCTTGGCTCTCTATCAAGCTCAGTAAACACACGATTCCGTACGTGAGCGCTTTGTGTATCGCTGATGAAAGGAGAATGGCGCAGTGTGCACTTGCTCCACTGGTTCCTTGATACTGTTTGCATGAAAGTTTATCATTTTATGCAGTCCTTTGCTGTGAAAATAATTACATATATCAGATCAAAAGTGTTATCCTAGCAGTCACAATGCGGTGGTATCGATCTTCTCTCTCCCACCCCGCACATTAAATGCAAGGTGTGTCTCAACTTATGCAACGCCAGCCTTGAAAATTTTAAAGATTGTGGGTCTCGCTGATCGGATCCCTTTACGCAAGCCACGGTTGTCGTCAGTCAATTATCGGAGGCAGCGGCCGATGCATCCCGCCAGGTCGGATTACTGTTAGTGTGGTTTCCCTGGCCTTTAATTCAGCTGGTCTTCACACGAAATCGCGATAGAGGATAATAAAGGTAACGCGAAGCATGGCAGAAGGTCAAGTTTGGATCTCTCTCGCGGCGTCGGTCGTCGCCAAATGACGGCACAAAATATGCTACAGACAAAAATACCCGTAGTACAACGGCATGACTCATGAGGCCGAAGTTCGCAGGTAGCTAAAATCAGAGTTATCAACCTGCTGAAGTCTCTTTTCTCAAGTGATTTGTTCCGCAGACTGTGAGCGGAGAGGCTACGGATAGCACGGGCGTTCCGAGGCCCACTCGCATACCCGGAACGAAAGGGACGAACATCAAGGACATGCAACGGCAGTGAAGTGGCGTGCGGATCCAGCTGAGAAGACTTCCAGAAAGAGGAACGTCAGGCAGGCTCCCCTCAACGCGCGCTGCTTGGAGGTCAGGTCGAGAGAAGCGATCGAGATCTGTGATCCTCGGTCAGACGGTATGCCTGCCATCACCACCCATTATTTTATGCCGTTTCATCTCTTTATGACGCCTGGATTACATCAGGTTATGCCGCTGTGCGGGCACGCGCTTTCCTCTCCAAAAACCTAATCTTTAATCGAGATTTTTCACCCTTCACCTATTATCTTACTTACTTTTCCTCTTCCACCTATAAGTCGGCCCAACTGACTCGACTGTAGTACACCATTTCGTCATCCCTACTTCTGTTTTCCTCGTTCAAAAGACTCTACCCGCTTTCATGCCTGAAATCATCCCGATGTCTCAACACCTACCAGTCATGCAGGATAAACGGAGATATTCCACCGTAGCCGTCCCACACCTGGATAGGACATTTTGCCACGCCTCTAGACCTCAAGTCATTGCCGCCACTAACCCTTGCTGGCAGCAACTTTCGATACGTACGGCACCATATTCGTTACCCGACCATCTGGCACATTCGTCCCATTTTTCTCCCCTGTTTGGTTCCTTCTCCGCCCATGAAAATGAGTGGTCAATGGACCCCGTCATTCCAACGACGTATACACCTCCTCTGTCGGCTGATGCGCCGCAAACTATCGGTTACGCCACCCACGCAGACTATCCCGAATCGTCCCAACGTACAGATTTATCTTCGTCCTCGGTGAATACCCCGGCCGACTACGGTTATCGAGGTGATGCTCCGAAGTCACCCTCCAAATCCCCCGATTTTAGTGACGACGGCCATCGTCTGTATACGATGAACGATGTAGGGACGCCAGCATCACGTCGCTCGCCTTCTCCATCTCCCATCAAAATGGAACAACCAGATGGAGACGGGTGCTTCGTCATGGAGTTATCTGCAGCACAAGTCAAGGCTATCACCTTAAGCCAATCAATGGCCCCTCCGACCGAAGTTCCTCTTCGTGCGACGCACGCTTCAGAGGAGATGCGTAAAATGATGGGTCGTTTTCGAATCGATCCATTCGCGATCCACAGTGGCGAGAATCGCGGTATTGTCGCATCATGGTGTGGTGAAGCGTGCCCTCTAGAGGAGGAGGGACAAATTTTCGAATTCCAACTAGACGTCGGTAACATCCGTTCCTACACGCAAGAGCCTTCTCAGGCCCATGAGGACTTGGATACGCAGACAGATGGCAGCGATCCTGCAGGGTCCGAATGGGACAACTACCAGCGTCGCAACGACTCGGAATCAATCCAGACAGCAAGTTGTGCGTCAGAGTGGGACGAAAGACAACCATCGTCTGAGCCTGTGCCTGGATTTTATGAACAACAGCTTCAAGAATTGCAAGAAAGTAAGCCTTCACGCTACCGTAACCTTTGTTTCCTCTCGCATACTAACTATCGCACCAGCGTACCTTCATAAATGCACACAAGGCACCGGTACCGCTCAGCATCGGGGGGAATATTGGTCGCGAAATGGGCTATTTAATGCAACTCCTCGTCGCGGTGCCACTTACAGTGCTGATTCGCCCGGTTGCGATGTAAGCGAAGTATTTATGAGTCTCTCGCCGTCGCCTTACATTATAATATAGAATGCCGTCCTTCCGTCTATAAGCTCCACAATCACCAGACGGTGGTCTGTTCCAGACTCTCATATGACAAGCGAGGCGCCATTTTTAATGCAATCATGAAATACGCGTGGCTTTCTTTTGGTCCGGTCAGGTTTACTACTGGCCATCACAATTTCTTGATTCATGTGCAGGACGATAACGTATAAATACTATGTATGGTGATTGTTGTTCTTGCTGTTTTACCGTTTAGAATTGCCGTTGTAGGGAAATAAATTGTATTCATGTCTTACACTAGACATTACGGAACAAGTTGAATGGTAGCAGGCCGGGACCCTGGCGGTCCGCCCATTCAATAATACCTGTTGCGAGGGACATATAAAACATGGGCTGGAACGGTATTCGATCGTTGACCGGTGCCAATGATCGTCACCAAGGTTCGTAAAGTGATCAGCGTGCGCTCGAAAATTTACAATCCATGGATATGGTCCGATGACAGCCCACGTCGGGACCTGATCTACGCGATGTACATGCCCTACACGCGCGCGATGCGCTTTAATCGGACAGGCAAACGGTTATTGTGCCCGCTGTTACCCCTAAACACGCGGGTTAGCTTGAGACCGTTTAGATTTGCCCCCGTGGCAGCCGAGAGATAGGGACGCGAACGCTAAACCTTGTGTGCCAGCCATCAATGTGGCCCTTTAAATTAAAAGGGACGGTGCGCAGCGGTGCACCCACAAACTTCCACTTGCTCGACTCCACATGAACAAGAAGTTCGTGAACTCGAACAAGACCCCAGAATCTCATGCTGCGGTCGTATGATAATTCTGATGAAACACAAGTACGTCACTTTGCCGGAGTGGTTAACGGGATCGCCTGCTATTTGTAACTGCCAGCGGTTGGGCTTTGCCCGCGAGTGTTCGAATCGCTCAGGTGACGATTTTTTTCAAGTGAAAGTGGAAATTTGTTTGGTAACCGGCTATACCTTCGGGGTCCCGATACAGCGATTGATACAAAAGCCACGCGGCTGCCACGAGAGAACTTGACTTCCACCACGCGACCGAGTGCTAATTCAGCGACCATATCATCCGCACCTCATTTTTATAGTTCCATATCCTCCTCTTTATCTCTTTCTTAACTTCTTTTCGTTCTTTCACGTTCGAAATCACACCCCCTCTATTCCTTATGTCTTTGAATGATTCAAAGCTGCTCCCACCAACCGTAAATGATATCTTCCCGAAACATTGGCGAAGGCGGAGTGCAGATATCGGCGGACTCAATCTTGCTACGGGAAGCAGTGACCATGGTCAAGGTTGGATGGGCCATACCGGAGGACTCGAGTAAGTCGCCCGAGTTCAGCATAATAGTTGATAGCGTATTGATTTTGTCCAGAACAGGTTTTGCAGAGCTGTTGACTGATATGTATAAGCAAACCATTCATGCTGTTAATGAGCAACATATAGAGTTGTATGTCATCCAAAATGGATAGGTGCGCGCTTATTCACTAATCAAATTTCAGTGTCCCTGCAAACCTATCACTCGAGTCTCGATCACGCCTCATCGGGAAACTGGATCGTTGGCGTTTTGAGCCTTACGCTCTTCCGGAGGATGAACGCATCGCCTGTACTCTCTTACTTTTCGAGCTTTTGTTTCGAATTGAAGGCATGGTGGACGTTATCCCAGTCTCAATGCGTAAGTCGTAACGGACAATACATTCAGATAGCTCATTGCCATTTAGAGCAAATCTCTGCATTCGTGCATCATTTACGTCGCATATACCGCCTTGAGAATTCATACCATAATTTTGAACACGCGCTAGATGTACTTCAAGCCACCTATTCATATCTCCGGTCTGCAAACATGGTGCCGTCGGTGAATATACTACTCCATGCTAACCGGATGTGGAAGTCTAACAAGGAGTTTGACAATGGCTCTCTTGTGACGACACTTCGACAAGAAGAGATCTTTATTCTTTTTATCGCCGCCATTGGTCATGATGTTGGACACCCTGGGTTCACAAATTATTTTATGGTAAACAAGATCTAGCTTTTGGGCTACGCGTTTGTGATCTAATCATAACGTGTCCCAGAAAGTTGCCGAAGCACCGCTGTCAAAAGTATACGATGGGCGGTCCCCATTGGAACACATGCATTATCACTTATTGCTCCGTATCATGCAACATCACGGTCTGACGGCGCTTTTTAACGATCACGTCAAGGGCGTTTACTTACGGAGATTGCTCCTCACCTCCGTCCTTGCGACCGATATGAGCGTGCACGACGATTTCATGGAAAGGCTTCAGCGCCACCTCGATCACGAAGAAGGCACACTTTGTTCGCGTCAAATGCTCCTTAGTCAAGCGCTTCTCAAGTGCGCTGACATTAGCAATCCCGTATGTGTCTTTGACAATCGTCTATACATTAGCCCACATATCGCATAGAGTCGCCCTTACATCGTTTCGCAACACTGGGCAACAGCACTAATGGACGAGTGGGCTAAGCAAGCCATATACGAGAAATCTTTGGCGTTTAAGCCATCTGTCCAGGAGTCTACGTCCCCATTAAAAGAGGCCAAATCCCAAGTGTCCTTCATCGGCAGGTTCGCCCGTCCTTTGTTGCAATTAACAACACAAGCTATTCCAGGTGAGTTAAAAGTCTAAGACCGATATACTACTGGTTTCTTACTATTAAATAAGAAATGGAAGGATACTTTCGAGAATGCGTCCGGAACAGTGATTACTGGACAGCGCGAGTGAAAGAACTCGAAGCGAGACCTTGTTCCGGGAATGATGAGGCTGTTCCGACGCAAACAGCAGATGACTACGTCAATGTCTTCCCTCTTACGCTGCCACATTCCCGCCAAGCTACTGGAGACGATGTACACCCTTCACCATCCGACTCTGGCCTCGTCTCCCCATGCGGATCAGACAACACGTATGCGCTACTTGATTTTCTCAATAAGCTTCCCTCTGATTCGAGAAGTGTTTTTAGTCTTATCAAGCTGGAAGAGCATGCCGCGATTCGCGCAGCTGGTAAAATGGGGTCAAGGCAACAGAAAGTTTTTAATCGTAATTCCTGGTGTGCCACTTCACCAAACTGTTCCAGCGGAACGCAACCTTCCGCCTCGCCGCTTGCACATGTTCAGGAGGCAAGTGGATCGCCACCTTCCGACGTGGCATGATCTGGACTTTCGACGCTCCCTATACTTTTACCAGTTATCCGTCACCTAAAACGCATATTGGATTTATTGGCATCAGCCCTAGTTATAACGTGTATTATGATATAGTGATCACTGTAGCAGTGGTATTCTCGTCCTTTCGGTTTCGTTCTCGCATTTTATTCCCTCTGTGTTTTATGATAACGTAGTATTTTACTGCTACATTCCCTGGACGTTGGGATATCTGTATCGCTACAGACAATGCTATTTGTTTCCTTTCGTGGGCAAACAAAAGAACACTTTGACGTAGTAGTGACTAGTAACGGCATGCGAGATGTATGCTCACCCAACCCATATTCCCCAACCACCACACTCCGCAGGAGCGAGCCTACCAGGTATGCTATCAAAATGCGCTGGGAATATGTCTTCACTTTTGTTCTAGGCTTTAGACCACATATTAATGCCAATCAAATACCGTCTCCAATCGAAGCTATCGAACTTGACCGGCATAACTGGACAGACAAAACATACACGACTCTTCCGGGGGCGCATGCACCACTTAGCACCAGCGACTTCATAGCCGTGGATCAAGGTTTTACGCATTGTCGAGTCTTCTGTCATTGGTCGGCTTAGCTATGCTTTAGGGAATGCGTCACCCAAATTCATTCGCGTCTCGACGTGGAACGTGCCTAACACATCCAGGCTAGCAAATGAATGTGGGGTTCCTCTTGCTGCCGTTATTCACCCATTCGCAGAACTTGACCCCGAAGAGGAGCCAATACCGCTTGTTGTGGTTGAAGGTGGTCCTCCACGATGCAACAAGTGCAGAGGGTATGTGAATCCATGGTGCAAGTGGGTTGCGGGTGGTAACAGGTGGAAATGTAACTTGTGTTCATTTGAAACAGAAGGTCTGTAATATGCATACTCTAACGGAAAAGGTGGCCGCTCACTCGCTGCGTTGTTCAGTCGCACCTCAGTATTTCTCAAATTTGGATGCAAACCTCATGAGACTTGATCACCTGGAGCGACCAGAGTTGAACAGAGGGGTTGTCGATTTCGTTGTGCCTGAGGATTACTGGGCCCAGAATCCTCAAAAAGGACTATCGACATCCTATCTGCAAGTGGGGCCATCGCAAACTGGTTCAAGACCACCGATGCCCATGAACTACATCTTCGCCTTCGATGTATCGCATGACTCTGTCACGACCGGGTTTTTGAAGAGTGCATGTGATGCCATCCGTCGTGTTCTTTTCGGAGATGCGGATATGTCGCTTGAGCCATGTTTTCCTCCAGAAAGCCGCCTGGCCATAATAACATTTGATCATACGGTTCATTTTTATGCATTCTCAGTGAGTGTTTACGGGACATAGACTCGTTCATTGTTAATCGCTTACTAGTCAGATATCACTTCCATGCTTGTCGTGTCAGACATAGACGAGATGTTTGCGCCGTCGTATGATGGGCTTTTTATCGATCCTCTAGAGAGTCGGTAAATGACCCATGGTCTCATTTCCTGACTTGTCTGATTGACAACATTCAGTTCTTCTGTGGAGTCCCTGCTTGTTGCGTTGCCCGAGAGGTTCGGGACCACAGTCGTTCGAGATACTGCATTGAGTGCTGTGATAAGGGGTTCCCTATCCATGTTGGTACGCTTGCATCCCCAAATTTAACTTCATGCTGATATTGACATCGTAACAAGGCTGGTCGAGGTGGTCAGCTTGTCTTGTTCCAGTGCAATATGCCGTCACTTGGTCCGGGAGCTTTGCACGGGCAACCACCGGAATCAGACCTCTACAACACTGACAAAGAAAAGACACTGTACCGACCGCGCGATATGATTTGGAGTACCATTGGCGAGGAATGCGTTGACGAAGGTGTCGGCGTACACATGTTCCTCGCACCAACTAAATTCATGGATATTGGCTCTATTGGTATGACGCATTCTGGTCTCAAGAACACTTATTGTGAACTAGCTTAGGTGTTGTTGCCACAATATCGGGTGGAGATTTATATTATCATCCACGCTTTGACTTTGCGCATGATTCTTCTATCCTTGACTCGCAACTGCAGCGATTGGTTAGGCGTAATCAGGGATATAATTGTACCATGAAAGTACGGTGCTCAAAGGGTGGGTTATAAGATTGGTTAGTCTTTTCTCATTAACTGTCCGTAGGGTTACGCGTTTCTGCCTATCTGGGCAACTTTTTACAACGATCTCCAACTGATATCGAATTTGGTGTTTTGGACGCCGACAAAGGAATCACGGCTAGCCTAGAGCACACTGGCAGCCTTGATCCACGAGAATATGCACATATCCAAGCGGCTATTCTCTATACGACGGTCTCTGGTCAACGAAGAGTTCGTGTATGCAACCTCGCTATGCCTGTAGTCGAGCTAGCTGGCAATGTATTTCGGTACGCTGACATGGATGCCACCATTGCGTACATGTTCCGTCAAGGTGTGTCTTTTCCGTCTTGGGCGTGTTGGGACCCCTTACTAATACGGAGATTCATAAAGCCATTTCATCGATGGCGCGCAAAAAAACGTCGACGATCCGTGAGGAAATGACGGAACAATGTTCATCCATTCTTATTGGTTATCGTAACAAATGTGTCTCAGGGACGCGCACTTCCCAGGTGAGCCTTTTGGTTAAAAATACTTTACGACGTTTATCGACATTCGTGCTCCAGCTAATCATACCAGAGGCGTATCGAGCTCTCGCGGCTTTCACGTTGGCTGCTATCAAAACAAAACCTTTAAAAGGTTTGCATCCAAAATTTATCGAAAACTCGTCCTGTTCAAGGGAATAGGTCGTCTGGTCTCCTCCGACGTGCGAAATTATCATGCGCACCGTGCACTATCGATGAACTTGCGAAGCCTAATTTATAATTTATATCCATGTGTTATCGCCGTTCACGATCTTAGTGAAGACATTGCCCTGCCAGATCCTGTCACTGGCAGGATCGAAATTCCGTCGGCAATGCGGGCAAGTCATATTTATATGGAAGGCCATGGCTTATATCTAATGGGTATTTCATTTTCCCTTTTTTCAGGGTACTATACTAATGATGCAGATAACGAGGAAATGATGATAATTTGGATTGGTGCCAGTGTCTCACCAAAGATCCTGGGCGATTTGTTCGGCGTTGATGATTTCATGAAGTTGGATCCGCATCTAGTAAGCCCTATCTAAGCCAGCGGCATGTACATACTCAATTTACATTTTTAGCATGAGCTGCCCATACTGGAAACACGTTTTTCCACCCAGGTTAGAAATATCATTGCCTACCGAGAAGCGCAACGTCATCGGCGCACAAAATTCTTAATTGCGCGTCAAAACTTGGACGCCGTTGAGATCGAATTCAGCGATATGCTTGTGGAAGATCAGAATAATGGGGTTAATTCGTTCTTAGACTGTATGTATAATGGCTTCAATTGGTCCAACATCTCATCTCCGTTTATTCAGATCTTACTGTCTTACACCGTCAGATAACTAGTACCGTGCGTAACGTTTTATATCATTTCCATGATACTGATAATCTACAGCTAGATTCAGGAAACTCTTTAAGTGGAACAGCTAGCCTTCGCGGTTCACCATGGTAGTATTAGTCAATTATGAAATTTGTTTCCTACGAAAGCATATCAGCTTTTTCCGTTGTTCAGTTGGAATGTGGAGCGGGTATTAAAGGAATGTCTTTGTTTCGCACAGAATTGACAAATAGCACAAGATTATAAAAGAGAGTGATGTGTTACGAGCGTCATTATGAGGGATGATAACGTGGGAGCAGTGAAAGAAAGAGAGACTGATTAAACCGAAAACAAGAGAAAAAGATAGCGACGGTGAGAGTAGATACGATCAGGGAAGATGGCAACATTCAATCAAGCGATATCGCAAGCACTCTAATTAGTCATGTGTGGTTACCGAGTTCTTCGCGGATCGACGAGAGCCAAAGCGGAGGGAAAATAGGCCACTGCCTCCTTCATTAGAATGTGTGCTGCCAGCGCGCGAGCGGAACGACCAAGTCGATGGAGAAGCAGGACGTGCGATTTCAGGACGAGGTTCTAGGAGTTGGTGATCTTTGCTTTTGCGTCGATCAACCATTGTCGGTGGTTGCTGATTCTGCGCATGATGGTGATGGTGATGATGGTGTTTATTAGAGTGGCCAACGGTGTGTCTGCCATCGCAGCATGCCCTGACATTCTCCAATCCCTCAAACCCATCGTCAGACAGCGAGTCCCCGTGTAACTCAAAGTCTAGAACATCTTCGTCGTGCCCTTCTGGAGCGCTTACAAACGATTTGGTCGGGCTATATGGACTATCGAGGCCGTTCCACCGTAGATATTCTAATGCTGGTGTCCCGGAACGTTTCCCGATAGAGCCTCCCATAGAGAGCTGCGATCGACTTCGCTGACCACGAGGCGTACTGGTCCATTGTTCGCTCTTTTGTACACTACGTACGCTCCTCTGGCTTTGCGGTGAGGTATGCAAACCTTGACGTTCATCATCTGTAACGTAATCGCTGAGAGGTGCCGGGCTCTCTTGCACGCCCGAGGTGGCAGTAGGAGGACTAGGTCGGGCCAACAGATATTTGAGTGCCTACATCAAAAATGAATTTGATTCTTTCTTCGCGTTATAACGATACTCACGTTGAACCAGATATCGTGGCGCTCCTTGGTTGGACAAGTGATCTTCATCTCTCTTTGTGGTGTGGACACTATCACACTATACTGGAACAAGCCAGGAGGCATAGGATTTGGGTCCAAGACCGATCGGACGCCCTCAATATATGCTGTGAAACATCGTCAGTTTCTACAACGGGCAGGCATCATAATCATAACATACCGCTCTTTGCCATGGATTCCGTCACATTGGATGAGCCAGGGTCGGCAGAGCTCCAATACAAAGTCTTCGTATAAGGGTGTACCCAGAAGAACCTGGGATGTCGGCGCTCTCCGTGACCTTTGCCGATAGTGCGGCGCGTGTATTTGTACAGGAACTCGCCAATCATAGTCTGAGTGATGGCATGAATAACCACAGGATCCGTAGCCTGCCTGGAATCATCATTTTGTACGTGATGGGCGCGTGGTGTTATATCTGCTGACTTGTTGGGAGTCGTTGGTGGTTCAGAGCGAGGAGACCTTGATTGTTCAAATATAGCGAGGTCACGCTCGGACGAGACACTGGATCTTGGAGAAGCAGCAGAAGAGGCATTCGAACGCTCCCGCATGCTGTGTACGGACAGACCATTGACATAATGGTGTTGTACGTTTCCAGCAGAACGGAAGCTGCTCGTTGAAGGTGGCTGTTTGAGACCGGTCTGGGAGGGTGGCACGCTCGATCCATGGGACC
>WNGI01008310.1_pt1 | contig 14580 bp, 11 predicted proteins | sample 5400621 | NCBI WGS metagenome assembly WNGI01 (sample SAMN13153374, study PRJNA577476) | soil metagenome | isolation source: 20 cm soil or saprolite under Garry oak tree replicate 1 | place: USA:California | collected 2016-06-15 | reverse complement strand
CCGGCGGCGAGCAGGTCCCAAGCTTCTCCGACTGTCGGATTCCCGGATGTGATCGCCGCGCCGCCCACCGCGACCGCGTGACCGGGCTCCAGGGCGTTCACAAAAGCGATGATTCCTCCTCCGTTCTCATCGGGGGTGGAGACGATCGACCAGCTCGCGCCGTCCCAGTGCTCCGCGAGCGAATCGTCGACGCCGGTGTCTACGTTGCCGAAATACCCTCCAATCCAGACGTCGGTCGAGTTGAGGGCGGAGACTCCGAAAAGAAAGTTATTCTCAAACGCGTTGCCCGAGCCGACGTGATCCACGCTTGGCGATACGGTCCAGGCGGTTCCGTTCCAGTGTTCGACCAGAGTGAACCACCCAGCGCTGTTGAAGATCCCGGCCGCCCAGATGTCGTTGCTCGAAACGGCGTCGACAGCGAAAAGGATGCTGAAGGGCGTCGGGTTCTGCGTTGATGTCGTAACGGTCCACTTCGACCCGTCCCAGTGCTCGGCGAACGTGTGGAAGTGGCCCGCCAGGTCGTACCGGTAGTCCCCAACCGCCCACACGTTGTTAGAGGCGATCGCAGTAACGGCGTTCAGGTCGGCCCAGTAGGCGCCCGGGTTCGGTGTCGCGACGATGGACCAGCTTGTTCCGTTCCAGTGCTCGGCAAGCGGTTGGTCGTACGCGTTGGTTCCGATGTTGGAAACGCCGACAGCCCAGACGTCGTTGGCCGACACGGCGGCGGTTGCGTACAGGTAGTTGTTCTTCGCCCCATTGGGGCTGGAAACTGGGTTGAAGGCGCGGGTGCAGGTGGGCGCGCTCAAAACCGTGCCGGGGGCATGGAGCGAGCCGCCCGGCTTAAGAGCCGACGGGCCGACGCGAGGGCCTGGTCCGCCGGGATGGATCATCGGGGTCGGAGAGGTCGACGCAGATGCGCCAAGCGGCGCAGCCACACACCATGCCAGAACAGCCAACGACGCGATGACGCCCTGTGCAAGCTTTCGCACGTTAGTGCACCCTCCCCAGACTGCTATGACGTGGACTCCAGACCCTTAGCCTCAGATGGGTTGGCGGCGATGTTAAACCAAATCCGGCGGCCGTGCTAAACGAGATTTCAGGTGCCCTTTCGACGCTCTCATGGCCGTGGCGAAGGAGCCGCGGGCGGGGCTGGATTGGGGGCCGATCGGCCTCCGCTCGATCCCCCGCCGCCCGATTGGTTTGCCTGACCGGATAGCGTCACGCTGCCGCTGTGAATGGACGCCGCCCCCTGGCCGGCCGCGTTCGTGGCCGTCACGGTGAAGGTGTAGGCGAGGCCGTTGGTCAGACCGCTCACGCAGCCGTTGACCGCCGGGGCAGCGATCACAACGGACCTTCCGGCGATGGCGCCTTGGTAGGACGTAATCGTGTATGTGAGATCGGGCGCGCCGCCGTCCGGCATCGTGGACGGCGTCCACGACACACAGGCGAAGCTGTCGCCGGCGGTGGCCGCGACGTTGGCCGGCGGTCCGGGCGGGATCGCCGCCGGGATGGCGAAGTTCTCGTCCTGCCAGGCAGGGTTGTTGCCCGATGCGGCGTTGTACTCGTTGCTTCCCCAGACGACGTACGTGTTGACGGGATCTGGAGATGCGCCTGAGTAATCCCCCCACCGACAGGGGCTGCCGATCTGCGGATTGTTGCAACTCAGAGTCTCAGTGTCCGGCGCCGGGCTCGTCGCGAGGACCAGCTCGCCTGGCTCCATCATTCCCGCTGTGGTGGTGTTGATCCGGATTCTCGCGGCGATTACCGGATTGCTGGTGAAGCTAGATCGGTTGTAAAAGATCGCGGCGCCGTGACCATTGAAGCTAGGCGAGATGGCTGCGTTGTAGAACCAGTCGGTGTTGCTCGAGATGTCGCCCTCCTGGACCTTGGTCAGGGTCGAGCCGGATAGCAGATGCCGGTCGTCGGATCGCCCACAGCCTGGGTCAGGCGCCCGTCAAGCACATCGATCTGGGCCGTCGTTCCGGGCTGAGGCGCGTTCGGCGGCACCGCATACTGGTTGACGCCGATATCGGGATCCTGGTGGAGCACGCCTGCGGAGTCGATGTGCCAGACGGCCAGCTTGTTTCGCGCCTGGATCGTGGGCCCGCTGCTGTTGCTTGGGTCGTAGGCCGAAATGATGTAGCCGTTCGCAGCATTGGAGAGCGAATTGACCGGCACGGGCGTGAACGCGAGCGTCTGGCCGTCCCCGTCCCTCAGGGCGCTCGTGTTCGTGGTGGCGTTCGGCTGGGGCGGGCATGTGGACGTGCCATTGGCCGGCAACGGAAACCATGCGATCCCCGCCCCCACGAAAGGAGGATTGGACGTGTCCCGCACGTCGTAGAGGTTGCCACCGACGATCAGGTATTTGCTGTTGTGGCCGAGTTTGTCGTAGTCGAGAATCAGGGGATCGGTCTCGTACCCGTACGTGCACCACCCGTTGATGAAATCGTGTGGGTCCGAGGTCTTCGACCACCCGACCACGAAGCCCTGAAGGGACGATTTCAAGTCGCACAAGAGGAATGAGACCAACCATCGTCCCGCGGACTGGTCCCACTGGATCTGCGGATCACAGTACGGACCACCGGGATCACCAAACAGCGTGCCCAGGGATGCGCTCCCGACGCTGTTGAGGCTGCGATCCCAAACGTGGACGACCGAGTTCGCCAGCTCGACGTAGTGGTTCGGACCGATCGCGCCGGTCGAGTCGGGCGGTGTCACAATCGCCGCGTTGTCGGACGCCTTGATGCCGGGCTTGTTCAAGCCGCTGTAGACGGTGGGGGTGGCACGCGAGGCGATCTGCGCCCCGCTCGCCACCGACTTCGTGCTTGGACTCGGAAACCCCCGAAGGTGGGAACCTCCGCGGAATACCGCGCCACGGAACGGCAGCTGCTTGGTGGATACAGGCAGCCTCTTCACGGACACAGCTTTGAACAGCGGGGTCGGCCACTTCGTGGGTTCAGGCGTGGGAGATGCGTGGATAACGGCCGGCACGGCCGGGGTCTGGGCTTCATGGTCGACGGCGGCCGCGGCGGTCTGCTCGCCACCGGGAGCGGACGCCGGCGGGGCCGGCATTGCACCGGAGACGGCAAGGATCAGGGCACCAAGAATGGATGTGGCGAGGAGGGACTTCAAGCGGGTTCACGAATCCTACATTCCGCCGACGGCGAGTCGACGGCGGCATGGTTTACCGCCCTAAAGTCAATGATTCGCAGCCAGATCCGCCTGGAGAAAGAAAAGGGAGCCCGTGCGGGCTCCCTTCAGCCGATCAACCTCGATCGTGTCTTAGACCACGTACCCCCACGCGTCGACGTAGCACTTGCCCGTAATGTAGGAGTGGATCCGGAACTTTCCCTGGGCCGAGAGCGGAACCATCATGTACACCATGTTGAGCGACGTGCCCAGGTTCCCAGTACCCGAATAGTTTGCGATGCCCGGGTCTGCGGCGCCATCGGGGTAGAGGGTCAGGACCCCGGGAGTGTAGGACTGCACTGCGCAGAAGGCGGCGGTGGCTCCCTTGGGAACGCCACTTGCGATCGCGCCGCCGGCCTTGACCGTGGCATCAAACGGGCCGTACGACGTGCCAGACACAAACGGGGTGAGGTCGCCGCTGACGATCCGGCGCGGGTCCGGGAACAGTGTGATGCCCGGGTCGAGCGTCCAGCCCACGCGTGCCCCGTAGAGCTGGTGCGTGGAGCCGTTCGTGCCGGGAAACCAGTACAACGCGTACGCAAGGTTCACGGCGTCGATGGTCTGTGGCGCGATTGCCATGTCAACGGTCTGGACGCTCGCACTCATCGTGGAGACGGTCGTGTGATTCAGTGGACCGAACGCGCCGGACTCGGGGTTGTAGCCGTTGAAATAGACATTGGCAGGGTTTGCGTCGTTGACGATCAGGTCGAAGAGCACCTGCGTCACCACAACATCATTCGGCAGGTCAACGGAGGCTCGGTAATAGCTGGCCCCGGGGGTTCCGGCCACTGCCTGGATCGCACCAGGGCTGGCACCACCCGTGTAGGTCAACGTCGAGTCCAATGGCTTGAATTCCTGGCCCATGTAGTTCAGCGACTTGGCGCCCGCCGCGAGCGCGGTTCGGATCGAGCTTGGCTGTCGGAGAGTCGAAGATGTATCGAATGGATTGTTTGGATTTACGGAGAGGGGCACACCTGCACCGAAGGCTCTCTCCACACCTGTAGCCGAGGCGGCCGCCCCTGCGGCCGTAGCAGCCATCGCTTTGAGCATGCTTCGACGGTCGATTCGCGACATACGAGTTCTCCTCTCTGCCTGACTGACGGGGCCAGTCAAATCTAGCGCTTCGAGTGGCCATCGGCAAGGGCCGCCTCCAGGGAAAACGTGAGCAAGGCCAGTTGGGTTCTCAACGTCCCATACGGACGCGGGAAGGTGTCGACAGGCTCCAGGAGTTCGACGGGATACGTCTTCCTGAGCTCGTCAACCAGGGCTGGTACCCCGTATCCCTCGTGCTCCACAGCCGCCTCATTTGTGTAGTCGTCGAAGACGACTATCGCGCCTGGTGCCAAGCGCCCACTAAGATTTCGCCAATCCGCCGACACAGTCGTGTATGAATGCCCGCCATCGATGAAGGCGAACTCGATCTGCGGCAGCTGAGTTGCCGGCAGAGTTTCGATGCTGTCCCCTGGGATCAGCGTGACCGAAGCCCCAAGGCCCGCGAGGCGCCGTTCGACCTCAGAGATGTCCAACGGCGGCAGCGACACTTCGTGTTTCATGATCTCGTCCGTTATCCCTTCACTGAAGAGATCGAATCCCCAGTAGCGAACTCCATCCCTGTGCTTCGTTGCAGCCAGGATCATCCGCTGCGCGGTTTCTCCACGCCAGACGCCGATCTCGACGATCGTTGCCGGCTTCCGTGCTTCGATGAGGCGGACCAGATTCGCAAGACGAGGAGGACCGTTTCGGAAGCGCACAGCCCGCGCGAAACCTCGCGGGGATGTGAACGCGAGCTCAATCGCCGTCGTCAACCTCGTCATTCGTGCGCTGAAGCTTACCGCCGGCATGCCGGCTCGACGGACCGAGGAGTCCAGGGGGTGCGCTGTAGGCTAAGGCGCCGTGTACGAGTCGTTGGTATGTGGCAGAACATTGTTCGATAGTCACGTGCGAGTTCTCACGGTGATTGGCAGCCTCCGATCCGGGGGCGCCGAGACTTACGTCGCCAATCTGGCGCCGGTTCTGCGCAACTACGGAATTGACATGGACATCTGCGCCCTCGAGCGGACTGGACCTCTGCTGTCAAAATTAGAGAAGCAACGGATATGCGTCTACGACACTCCGTTCCCAAGAAGCTCGAGGCCTCTCAACTCCCTGAGAATGCTGCGGACGGTGGACGCGATCAGGCGGATCGTCAAAGCAGGTCGGTACGATATCGTGCACACGTACCTCTATTCTGCGGGCGTGCTTGGGGTCGCGGCTGCTAGGCTCGCGGGCTGTCGCCGAATCATCATCAGTCGCCAGGCGCTGCACAGCTGGATTCACAAGCCGAAGGCGATCTTGCATGGACTCGAACAGGTAGCCAACCTGTTTGCCGACGAACTTATCGCCTGCTCCGCAGCGACCTTGCGTGACGCAGAGGCAAACGAGCGTTGGCTGCCCCCCGCCCGTACGGTGATCTACAACGCGGTCGACGTCGATGCTTATGAGCCGGTCCGGATGCTACAAGATGGCCCGATTCGCCTGGTCACAGTTGGAGCGCTAGCCAGGCGAAAGGGACAGGAATACGCCATCGAAGCTCTGAAGCACGCGACCGCCGCCGGCGTCCAAGCATCGCTGCACCTGGTCGGCGCCGGACCTGACCAATCCATGCTGCGTCGCAAGGTCGCTGAGGACGGCCTCGAAAGGCTGGTCACGTTTGTCGGTCATCAGGCCGACCCGCGGCCGTTTCTTGCTCAGGCCGACGTCTTTCTCTTGCCCTCCCGACAAGAGGGATTCTCGGTGGCCTTGCTCGAGGCGATGGCGAGCTCCATGCCTGCGATTGCCACCGACGTCGGCGGCAACGCTGAAGCCCTGGTCGCCGGTAAGGGAGGTTGGATCGTCCCACCAGAGCAGCCCGCCGCCATCGCGGCCGCTATCGGTGCGGCGGCGGGGAATCGGTTGGAGCTGATGCAGATGGGTCGATTCAACCGCAAGCGAGTCGCAGATCTGTTCAGCATCCAAGCATCTGCTCAGCGGCTTGCCGATTGGTACTCAACGGCTCACAACTCATCAAGCCCTGCCGCCCTCGCCCGCTAACGACGCTTTGACTGATAAACATTTGATGCAGCGAATCAGGCTGAACCTCGATTTCTTGCGGAGCGAAGCTGAGTTAGAAGGGCGCTTTGGACTGCGACGATTCGCACAGACAGCAGGCGTGCTGGGCATCAGTTCGGTCGCGAACTTCGTGCGTGCGGTTATTACCGCCAAGCTTTTTACCGTCACGCTCGGACCTTCCACCATTGGCGTGCTCGCCCAGCTCTTCAAACTCTCCGCCTTGATGGCCTAAATCCTTCCGCTTGGTCTTACGGCAGGCGTCTCGAAGATGGTGGCAGAAAGCGGCAACCAAGCCGCGGCAACGCGGGTCATCTTCACTTGGTCAGTGATCTCCTCATGTCGGGCTCGTCGGCGCTGTCGTCCTGAGTCCATTCGTCGTGCTGGTAGCCAGTGCACTCACCGGAAGCCCGTGATTCGCGATACCCATCTTTCTCTTGATTTGGAGTTTTCCTCTGTACAACCTATCGGCCGTTATTGGTTTCCACCTTCAAGGGCTAGCGGATGTCTCGAGGCTGACCCAGGCAAGCGTCACAACAACCGTCTTTGCGGTCATTTTTTTGATTCCAGTGACCATCGCCTACGGCCTCACCGGCGCAATCGCGTCAGTACTGGCGACGAGCATCGCCCAGACCTTGATCTACGTTTTCGAGCTCAGGCGCGAGTTTGTGACGCGTGGGTGGAAATTTCTTGAAGCCAGGCTAAGCGGTCAGGTGGCTGCCGACCCGCTGCGCTACGGAGGGATCTTCTAATCAGCGCGGTCGTTTCATGGGCTTCCGTCCATGCTGTGAGGACGCTCACGCTGCACATGCTCGGCCAGTATTCGAATGGGCTCTACCAGGTCGTGTTTGGACTGTCCATGCGATACACGGCCATCTTCATGGCTTGCAGGCGGCGTATATCTTCCCCCGCCTTGAAACGGAGAGTGGCCGAGTTCGAGCCAACATCGCACCTTTGCTCAATTCCGGGCTACGGGCGAACCTGGCAGAGCTGGCACTGTCAAGGTTGACCCACGATTCGACGTCGTACGTCCGGCACCGTCAGACCAGACCGGCCTCCCACGCGAGCCCGCCGAGGGCCGCGACCCAATACAGCGAATACAAAGGCCACCACGCTCTCGGCCTGGGGCGTTCAAGGCCGAACGAAGTCAGGATCAGTATCGCGGGGAACGCCATCTCGCGCTGACGTAACGCGTGCCCCGCGTAAGCGACCGCTAGAACACCCCAGATGGTTGCGGCCAACAGCGCGATTCCCCACAACATGACCTCACGCCGCCGGAAAACCCGCCACAGTCCAAGCACGGCAAAAGGGATCAACGCCATCCATACCAGTAAGCCCGGGTACATTCCCCAATCGAGCGTCGGATGGAGGAAGTCTTTCAACGGCTTGAGGCCGGGGCCGAACAGTACGGTCGGCACGCCCACGGCAAACCGGAGGGCAATCCCTTTCTGCGAAAAAGTCGTGTCCTGCCCGCACGCTGCACCGCTTCCAGATTCGTTGCACCCCAACGACGGCGATCCAGAAGTCGTGGCCTGACCGTTGGTCTCGACCGGCCCAATTGCCCACACGCCCGGAAAGCCCGCGGCTAGCAGAGCCGCCTCGATGACGGCCAACACGCCTAGCGTCGCGATCACTGATCGCCAGTCTCGCTTCAGCACGCCGACGACCAATACGAGCACTGCCGTCACCGGACCCATGTAATTGCGCACCAAGTACAGTGAGCCCGCCGCCAGTCCCCCGATCATCGTGCGCCGCGTCGACCCGGCGGCAGTGATCGCCAGCAGCGCCCAGGAGAGCGCGAACCACACGAGCGGGTCCTTGAGCAGATCAAAGCCCGTCCAGTACAGCGATAGCGGCCAGCAGACGACTAGCCATCCCGCTCGCGCTGACACCTTTTCACTGAGGCCTGCCTGCCGCGACGCGACGTATGAGGCCGGCGCGGTGATGGCTGCCAGCAGGCAGTTGAATCCCCTCGCTACCTCGGGATGGTGACCGACCAGTGTGTATTCGAAGGCAACGAGGTACGTGAAGCCGACATCCCAGGTGCCCTCGAGCGCCGACGAGCGAACGTCAACCAGTGTGCCTGCCCTGAGGTGTTCGGCGACGTACCACGCCCAGCGATCGATAACAACGGAATCGAACGGGTCGACGAGACCGTGATGACCCTGGAGGACAGAACCGAAGTAGAAGACTGCAAAAGCACTGAGTCGTAAACCCGCTGCGGCAACGAAGAGTGTGACGGGCAACGGCAACCCAACTGTCCAGTTCAAAGGACGCCCGAGCGGCTGTAGTAATGCGCTCATGACCTCCTAATCCCCTCCCGGCATGTTGCCCCGCCTCAAGCGAGCTAAAACCGTAACTAAGTAACGTCGCCACCATCCGTCAGTTCCGGGGGCCGGCAGGTCGGGCGGCGAAGCGCACGCGTTGCAGTCTCCTTGCGACCGCTCATGGCAGAGGAGTGGCCCACGATTGGTCACAAACCAGTTTTCGATCCAAGTTGCGGACGTGGGCGAGACTGACGTTGCAGTCCAGGTCCGAACCAGTTCTTTAGAAGCGCTGCCGGCGCTGATCACCATGATCCTTGGGTCGATCGAGGCAATCGTCGAGCGGAGCTACGTGCTCGACCCGGATGTGCTGGAGTTTCGAGGCTCTTGCGCATCCGATGACCCTTCAAACGTTGTTCGGCGGAGGCCGCGAACCGATCTGGCCGGCGCTGTTCTTTCTTCCGGTTCACGTTCTCGGCGATCAGAGCGCCCTTGCGATTCGCTTCATCGGCGTTATGGGTTTCGTTATTCTCTTGTCACTTTCCAGCTCTTCGCCCGTGAGCTGTTCGGGCGAGCCTGGACTCGCGTCGTTGAGATGGCTGGACGGCGTCCGTGCGATCGGAACGCTGCTTCGCCTCCGCCTGACACCGTCCGAAATCTACTCGGTGTTTCGGCTGATCGCGTATGTCACTGCCGACGGCAGGACGGATTGTGCCGCTAGCATCCGGTCGTGACTTACAACAGCCCGTCCGAACAAGCTGCGCGACGTGGTTATCGGGGCAGCCGCCGCGAGCAGGAGAACTAGTGAGCCGACAGCGTCGCTGCTCGCCCGGGCGCGATCATGGACGGTGGTTGGTCGATGAACGCGCGATGCCACCTCTCGAGAAGCAGCAGATCCCACAGAACGTACTGGTAGTCATTGCTTCCCCCCATATGGCCGTCGACCATGCTCCGCACGGCGGAAGCCTTGAAATAGCCGCGCTTGAGTGCGCGTTCAGAAAGCAGCGTGTCGAGGAGCAGTTCCTTCAGGCTGCTCCGCAGCCAGCTGCCGAGAGGCACGCCAAACCCCATTTTCGGCCTGTCGAGGATCGCATCTGGAAGGACGCCTCTCAACGCTGACTTGAGCAGGTACTTACTTTTGCCTTCGCGCATCTTCAGATTAGCCGGCACACGGGCCACGAACTCCATCAGCTTGTGATCCAGGAAAGGGGATCGCGCTTCCAACGAGTGCGCCATCGTCGCCACGTCCATTTTCACGAGTAGGTCGTCCGGAAGGTAGTGGTTCACGTCGACATCGAGCATCGCATCGAGAAACGAGGCATGCCGGTTGGCGCGCATATGGCTCAGGGGCGCGGATGCGTGCTCCCCAACGCGGGCCATGAACTCGTGGCGGTAGAGCCAACGCCGTCGCGACGGATGGAGGTGGACCAGCGTTCCGAAGTACGCGTCGAAGGCGTCTCTAGTGCGGCCTTGTAGAAGACGGCGGCCACGGCCGAGATAGCGGGACGCAGGACGAGCCGCCGCTTGCATGGCCAGCCGCAGCGGCAGTGGAAGCCTGAAGTAGGCCGCCAGGCGACTCAACTGGTAGCGGTCGTATCCGGCGAAGCTCTCGTCTCCTCCGTCTCCGTTCAACACCACAGTGACGTGCGGACGGGTAATGCGGGCGACATGAAAAGACGGCACCGCCGACGAGTCTCCAAAGGGTTGGTCATAGTGCCAGACGATGTCGTCGATCAGTTCCGGGGCGCCACCCTTCACCATGAGCTCGTGATGATCGGTGCCGAACTTCTGAGCGACCATTCGCGCGTATCTGGACTCGTCGAACTCCGCGGGCTCGAACCCGATCGAGAATGTCTTGAGCGGCTGCGATGAGGCCTCTGCGGCGAAAGCCACGACCGCGCTCGAATCAACGCCGCCCGACAGAAACGCGCCCAGCGGCACCTCGCTTTCGAGCCGGATGGTGACGGCCTCGCGCAGCAAACGCACCAGTTCTTCTTTCAGCTCGTCCTCAGACCCGCGAAGCTTGTCCTCATACTCGAGCCGCCAGTAGCGGCCGAGCTCGATTCGCCCTTCCTTCCACCGCAGCCAGTGAGCGGGTGGGATCCGCTGGATACCCGCAAATGCGGTCATTGGCGAGGGGACGTATTGCAGGGTCAGAAAGTGGTCGATTGCGTGCAGGTCGGGCAAGCGACGCACGTCCGGGTGCTGCAGAATCGCCTTGATCTCCGAGCCGAAGGCGATGCCTCGGTCGGGCAGCGTGGCGTAGTAGAGGGGTTTCTTCCCCACGCGGTCGCGCGCGAGGAAGAGTGATTGGTCGCGACGATTCCAGATCGCCAGCGCGAACATGCCGCGGAGTTCGGCGAGGCACCCCTCACCTTTCTCCTCCCAGAGGTGGAGCACCGTCTCGACGTCCGAGCGCGTCCGGAACCGGTGTCCACGATCAACCAGCCCCGCCCGGAGCTCGTGGTGGTTGTAGATCTCGCCGTTGAGGACGATCGCCGCCGAATCGTCCTCGTTGAAGATCGGCTGGTGCCCGCCGGCGACGTCGATGATGCTGAGGCGTCGGAAGCCAAAGCCACCCTGCTCGTCCGCCAGCAGCCCGAAGTCATCCGGACCTCGATGCCGTATGGCCGCCGCCATCCGTTCGAGAACCTCAGGGTCGGCTGGTGTGCCGGCTAGACCTGCGATTCCACACATGGGACCACCAGCGCGCTCAGCGCGCTGTCAGCTCCCACGAATGGGCTCAGCCTGCCCAGCACGTTGCGCGTGTCGATGATCATCGGCGCGTACTGCAGAACCATCGTCCAGTCGATCGCGTCGTGATCCGCGACCACGACGGCGCAATCCTGGCTGGCAAGAAAGTTCCGGAGCACGGTGACCGACTGGAGCTCTTTGCCATCTACCTTGAACGACGGCACATGCGGGTCGTGATAGCTGACGACCGCGCCTTCCTCCAGCAGCAGCTCGACGATCTTGATCGCGGGCGACTCGCGGACGTCCGAGCTGTTTTTCTTGTAGGCAACGCCGAGCAGGCCGACTCGCGATCCGTTCAGTGCTTTGTGGTTCGCGTTCAACAGCCGCATGACCTTGAGCACGACGTAGTTGGGCATCGCGGCATTGACACGGCCGGAAAGCTCGATGAACTCGGTGTTGACGTCCAGCTGCCTTGCCTTCCAGGCCAGGTAGAAGGGGTCGACTGGGACGCAGTGCCCACCTAGGCCGGGCCCAGGGTAGAAAGGCGTGAATCCATACGGCTTGGTGGCGCACGCGTGGATGACCTCCCATACGTCGATGTCGAACGCATCGCAGATCGATTGGAACTCGTTCACCAGCGCGATGTTGACGCCGCGGAAGATGTTCTCGAACAGCTTCGTGATCTCCGCCGTCCTGATGTTCGACACCGGGACGAGCTGGTCGACGATCGTCCCGTACAGGGCGATTGTGGCGTCCATGCAGCTCTTGGTCAGGCCGCAGACCACCTTCGGCGTGTTGTGGATATTCCAACTCTTGTTGCCGGGGTCGATGCGCTCGGGCGAGTAGCCGATGAAGATGTCGACGCCCGGCAGGTAGCCCTTCTCCCGGAATGCGGGCACCAGCACCTCTTCGGTTGTGCCGGGGTACGTCGTACTCTCGAGGACGACCAGGCTCCCCTTGGGCATCACCTCGGAGAGGCTCTTGGCTGCCGACTGGACGTAGGTCAGGTCCGGGACGCGAAACTCGTCGATCGGCGTCGGCACGGCGATGATCGCAGCGTCGGCGACCGTCGCAGCCTGGTAGTCGCTGGTTGCCGTCAAGCGTCCAGTGTCGACCAAGCGCTTGACTAGGACGGCAGGGATGTCCTCGATATGCGACCGGCCTTGCTTGACGGTGTCGACCTTGCTCTCCGACGAGTCGACCCCCACGACATGGTGGCCGGCCCCGGCAAGGGCACAGGCAAGCGGAAGCCCCACATAGCCAAGACCGACGACGACGATCGTGGCCTTGCGGTCGGTCAGTTTCTCGACAAGCTCTTTAGGTCCCTGTTTGGTCACGGTAAACCTCGATTCTTGGTTGATTTGCTGCCGCATATGGATCGACTCTGAGCAGCACCGCCCACGCGGCGACGAACGCCAGGCCGATCGGAACCGCCAGCCAGGCCTCCGCCAGAGGATAGAGCAGCGCCAGCGCTGCGCACGCCCATGCGATGGAAGAACCCCACACCGTCACCCCGAGGATCACGTACGGCGACCAGCCGACCAGGCGCAGACGGTGCGAGAAGTGGTCCTGGCCGCCGAGCTGTACGGGACGGCCGGTCATGAGCCTCGACACGATCACAAGGGAAGTGTCGAAAAGGGCGATGGCCACCGGGAAGGCGAGGATGACCAGCGAGTGCAGGCCGCCGTCGGTGTTGGCGGCCGTGATCGAGCCGACTCCGACGCCGAAGCCCAGCATCAGGCTGCCCGCGTCGCCCATGTACATCCGGGCCCGCGGCCGGTTGATCAGCAAGAACCCAAGCGCGGCTCCCGCGAGCGGCAGCGCGAGGCCGGCGGTCGACGGAACGAGGGCCGCGATCATGACCAGGGACGAGGCCGCAGCCGTCGCCGCCAGCCCGTCCATGTTGTCGAGCAGGTTGAACGAATTGGTCAGACCCACGAGCCAGAACACCGAGAAGGCGTCATTGAGGGGGGCGGAGTCGGTCACATGCCACGAGAAGCCCATTCCCACCGCCGCGATGGCGACCGAGACCTCGCCCGCCAGCTTCAGGCCCACGGGCAGTGGTTTGAGGTCGTCGAGCAGGCCGACGGCGCCGACGAAGACGAGCATCAGGAGGACCGGCCAAAGATCGGGTCGGAAGAGGAGGATAGTGACCTCGGCGCCTAGGAGGATCGCGACGCCGCCGAGATAGGGCACCGGCTCTCGATGGGCCTTGCGCGGCCCCGGCACGTCCATGATCCGAAAGCCGAGCGCGATGCGGCGAAGAGGCCAAAGCGTCGCCACAGTGATCGCAAACGCAACGGCCAGGAGAAGAGGTGATGTCATCTCGGCGCGCCCTCTTTGGCATGGCCGATCATGAGGTCAAGCGTCTCGACCAGGGTCGTGTCGCACCGAAAGGCGATGGTCGACTCCATCTTGGTCGTGTCGGCAGCGCGGCGCGACATCTCTTCGAAGCCTTCACCGTAGACCTCTTCAAACGGCACGAGGGTGATCCGGGACGAAGATCCCGTCCTGTCGATGACCAGCTGGGCGAGATCGTGGATGTTGATCTCGGTATGACCCGCGACATTGAACACCTCGCCCTCCGCCTGCGGGACCGTCATCAGCTTCCGCAGCGCCTTGACCACGTCGTACACGGACGTGAAGCAGCGCGATTGCGTGCCGTCGCCATACACGGTGAGGTCCTCTCCGCGCAGCGCCTGCGCGACGAAACGCGGCACGACCATTCCGTAGTGGCCCACCTGTCGCGGGCCGATGGTGTTGAAAAGGCGGACGACCACGGTCGGCAAACCGAGCTCCTTGAAATAGACGAAGGCGAGGATCTCGTCCACCGCCTTGGACGTCGAATAGCTCCACCGAAGCTTGCGTGGAGAGCCCAGCAACCGGTCGTCCTCTTCTTTGAAGGGCCCGTTCTGGCTCTTGCCATAGATCTCGCTTGTGGATGCGATGAGGATCTTGACGCGGTGCTTCTCGGCAAGTTCGAGGACGTTTTCAGTCCCCTTGATGTTCGTGATCATCGACTGCAGAGGCCGGTCGACGATGAGCTGCACCCCGACCGCCGCGGCCAGGTGATAGATCGCGTCGGCCCGGCTCACCTCGGCTTCGAGCGCTTTCGCCTCGAGCACTGAACCTTCGACCAAACGGAAATGAGGATTGTCGAGGAGGTGCCTGATGTTGCGGTAGCTCCCGGTCGACAGGTTGTCGAACGCGACGACATCGTCACCGTTCTCGACCAGATGATCGACAAGGTGTGAACCGATAAAGCCGGCACCGCCGGTAACCAGGACTCGCATCAGACAGGCGTCCGGTTCAAGGATTGGGCTGCAAGAAGGTTTCTGTAGAGATCTTT
>WNGI01015704.1_pt1 | contig 14582 bp, 13 predicted proteins | sample 5400621 | NCBI WGS metagenome assembly WNGI01 (sample SAMN13153374, study PRJNA577476) | soil metagenome | isolation source: 20 cm soil or saprolite under Garry oak tree replicate 1 | place: USA:California | collected 2016-06-15 | reverse complement strand
GCTCCTGATTCTTTTCTTCTAGTACAATTCTCTCTTCAGTTCTCAGTTCTCAGTTCCCAGTTCTCAGCAAAGAGCTCAATGGTTCTGACTGAGAACTGAGAGCCGCTTCCTAAGAAGGCCAACGATGAAAGGCGACTCCAAAGTTATTGCCATTCTGAACGAAGTTTTGAAAGCCGAGCTCACCGCGATCAATCAGTATTTCCTTCATGCCGAGATGTGCGAGAACTGGGGCTATGAACGGATGGCCAAGCACACGCGCAAAGAATCCATCGAAGAAATGCAGCATGCCGAAAAGCTGATGGAACGCATCCTGCTGCTCGATGGCGCTCCCAACATGACCGACTATTTCAAGATCAACATTGGGCAAACCCTGAAGCAGCAACTGGAGAACGATCTGCAGCTCGAATACACAGCCGTGAAACGCCTGAACGACGGGATCAAGGCCAGTGTGGCTGCCGGCGACAACGGTTCGCGCGAACTGATGGAAAAGATCCTGCTGGATGAAGAACACCACATCGACTGGCTGGAAGGGCAATTGCACGCGATTGAAGAGATGACCTACGAGAACTACCTCGCCCAGCAGTTGCACCAGCCCGAGGAAAGCTAAGAACAGCGGACCAGCAACAGAAGGCTAACTCCAGAAGCCAGTCCTCTCAGTTGTCATCTCCGATGAGTTGAGGGATCGGCGGTTCGCGGGCAATCCATAGCACTGTTAGAATCAAAACAATCGTTTCGCATGGCGCCGGAGAGATGGCCGAGTGGCTGAAGGCGCACGCTTGGAAAGCGTGTTTACTCGAAAGGGTAACGTGGGTTCGAATCCCACTCTCTCCGCCAGTTTTAAACGACTTAGCTCGCCCAGCAGTCAGTTTGCAATCACTTTGCGGGGTAGGGCCAGCCCTACGACCTTCGAGTGCGCTTGTGCCATCTCATCCGTGACCACGTCGCCATAGATGTTCAGCGTTGTTCGGATGTCCGAGTGCCTCATCAGTTTTTGCTGGACGGCGATCGGAGTTCCCACGGCATCGAGCCAGGAGCGGTAGCTGTGGCGCAACGAATGGGTGCCCAGTTTCCCAATTCCGGCTTTGGAAGCTGCCTGCTGAAACACTAGCCAGACCCACGGGTACGAGACCGGTAACCGGCCAAGCTTAACTGGGCTGGCAAACATCCAATCTTCATCCGACGAGAATTGGGTGTTCTGCCTCCACGTTTTCAGCACTTCCAGCATCGCTGCGTCTATTGCCATCAGCTTCCCAGAGTATATGGTTTTCACATCGTCAACTTGTTGGCGGACGATTCCCCGTTCAACTTTGAGCTTGCTGCTGAGCCAGTCAACATCTGACCACCTCAAAGCAAGGCATTCGCTGATGCGCAGACCAAAGCAAACGCAGACGAGCGCAATTGTTCGGATGGGTACCTCCAAGTGTTGCAGGAACAGTTGGAACTCTTCCACCGTCAAACTGCGTGGCTTCCGCATTCGCTTGGTTGCCCCCTTGATTGTGACCAACTCCATGGGGTTACGTTGCGTGGGTGTATCGCCGCGCCACATGGCGTAATCCCAAAGTGCATGGATAAGGCCACGCACATGAACTCTGCTCTTAGGCGAAAGAGTCAGAGATTGTAACCACAGCTCCACGGGACGGGCTTGCAAGTCTGTGAGCGGGCAGTTCCGCCAGCGTGGGAGTATGTGAGCAAATTCGAAGTGTCGAGGCCAGCGATGCTCTTCGTGTGCTGGAAAGAGAGTCTCACTTGAAAAGTGTTTCGCTTAGCGAAGTGCAACGGCAGACCGCTCATGGCTATCGCGAGGCGATTCAGGAATTGCGCCGTGATCCCGAGCGCGGTTTCGACAAGCTGGAACAAATCGGTGCTGTTCGTGAAGTTCCCTGGTCCGAGCGCCGAGCGGGCACAGGCGGTTCAACAAGCCTACTCGGAGGCTCAGGCTGAGGCCAATTCGAAGGGCCAACCACGCAGTGTGCTGGTTGTCGCCGCCACACACGAAGAAATTGGCCACATCACCGAGGCTATCCGCACGGAGCGCACGCGCACGGGGGAACTGGGAATGAACACCCACCAAGAGCACCACGTTCCACTGAATTGGACGAGTGCGGAGAAAAGTAATGTGCGGAACTATGCTGAAGGCCAGGTGCTGGAATTTCATCGGGCTGTCAAGGGCGTTGCTAGGCATGAATCGCTGGAAGTCATCGGAGTGGAAAACGGCAAGGTCGTTGCGCGCAACGCACGCCGCGAGGAACGCGAGTTCACAGGAAAGCAAGCGAAATGCTTTGATGTCTATGAGCGCCGCACCATCGAAGTTGCTCCCAATGACAAGTTACTGCTGATGGCAAATCGGCGGGAGCCTGGCTTTCTCGCTACCAATGGAGAGCTGGTGACGGTTTCCCGCATCGATGAGCAGGGCCGCATTCATCTACAGGATGGGCGTACTGTGCCGGAGAATTACAAGCAATTCACACACGGATACGCTGTCACTGCCCATCGCAGTCAGGGGAAATCGGTCGATGCCATTGTCATCTCCGGTGATGCGATGCGCAAAGAGCTGCTCTATGTGGCTGCTTCGCGGGGCCGGGAGAGCGTCACTGTCGTGACGAGCGATAAAGAGCTGCTGCGGGAAACGGTAGCAAGCTCAGATGCCCGTCAGTCCGCCTCTGAGCTGGCGCGCAAAGCGCAAGGACCTTCCTGGGAAAGGCAGAAACCGTCTTTACGCGAGCGTGAACGCCGCGAACTGCCGGTTGCCCACGGACAAGGTTGCGGCAACGTGCCCGAAGGCAAGGGGCCACTTAGAAAAGCTCCCACTCCCGAGACAGTGCGGACCATCGACCTGCAGAGACCCAGTCACGAGCAGAAGCAGGAGCACAGCATAGACCCAGGCCACTACTATGGCATCAGCCGGTAAAGCCGGTAGCTTGTTTGCAGAAGGGGTAGCATGTTCCACCTCCAGTTATCCCTCCGCGTGCTCAAATTGAAGAGGGATTGATTAAAGGATCGACAGCCCAGATGGCCAAGCAAGGAGAGGTAAAAGCCGGAGCAGCCGTGCTGCTCCGGCCGGGTCCTTCTGGCCTGTGGGTCAGGCCGTCAGGGCCTCCGCGAAATGCTGGCACAGCGTGGTTTCCACGTTGTAGTGCTTGTAGGTGACCGGGGTGGTCAGATACGGCTTGACGATTCCTTCCACCCTGGGATACACCTCGCGCTCATAGCGCTCTGCATCCCGCTTCTCGGCCCAGAGAGTGATGGTGATCATTTTTTCGGTCTTGGTCTCCGGCACGAAGGGCAGGAACTCCAGAAATCCCGGCTGCTTTTTCAGGATCGGCAGTACCTCGTTGCGTACCACCTTCACGAACTCTTCTTTCTTTTCCAGCTTTGGAATAAATTCAACAATACGGGCAAACATGATGGATTCTCCTTCCTTTTTGAGGATTGGTGCGACCCGCAAGCTGGCCCACCTGGGAGCGGGTTGTTTACGAGTCAACCTCATTAAACAAGGTCAGAATAGGTCGCGAGAGATCAGAAATCAGTGACTCCGCGTACACCACGCTGTGATTCCAAACACACCATTCACTTGCTTGAATCTTGTAAAAGAGCGAGTTATGGGTCGGCTCCTCCATTGCAGGAAATTCGTTTGCACGCCCAGATACGCTTTCACCGCTGCTGGCGGAGGTGACTCCAAGAAATTAAGATATGAAACAGGAAGGGCAGGATTTTATGGCTCCGTCAGCCACAGCAAACGTCGCACACCATCTCACTTCTAGCCAGCCTCTCAGTCCTGAACAGTTGCGCAAGATTGACGCCTACTGGCGCGCAGCCAATTATCTTTCGATTGGCCAGATTTATCTGTACGCGAATCCTCTTCTCCTCGAACCACTGAAAATCGAGCACATCAAGCCGCGATTACTCGGCCATTGGGGGACCACACCTGGTCTGAACTTCATCTACGTCCATTTCAATCGCCTGATTAAAAACTACGACCTGAATGTCATCTACATTGCTGGCCCCGGCCACGGCGGACCGGGAATGGTTGCGAATACGTATTTGGAGGGCACATATAGCGAGTTTTACCCGAACATCTCTCAAGACGAAGAGGGCATGAAGCGGCTATTCAAACAGTTCTCGTTTCCGGGAGGAATTCCGAGCCATGCGGCGCCCGAAACTCCTGGCTCCATTCACGAAGGTGGAGAACTGGGCTATTCGATTATGCACGCTTGCGGCCACTGCAATAAATTTCTGAACCCGGTACGCGATGGTGCGGTGTTGCCCATTCTTCATCTCAATGGTTACAAGATCGCGAATCCAACCGTGCTTGCCCGGATGTGTGATGAGGAACTCACTAATTTCTTCACCGGCTACGGCTGGAAACCATACTTTGTAGAGGGACACGAGCCAGAAGCGATGCATCAACTCATGGCCGGAACTTTGGACGCCATAGTGAATGAAATTCGATCGATTCAAGACGAAGCTCGGAGTGGGGGAGACGCGGCCTTGCCAACTTGGCCGATGGTGATCTTGCGCAGTCCGAAGGGTTGGACGGGGCCGAAAATAGTCGATGGAAAACCCGTCGAGGGCACATGGCGCGCGCATCAAGTGCCGGTGGCTGATCTGCAGTCGAAGCCGGAACACCTGAAGATCCTCGAAGCGTGGATGAAAAGTTATCGTCCCGAGGAATTGTTTGACGAGAAAGGCAAGTTAATTCCCGAACTCGCGGAATTGGCCCCGAAGGGTGATCGCAGGATGGGAGCGAATCCGCATGCCAACGGCGGCTTGTTGTTGCGCGATTTGGTCATGCCTAACTTTCGCAATTATGCAGTCAGCGTTTCCAAGCCCGGCACGCAGAATGCGGAAGCCACGCGCGTGCTCGGCGGATTTTTGCGCGACGTGATGAAGCTCAACGCGGACTCAAACAACTTCCGCGTCTTCGGCCCTGATGAGACGGCCTCGAACCGGCTGGAGGCTCTATATGAGGTTACCGACAAGCTATGGATGGAGCCAACCCTCCCGGTTGACGAACATCTTTCGCATCGCGGTCGTGTACTGGAGATGCTCAGTGAGCACATGTGCCAAGGCTGGCTGGAAGGTTATTTACTTACCGGGCGCCATGGCTTCTTCTCCTGCTACGAGGCGTTTATCCACATTATTGATTCCATGTTCAACCAGCACGCCAAGTGGCTGAAGGTTACCCGCGAGATCGGGTGGCGGCGTCCGATCGCATCACTCAACTACTTGTTGACTTCTCACGTGTGGCGGCAGGATCACAACGGATTCACTCATCAAGATCCCGGCTTCATCGATCATGTGGTAAATAAGAAAGCCGACATCGTTCGCGTTTACCTTCCGCCCGACGCCAATTGCCTGCTTTCCGTCGCCGATCATTGTTTGCGGAGCCGCCATTATGTCAATGTGATCGTCGCCGGCAAGCAGCCCGCATTGCAGTGGCTCGACATGGAGTCGGCCATCGAACACTGCACCACCGGTATTGGCATTTGGGAGTGGGCAAGTACAGACAACGGGGCCGAACCCGATGTCGTGATGGCCTGCGCCGGTGATGTCCCCACGCTCGAAACATTGGCGGCGGTCGATCTTTTGCGACAGCATTTTCCCGACGTCAGGATTCGCGTGGTGAATGTTGTCGATCTGATGACCATTCAGCCGTCGACCGAGCATCCGCACGGTCTCTCCGATCTTGATTTCGACTCCATGTTCACAGTTGATAAGCCGATCATCTTTGCCTATCACGGCTATCCCTGGCTGATCCACCGCCTCACTTATCGACGGCGCAATCATGACAATCTCCATGTGCGGGGCTACAAAGAAGAGGGCACGACGACAACGCCGTTCGACATGACGGTCCTGAACGATCTTGATCGCTTTCACTTGGCCGGGGATGTAGTGGACCGTGTTCCAAGACTGCAAAGCGTCGGAGGCCACTTCAAACAGTTGTTGCGCAACAAATTGGTTGAGCATAATCAATACATTCGCGAACACGGAGACGATTTGCCGGAAATCCGGGACTGGACTTGGCCTTACTGATGAACGTGCTTGTTCTCAACTCCGGCTCCAGCAGCCAGAAGAGCTGTCTCTACGAAATTGGGGATGCGATCCCCGCCGATCCACCAGATTGCGTTTGGGAAGGTAAGATCGAGTGGGCCGGCGACACCGCTGAATGCTCGATAAAGAACTCGCACGGAGTTTCCCGGAAAGACCGGACATCGGTGACCTCTCGTGGGGAAGCCATTGAGCGCTTGCTCGATAGCTTGTGGAGCGGCGAGACGCAAGCGATTTCCAGCCCGTCCGATATCGATGTTGTGGGACACCGCGTGGTCCACGGCGGTCCGCAATATTTCGAGCCCTCCGTCGTTACCGCTAAGGTCAAGTCGGCGATCGGAAGCGTTTCCGTTTTTGCGCCACTTCACAATCGCGCAGAATTGGAAGGCATAGACATTGTCACGAAATTGCTAGGTCCAGCGCCGCAGGTCGCCGTCTTCGACACCGGCTTTCATCGCACGATGCCTTTATCGGCGGCCACCTACCCCGGTCCTTACGATTGGTTCGAGCAAGGGATTCGCCGCTACGGATTTCACGGGATCAATCACCAATATTGCGCACAGCGTGCTGCGCAGCTGTTGGGCAAGGACCTGAATTCCCTGAAACTCGTGACTTGCCACCTTGGGAATGGCTGCTCGTTGGCGGCGATTCGCGAAGGCCGAAGCGTGGACACGACCATGGGTTTCACCCCGCTGGAAGGTCTCATGATGGGCACCCGCTCTGGCTCCGTGGATCCCGGGATCCTTACTTATCTGATACGACAGAGGCAGTTCTCGGGCGAGCAACTTGACGAGGTCCTCAATCAGAAAGCGGGCCTGCTCGGGATATCGGGAATTTCCAGCGATATGCGGAAAATTATTGCCGCCAGTAGGATCGGGCATGAACGCGCAAAACTGGCGTTTGATATTTATATCCACCGCCTGCGATCCGGAATTGGTGCCATGATTGCCGTGCTGGGCGGGGTTGATGCTCTCGTATTCACCGCAGGGGTCGGCGAAAACTCTCCTGAAGTTCGCGCTGCGGCGTGTGACAATCTTGCGTTCCTCGGCTTGAGGCTCGACCAGGGGAAGAACACACAATCGCCAGTGGACGAGGATATCTCTGCTCCGAACGCGACCGTCCGCGTCCTGGTTATTCACGCACAGGAAGACTGGATGATTGCTCGGGAGTGCTGGAATCTTCTGCAAACGGTTACAACTCCTATGGGCCACTGACCTAGATGAATGGCAACAACCGCTATCGGCAGCTGAAGCGACCGAGGGCGCAAACGGAGGCGCTAGGCCATTTATTTCCAGAATCTCACTTCAACCCAGTCCGCTCTGGGTGACTGGGATGTAGCTGCAGCAGGGCTCTGCCGCCAGTGGATCCCCGGTAAGGGCAAAAGCCCGAGCCCGCGAGCCCCCGCACACGTCCTGGAACTCACAACGTCCACATTTGCCTTTTAGTTGCGAGACGTCGCGAAGAAATCGGCAAGAAGCCGCTGGGATACACTTCGCCCGTGTGGCTGATGAAGACAAAGCCTTTTCCATCATTCACTCCCGAAGGAGCATTGGCAATCAGATCCGCAATTACTGTCGTGGATTGTGCAGCTTTGGCACGCTGCTGTAGGACGTAACGCCTATAGTGTTGCCCTTCGGTGGTCTTGATGTGGAAGCGAACCCGCTTCGAGGCCGAATACAGTTTGGCGAAGACAGCCTCATGCTCTTCGGGTGAAAGCAGGTCGGAAACCTGTCCTCGACCGGTCGGCACTAGAAAAAACACGCTCCATAGGACCACTTTCACTGAAGTCAGCAATTCGACCAGGTTGTCGAGATCGTGAAGGTTGTGGCGCGTCACTGTGGTGCCCACTTGCACGGGAAGTTTGGCCTCATGGGACCATTCAATCGCGTCCAAAGTTCTCTTCCAGGAACCATCAACGCCCCGGAAACCATCGTGCAATTGTGCCGTCGAGCCATCCAGGCTCAGTGCCAGACGCATCAAGCCGCTTTCCTTCAGTTGGAAGACCGCCTCACGGGTAAGGAGCGGAGTGGCGCTCGGGGTCAAAGAGGTCTTCACCGAACGACGGCGAGCGTACTGGATTATTGCGTTCAAGTCGGGACGCTTAAGTGGATCGCCGCCAGTGAGCACGAACATTGGGACGCGCATGTTGGCTACCTGATCGACAAGGCTGAAGGCTTCAGCAGCGGAAAGTTCCAGCGGATCACGGTGCGGTTGGGCGCTAGCCCGGCAATGCATGCATTTTAGATCGCATGCCTGTGTCATCTCCCAGATAACCAACAATGGGCGAACGTCAAAATCGCGGGATTTGAATGACGCTTTGCCAGTTTCTTTAACGCTGTTCGGACGAATTCCCCCGCGAGAAGGAATGCCGCTGGCAACCTGGCATGTTGTTTGGCGGGCAGATGTGTATCGCATGGACGAAATAGTAAGTGGACGACGGCCGCAAGCGCTGTGCGGGCTCGCACCGGACACTGTGACTGTAATCACATTGAATCGCTCGCATCCAGCGGTAAAGCCCACGCTTGTGATTTAGATCACGGAACCACGTGACGACAATCATCGCAGCCCAATCGACATTGTGCGAGGCTGCCTTATATCGAGAGGTGATGTATGGCACAAGATGAACACGAAATGCTGGAACTCCTCAGGTTCGAGCTGAAATTCTTGGAAGATGGAGGCTACGGACGCTCTCCGCGCACACCTTGGCGTCCTACGTTCATCTTCGAAGACTCACCCAGTTGTCCGAACCTCGGCGACCCCGCTCGGCCGCATCCGTGCAGCGAGTGTCTATTAATGAAGTTCGTTCCCGATGAGTTGCAGAATGAGAATTTCCCGTGCCGCTTTATCCCCCTGAACGAAGCGGGGCAGACCATTGATTATTTCTATCGCTGCGGCACGCAACTGGAAATGGAAGAAGCCCTCGCCGACTGGTTGCGCAGCCAGATCACCCGGATCGAACAGCAGCTTGCGAAATCGAGGACACCGTGGCCGGAGGAACGCGCCGAATTCTTGAAGCTGGCATAAACCTAAGGAAACAGGTTACCTGTCGCTTCGCGCAGAGTGCCGTGCAGCACGCGGCGCACTCAGGAGTTGAGCATTTTCTCCAAAGCAGGTTTATTGCGAATGATCAGGGTCGATCCCTTCAATTGCAATAATTGCTTCTTTTTGAAATCAGCGAACAGGCGGCTGACCGTCTCGCGCGTAGTGCCAATCATTTCCGCGATTTCTTCATGCGTGAGGGTCAATTTCAGGTGCGCAGGCTCGTTCGTGCTCCCCGTTTTGGGCGACCAGGAGAGTAGCAGCTTTGCGAACTTCTCTGAAGGTGAACTCGTCAAACCCAAAGTTCGGATTTCCTCATATGCGGTGTAGTAGTTGCGGCTGAGTTGCTCCGCAACTCGCAATGCTACCTCTCCGTATTCGCGCAGGAATCGCAGGAGCGCGTCGCGGGCGATGAAATTGGCCTGGCCCGGCTCCGTCATCTCGGCCGTTACCTCATAAGGCCGATTGGAGATGGTCGCGTTTAGACCCAAGACATCCCCAGCTCCCGAAATCTTGGTGATGATAGTTTTGCCATCGCTCGAAGATGTGAAGAGTTTGGCCTTTCCCGCACAGAGCACGAACACGCCACGCGGCTCTTGACCCTCGATAAATAGCATCGTCGTTTTCGGATACACCGCAGTGGACTTGATTTCATTCAGCCTTTGTACTGCAGGCAAAGGTAAATTACAGAATAAATGCTCCTCACGGACCGGGCAGATCATGCAGTTATCGATGATATTTAAGCCGTAAGGAGCGCGCATTCAGCACCTTCCAAGTGAGCGTATTGTAGCACCCGATGTGTGATTGGCATCACGACCATCCGTGATCTCGGCCACCGCTTTGATGGGTCCGCTGGCACAAAATCATCGGGAACAATGGTAGTAGTACCGTGACACTTCCATCTCCAGAATCAGTTGGCGGAACAGCAACCCCGACTTTTGGAAAACGCGAAGCAGGACACTGGAGTACTGAATGAAAAATAAATATAAGTACCGCGTTGTAGCTTGGTGGACGTCCGGACGGACGGGTATCGCCAAATCTGATTCGGCTCCTAACGCAATCCATTTCACCGCGCCATCGCAGTTCGGCGGTCTCGAAGGCAGGTGGACACCTGAAGACCTGTTGATGAATGCGCTCGCGAGTTGCTTTATTACGACGTTCCACGCAATCGCGGGCTACTCGAAATTTGAATACACGGACTTGGAAGTGGAAGCGGAGGGAATCGTCAGTAAAACGGACTCTGGCTATTGCTTCAGCGAGATTGTCATTCGCCCCAACTTGAAGATTGCCAGTGAAGAGAGCCGTCAGCGGGCGATCAGTCTCTTGCATAAGGCGAAGGAACTGTGTCTGGTGTCGCGTGCGCTGACAACACCTCAGAAATTTGAAATCCAAGTCGAGATCAGCAAGGATTCACTGGTCTAAAAGCATTCTGAGATCGCGGGCCGACAAAACAGGTCTCCACGAACTACTTGCAGGCTAGCTTTCTCCCCAGTCAGACCTCTGTCTTATTTCTAGTCATCTTTTTCTAGTCCCGTCGCTGTGTGTGATTTGGATCACAAACGGGTGTGTCTGTCGCCACAGACCATATAGTTGCCCAGCTACATAATGGGCATCGAAATTAGTTGATTCATTGATCTGGCCTGGTGACTCGCTTTAAGACGGCCAGTTCCTGTACTTCTCATTCTCGTTTGAAGGAGAACGCTATGCGGTTCACGCATTGGGCACTAGGGTCTTGTCTCGTTGGAGTGGTCTTGGCAGCGGGCCCATACAGTCAAGCCATCCCCGCGTTTTCACGTCAGTATGGCACTTCTTGCAGCACCTGCCATGTCGATTTTCCTAAGCTGAATGACTTCGGGAAGGCCTTCAAAGATGCCGGCTTCAAGTTTCCAAAAGACGACGAAACCTTCATGAAGATTCCGCCGGTGCTTCTGGGCGCGCCGGCGCAGAAGGAGATGTGGCCCCACTCCATCTGGCCGGGCACACTTCCCGGCATGCCCATGATCGGCCTGAGGTTCAACACTTTTTTCCAGGTCTATGGAAGGAACCGCAATAACTTCCGGCCGGCGAATTCAACCGATCCCACCATTCCCCGCACCGATTTCCAGCCTGGACTGTTCAGCATCTTCACTGCGGGCAACTTTGGCAGCGGCATCGCGTTCTGGGTGGATGACGACTTCAGCGTGGGCGGTGCGAACAGCAACGGAGGTCTGGGCGACGGCTACCTGAAGTTCCATAATATTGGCCGCCTCTTCAAGCTTCCGGACGACTCGCTGAACCTCCGCATCGGGCAGTTCGAGATTGACTTGCCCTTCAGTCCAGCGCGCTCCTGGAATTTGACCGGGTGGGACATCTACGACGAAGCCAACTTCGGGGCTCTAAACGGCGCGAATCCGCAGAACGTCAACAACAGCTTCGCCTTCTCGTCACCAGGACAGGGCGTTGAGATCAGTGGCGGGCACATGTACAAGGGGTATCACTATTCCCTGGCAGTGCTGAACCAGAACACGAGCGGCACGACCGCTCCAGGGGACAATGTCAGCCCGACGGTAGGGATCTTCTCCGATTCCAACTTCAAGGATCTCTACGGGCGATTCCAATATCGTTTCAACCTGGAGAAAGATGCCGCCAGCCGAAATGAAATCCAGGCGGCGGGCCCCACCGGGCCGCGTGATCACACGTATCTCCAGTTGGGCACGTTCTATTTCTATGGACGTTCCGTACAGCGCACTAACGGCGAAAGCGGAGTTCTGGTGGCGCGGGAGCCCTTTTACCGCACCGGCGGGGACTTCAGTTTCAACTACCACAACTTGAATCTGTTCGGCCTCTACATGTACGGACACGACAAGAATCTGTTACCGAATGCGGCTGGCACCGGATTCGTATCCGGTGTTCCCGCGCACTTCAACGGTGGATTCTTGGAAGCCGATTACCTGGCACTACCCTGGCTGATGGCGATCATGCGGTATGACCGGGTGCAGTCCACGGCTGACTTCATCAATGGGCAGAGCGGCAATTCGACCAACTTCTTTTCGCCGGCGGGCTCGACTCGCGATCGCATCACTCCCGGCGTGCAGTTCCTGATCCACGCCAATATCAAAGCGTCGTTCGAGTATCAGATCCGGCCGCAGCAGCGGGTCTTTGATGGCGACGGCAATCCAGCATCAAGTCCATTCCGCACCAATCAGGGGGTAGCTGGACTGGAATGGGTTTACTGAACTTAGGGTTGTGAAAATCGTTTATAAGGAGAAATCATGAATCGCAGCATTCTGCCAGTCTTAACGGCCGTGATGGCGATCGCTGTCGCTGCCCATGCCGGCAGCATCAGCGGAAAAGTTTCCGGAGTCGCCGGCGAATCCGTCGTCTACGTTGACACCATCACGGGCAAGACCTTCCCTGCACCAGCGGAGCATTCTGTGATCGACCAGAGGGGGCTTCTCTTCCAGCCTCACATTACGGTGGTTTTGCGGGGTACTACAGTCGAGTTTCGCAACAGCGACAACGTAGCTCACAATGTCTTTTGGCCGTCCATCCAGCAAGGGGCGAAAAAGCTGCCGGGCAAGAACCTTGGAACCTGGCCGCAGGGAGAGAAGCGTCCTTTCAAGTTCGACCAAGCCGGGGCCGCGGCTTTGCTTTGCAATGTCCATCCTGAGATGGCAGGCTATATTGTGGTCAGCCCGACGCCCTATTACGTAACTACCGACAACAGCGGGAACTACAAGATTGACGGTGTTCCCGACGGCCAGTACAACGTAGTGGCCTGGCATGAAGGCGCCAAGACTCAATCCAAGGCTGTCGCCGTAGCGGGCGATGGCAAGGCTGACTTTACCTTAACTAAATAGACACGAAAACGGGAGAGCGAGCCCAGGTTCTGCTCTCCCGCTTCGGCCCCGGATCTTTCATGGTTGCGACAACGTCGAAGTGAAGCCGCACCGCATGACCGACGGCGACACGCTGAACAAGATGAGTGATGCCGACATCACCGCGATCATCGCGCATGAGGACCCGGTGCTGAACAAATCTCCGCTTATGGCTCCCTACGGATATACTTTGTCGAAATCCGAAATCGAGGCTATGGTCGCCTACATTCGAATGTTGTCCCATCCCCGTCACGGAGCTCTAGTGATCGCTTATGCGCGCTGGCTGTGTATTGTTGTTTTAACCCTTGCGCCGTTCTCGGCTCCGCAAGCGCTTACCCCCGCAGAAATCAAAGAACCACAAATGCGAGCCCTGCAGGAGAAGCACTTTCAGCAGTTGCAGACCATCGGCTCCGAAGTCCAGGCTCACATCTTTCCTTATGCGTTTTATTTCAGCCGAGTGCTCGATCTCGAACTCTCGCAGCAGGAGCGCGCCGATCAGCGTTCTCTGCGTTTTGACAATTACGGTGGAATGACTGTGGTCGAGATTACCGGAAACTACTTCGCGTCGTACTCTTCCGATATGGTCGATAAGAGCCATCGCGCCCTGCGTACCTTTCAGGATGTGATGCTTCCCATCGTGGAAATTGCGATGTCCGAGCTCAAGGACAATCCAGACGTGGAAGGGTTTGCGATGGAGATTTCGCACCATGTCCGGGGTAAGGCGATGGGCATGAGTATGGAGCGTCCGGAAAATCTGGTGTTCGTGTTGTCGACAAACGCCGCGTTGCGCCTGGTCAACGGCAAGACCGAGAGCGACCGCCAAGCCGCGATTCTTGACGGGCAGTTTCTCATCAATGGCGAACCATTTATTTTGTATCTGAACGATCGCGCCGCCAAGGAGGCGGCCCGCCTCCAGGAACAGAATCCGATGGCTGCAGGCGCCGGCCAAGAATCGGAACAAAAGTCGAAATCGTCGAAACTAACCAGTACCGCAACCATGCGTCCCCTTCCACGCATGTTGCCTCCTGACCCACCACCCTCTCCTTCCCGTGACACTTCGCCCGATGCTCTGGCCAAAATCCAGGTTTCCTTCCAGAAGATGATCGATGTGGTACTGAAGGAAGTCGATTCTCAAGGACACTTTGTCGCCTATGCACCACCGACGATGGTTGCATTCCGAAAAGGCGCCTACCTCGAGTTTTCCGCGAACACGACCTTGCCGCCGAGCGCGGCAGGCAGCCGTTACAAGATGGCCGCGCTCGCCTTCGACGACCACATTGCCCATCTTGTCCGGCCGGTGATGTCCTATTTCAAGGGCGATCTTGATTTCGACGGCATCGCTTTCAGCACTACGATCCACTTGGCGGACAAGTCTGCTTCAACCGAGGGGAGCGACGCGGTCGAATACTTCTTTCCCACTGCCGCTCTGCGCTGCTACGAGACGTACGACTGCACCGGACAACAGCTTATCGACCAAGGCTCGGTTCTCATAAATGGCGAGAGGGTAAGTCTGGACCTACAGATATCTGAGACTGGCACGCGGTGAAAGGTGTGGTTCTGGGATATGTAGATTGCCGATTCCGTAATTTCAGGGACCTGTAGCCTTACCCATCCGCTTTTGAACTGATCAGGAAGATA
>WNGI01003086.1_pt1 | contig 14582 bp, 8 predicted proteins | sample 5400621 | NCBI WGS metagenome assembly WNGI01 (sample SAMN13153374, study PRJNA577476) | soil metagenome | isolation source: 20 cm soil or saprolite under Garry oak tree replicate 1 | place: USA:California | collected 2016-06-15 | reverse complement strand
TACCAGTTGGTCGTCGTCGCTGCCCGGCGCCGCCGCGGTGCTGCACACGCGGTCGTCGCCCGACCGGATCGTCTGGCCGTAGACGTAGTCGTCCTTCCCCGGTGCTGATGCGTCGGGCACCGTGTCGAGCTTCCCATCTGGCCCGGGACCGACGCACGGCGCGTCGCTGTTGTTCTTTCCGTCGGCGTTGATGTTCACGCCGGTTTTCAGTAGCCCCGTGGTGACGGCGTTGTCGCAGTTCCAGTCGATCGACGCATTGGTGATCGGCGTCGCCGTCTTCGTCGCACCGTACGGGCACGTCCAGGCGGTCCCGTAGGGGCTCGTCCCCAGGCTGGCTGCCGCTTCGCTGAGCCCGTTCGCCTCATCCAGAGTGTTCAACCCCGCGCGCGCGGCATCCGAGTAGTCGAAGATTCCGGTCGTGACCGCTCCGCTCGATTCCTGCTTCGTCAGTCCGACGTTCTGGAAGGCGTAGCTCATCACGCTGATGTAGTTGGGCTTGCGGTTCGTGGAGTCGCCTCCGCCGTGCGCCAGACCGAGGTTGTGCCCGAGCTCGTGCATGAACGATCCGGCTTGATCGTTCACCGTCCCCTGGCCGTCGTTCACGCCACCGCAGGCCACGAATGGGGGGAAGAGTCCCAGCGACACCATGAAGTCCCCGCCGCCGCTCCCGCCCCCGCTTCGCGACAGGCCGCTCGAGCCGCTCGCGTCCCACTGATGCGCCCAGAGCGCGTAGTGATAGAACGGCTCGCGGCCCGACGGGCTGAATCCGCCGGTCCGACTCTTGAGGTCGTCGAAGTAGGTCCCACCTGTCGCGCCCGTCGGCCGCGTCCAGAGGTACTGGCCCGCGCCATCGAACGCCCCGAGCGTCTGGACGTAGGTGACCAAGGCAGCGCGACTCTTCGCGCTCCACTTGCTCGCGGCGGGATAGTTCGCGTACGGCATCCCGAGGCTGTAGACGGAGTAGTCGCGGGGACTGTCCGGCCCGAGGTCGACGTGGAGCTTGATCCCGGTGCTCGCGCCATTCGAGTTGACCACGGGCGCTTTGTCGAAGGCGTCGTAGATCAGCTTGATCGCGTCGTAACTGGGCTTGTGCAGATGGCAGGTGGCGTCCTGCATCCAGTCGATCTGCACGTAGATGTCCTTGCGGTTTGGATTGGCGTCAGGGAGATCGACGCGTACGGTCGTGCTGCCGACGACGACGTCGACGTAGCCCAGCGTCTCCCAGCTGTCGAGCAGGCCGTCGCCGTCGGTGTCCACCAGCGCGCTCCACTGGAATGACGCCGCAGCCCCGACGTTCCCGGCGATGTCGGTCGCTTTCACATTGAACGTGTGCGGTCCGTCGCCGACGCTCGTATAGAGCTTCGGGCTCGCGCAGGGCGCGAAGGTGCCTGTGTCGAGACTGCACTGGAATGTGCTCCCGAACTCGTTGCTCGTGAACGCGAACGTGGCGTTGGTGCTTGATGGATTGGATGGCGTTCCCGTGATGGTCGTGGCGGGAGCGGTCGTGTCCCGGACAAAGGTGTACGCGACCGAGTTGGACCCACTGGACGCCGCGGTACTCAGGTTCTTTGCCGCATCCTCGGCGGCACCCGCGGGCAGGCTGACGGTCACCGTGCAGTTGGCCGTCATCCCTCGGACCTGGATGTTGAACTTCCAGCTCGTCTCATAGAGCGCGAGCGGTTTGAGACTCGTCGCGTCGAGCGGCGTCACGATGGCCTGGGGAGTGGGAGTGCCGCAGCCGCTGGCCACCGCGACGTCGACGCTCGCAAACCCGTAGACGAATTCGGCCCCACCGGTCGGCCCGTTCGTGAACGTCGCGAGGAAGTTGACGGGCTGCGTATTCGTCGTCGCGGCCTGCGCGGGCCCGAGCGCCGTCGCAGGCGCGAGTCGTATCGTGACCGCGGGCGGCGTCGTGTCCACGGCGACCGTTCCGCCGCCGGGTGCCTTACCAGCGCTACCGGTCGTGACGATGTTGCCCGCGGATGGGAGACTCACGTTCCCGGCCGCGTCGGTCGCGGTGACGCAAACGTCGTTGTAGACGCCGCCGGCCGGCGGGGTCGTCGGGCCGATCGTGTATGCCCCATTGGCATCGGCCGGCGCTGCGGCTGTAGCGAAGAGCGTCCGCGAGGTCGTGCAGTTCAGATAGAGCTTCACGGTGCTTCCGGGCTCCGCCAATCCGGTCCAGGTTTGCCCGGCCGGATCGTTCAGTCCGGACACGCTGGGTGGAGGTGGCTGCGGAGGCGGTGTTACATCGGAGGCTGTCGCCGGCGTGAAGAACTCCGAGGTGTTGCCCGCCGGATCGGTTTGCGTCGCCGTCACTCGAAGGTCGCCCGCCCGGATCGCTCCCGCGAGCGGCCCGATGGAGGCGACGAACCACGAGCTGCTCTTGCTCCAATGGCCCGTGCCGTCGACGGTGGCCGACCCTAGGAAGTAGTGGCCTTCGTCGTCCCCGTCCGCGTGGATGTCGACCGTATTCCCTGACCCTCCGGTGCCGCTCACCGATAGACCGTCTCCCGTGTCGACCATGTCGACGGTCGGCGGCATCATCCCCGCGTTAGCCGGCGTGATGCTGGTGTTCGCGGTCGGGTCGAGCCGGATCCCTTTCCCAAGGTTGGCGCTGATCGAACCCGCATCAACCTTAATGGTGTTTTTTTGCGAACCCTCTCCGTAGACCAGCACCCCGTCGCTTCGGTTGAACATGATGTCGTTCCCCTTGACCAGGGTGTTCGTCGAGTTGCTGATCCGCACGCCGACACTGCTGTATTTGGCGACGTTCAGGTCGACCTGGACGCCATCGCTGTTGTTGACGGCGATCGCGACATCGGCCTGCGCGACACCAACGCCGTCCGCGGTGACGCCGATCGCGTTGCCCCTCACATGCCCGCCGGAGAGCTTGTCGACGATGATCCCGACGGGGTTGTTCGCGATCGTGTTACCGCTGACGACGATGCTGTCGAGCAGTGGCGGGGATCCTGGCTCCATGAAAACGCCCGCGCCGGCGTTGCCTATGGCCGTCGCCCCATCCGAGCCGAGGCCGATGTAGTTATTGCCGACGCTGCCGTATGCGACCGAGATGCCTTTGTTGACGAAGTGCACCCCGTATCCGCCGTTGCCCGAGATGATGTTTCGGCCAGGGCCGCCGATCATCTCGTTGAACGCACCGTAGACCCGGATCCCATCGCCCTGGTTCGGGACCGCCGCCGACCCGGCAGCGTTCGTGCCGATGAGGTTGCCGGCGACGGTGTCGCCGCCGAAGTCCAAGAGAATCCCGTTCTGGCCATTGCCGGAAATGACGTTGCCAGGGCCGATCGTGGTCGCTCCGCCGAAACCGTAGATGCCGTCGGCTGTGTTCCCGATCGCAGCCGTCCCCGTGGCGTTCGTGCCGATCCTGTTTGACGCCACCACGTTGTTCGTTCCCGCGACGATGACGCCGTCCGCTCCGTTGCCGCTGATGACGTTCGCGGTCACCGTGTTATTCGAGCCGCCGAGATGCAAACCATCTAGACCATTCGGCACGGCCGCGGTGCCCGCGGCATTCGTCCCGATGTAGTTGCCGGTGACGAGATTCCCTGACACGCTGCCCGCAAGGACGATGCCCTCTTGGCTGTTGCCGGAGACCACGTTGCGTTCCGGATCCGTGGGCTGGCCGATCACGTTATCCGAAGAGGTGACAAGAACGCCGGTCTGATTCCCGAAGCCCAGACCGCGCGTGCCGTCGAAATTCGTGCCGATGAAGTTCCCCTCGAGGATGTGTCCACCGCCGCCCGCGAGTGAGATCCCTACATCGGAGAAGCCGTTCACGACGAGTCCGCGCACGATGCTTCCCGACCCTTGAAGGTGGAGGCCGCCCGCGCCGAGGGTAGCGCCGTCGCCATTGACGACGATCGAGTGCGCGCCCTGTGTATGGGTCGCATCGATGATCACTCCCTCGGTAGCCGCGGGAAGCTCGGTGGGAGTGTTGATCGTGAACGGCGAGGTGCCGGGGATCGCGAAGCCAATTGCGTCGCGGCCCGGGGATGCATTGGCCTTGGTGATCGCGCCACGGAGCGAGCACTGAGCACTTACCCCGGTGGGCAGAGGGTCTCCCGGGCCGTCGCACCTCGTGCCATCGCTGGTCACATCAACCACATAGGTGGGTAGGCCAGTCACGCTGAGGTCGACCACATCGCTCGGGACCGACGGGGTCGTCAGCACGCTCAGCTTGGCGGCTCGCGGCCCGAGATCGATCGGGCTGACCGTTATGTGGATGACGCAAAAACTGCCCGGCGGAAGGGGGGAGCAACCACTAGCAATCCCAGTCCAGTTGTCGGGAGCGAGGCCTGCTCCGCCCGCATTGCCGAAGACGGGAGCGACGTTGGTCCAAGTGATCGTCGAGGTATTAGTCACGAACACGTCGCCGATCCCACTCGTGAGATTCACCTTGACGGAGCCAAAGTCGAGCGAGGCGGGGCTCAGACTCGCGGGAGCGGCGAGCGCGATGTGCGGCGCGGCTGTGAACTGACCTGCGATGAGGGCAACGATCAGCGTGGCGGCGGAAACACCCCGTCGTCGCAGTTGAACAGCCGACGTTGTGCGGCTCCCTCCCACGCTTCCCCCACGCGCGCCTGACACGCTGAATGTGCATTCGTAATGTCAGGTCGTTCGGACTATAGGCACCCACCTTCCGGCGTCAATACGGTTTGTCGTAACGATGTACTTCGGTTGTTGACGCAGAGAACATCTCCGCGGTCGCGCCGAGTCGAGCCTTCCCGTGTAACAGCGGTCAACCGGTACTCGCCGTAGCGCACGACATTGCGCGCGGTACGCGGCACAAATTCTTCACGCGGGCGTACCCTCACTCGTCTGAGGGGGAAGGGCATGGCGGACGTCTGGCAGTCCCTGAGGCTCCGACTCGACTACGCGTCGTTCGTGCCGACGCCTCTGACGGATATTGAGCGCGCGGATCTGAAGCAGCGCGGTGGCGGCGGTTACACGGTGATCAAGAACCCGCACGGTGACAAGGGCGCGGGCCGTTACCTGCGCCTCGACGAAGCCGACGTGGCGCTGTTCGAACTTATGGATGGCCGTCGCTCGGTTCAGGAAATCCTCGTCGCGCACCTCGAGGGAGCGGGAGTGTTCGCGGTGGAACGGCTCGCGCGCCTGACGGCGGCGATGCGCATGAACGGCTTCTTCGGTGAGGAACCGCCGCCACTCTACGAGAAGCTACGTGCCCTTTCGGCGAAGCGCGATCCGCTCATCGCCGCATCGATGTGGCTCAAGCGTCTCGTGCTCTGGGACATCGCTCAGTGGTCCAACGCCGATCGCTTCGTCGACCGGGTCTATCGACTCGTCGGCTGGCTCGCGTTCACGCGCATCGGAGCCACGCTCCTCATCCTCTTCGGGCTACTCGGACTCGTCCTGTGGATCCAGGAGACGCGCCAGCCGAGCCTTCAGCTCCTGACGGTCAACGGCTCGTATGTGCTCGGCCTCCTTGCGTTGACCGTCCTGCAGGTGCTTTCGATCTCGATACATGAGGCCGGACACGCGCTCGCTATCCGGCACTTCGGGCGCCGCGTCCGCCGTTTCGGGTTCGCGATGTACTACCTCTTCCCGTGCTGCTACGTCGACTCCACCGACATGAGCCTCGCGTCGCGCTGGAAGCGAGTGATCGTCTCGCTCGCCGGCCCGTTCGCGGGCCTCATCGTCGCCGCGGCATGCGCGGTCGTCGCATGGGTCAGCCCCAACACGTTGACCGGTGAGATCGCGTTCAAGGGTGCGAGCCTTCTCGTCTTCCAGTTCGTGCTGAACCTTCTCCCGATCCTCGACCTCGACGGGTACCACGTCCTGGTCGATGCGCTGGACGCGCCGCTTCTTCGCCAGCGCGCGCTGGCGTTTGCGCGCGGACAGGTCTTGCGAAAGCTCCGGCGCCGCAGCCGATGGACGAGTGAAGAGATCGGCCTCGCCATCTTTGGCGGCTTTGCGATCGTCATCTCGCTCGCGACGTTGCTCTTCTCGGTCGTCATCTGGCGCTCGCGGATCGTGATCGCAGCCAACGAGCTCCTGAGGCTTGGACCGGTCGGTGTGCTGATCCTGGTGCTCATTGCGCTCGTTTTCATCGGACCGATCGCCGTCGCACTCGCCGCTCGCGGAGTCGTCACGGTGCGCATGGCCACCCGACTTGCCGCGGCGCGTCGTGCGCGGGTCGCCCAGCACGAGCTCGCGGAGCGAGTCAATCTCCTTTCGCGGGTCCGTTTCCTTGCGGGACTTCCTCCCGGTTCTCTGGCCGCGATGGCCTCGCATCAGGAGACCGAGCTGTTCGGGCCCGGCGAGATCGTCTTTACCGCCGGCAGCGCGGGTGATCGCTTCTACCTCGTCCGCTCTGGCCGCCTTCGGGCTACGGCACCTGACGGGACAGTCTTCGGAACGATCATCCCCGGCGAGGGCTTCGGCGAGCTTTCCCTCCTTGACCGCACCGAGCGCTCGGCGACGGTAGAAGCAATCGAGCCCGTCGAGCTTTGGTCGTTACGGCGCGGGCACTTCAACCGCTGGGTGGCTGAGCGATATGAGATCGCGGCCCGCATCCGAGCGAACCGCGGTGAGCGGAACGCCCTCGCCTCTCTGCCCTTCTTCAAGGGGTTGAACGGTCAAGAGCTCGACCGCATCGCCGCGCGAATGCGGACGATTCGCTTCGCGGATGGCCATGTGGTCTTCTACGCCGGCGATCCCGGGGACCGGTACTACGTAATTCGCGAAGGTAAGGCGCAGGTGACCCTTCCCGGCGGCCAGGCCGTGAGGATCCTCGGGCCCGGGGAGGGGTTCGGGGAGCTGGCCCTGCTCTTCAACAAACCCCGCACAGCGACCGTTACATCGGTCGACGGTTTGGTGGTGGCTGCCCTCGAGCGCGTTGACTTCGTCGCGATGGTCAAGGCGTCCGGCGAAAAAGCAGGTGATTTCCGGGCCCGAACGGGCCATTATGTCGGGGCTGGCCTGGGGGAGGCAGTCGCGGGGGACTGAGGAATGGATTGCTGGGTGTGTGAGAGGACCGCATTGGCGGCGTGTCGCTTTTGCGGGCGTGGCACCTGTCGCGAGCACTCGAAGACTCACCCGTTCGTCCTCGAGCTCTTCCGCGGCAACCGACACGAGGTCCTTCGGGCGCTGGTCGTCGAAGACGCGATCCACTGCGGCGTCTGCCGGCCGCGGGGGGAACCGGTGCAGATGCCGGAGCTGGAGTGACGCGCGGACCGCGGAGGGAGGGCAAGGGTTAGGAAGATCACACCGACGGAGTGACGTACGGCGATGAGTCGCAGAGGCACGAAGCGCAGATTTCGCCGCAATCAAAGCGGTGAAAAGGAGCAGGTATGAGCAAGAACCTTGAGAGGGTTATCCAGCGCGCGATCAGCGACGCCGCATTCCGCCGTCAACTCCAGTCCAACCCCGAGGCGGCGCTTCGCGGTTTCAAGCTCACTGATACTGAGGTTGCTGCGCTACGCAGCGGCGATGCCGGCAAGCTGACGTCGCTGGGAATCGACCAGCGAATGAGCAAGACCTTCACGTTCGGAGGCGACAGCCTCGCAAGTCGGGCGTCCATCGGCGGTGATCTCACCTCCGGAGCAGGCATGTCGCTCGCGGATCGTTCCGCCGGTAGCGTCAACTCGGCTATCGACTCGGAGAACACATCCGGCGCGACGAGGATGGTCATCCCGAGCGATGCAAGTGGAAGCACCCCGGCATTCGACCCGGGGTCGGTGAGCGGTAGCACCTCGGTCGGCGACCCGATGGCTGAGGGCATCACCACATCTCGCTTTGGGGACCCCGACAACGCAGGGCACGCACGTGGTTACATCGGCGTGCCGGCCTCGTCAGCGTCCGACGCCATGGAAGATCAGAGCCACGCGTTCGCGGCAACCCGCTCGGCTGATGTCGCGGCTTCCGGCCAAGCGGCACCGATCGCGGGAACTCCCGAAGAGTTCGCGTTCCGCGATCAGGGAGCCTCGACGGCGCGAGGGTCGGTCCTTGCCGATCCTGACAACCCCGCGAATGCACGCGGATACATCGGCGGGGAAGCCGGTTCGGCTGCAACCGCATCGAGCACCGGGGATCCCGACAACCCGGCGAGCGCGCGCACATACACCGGTGGCCAGGGAGCGTCGGCTTCGGACGCCATCGAGGATCAGAGCCACGCGTTCGCGGCCACCCGTTCGGCGGACGTCGCCGCTGCGGGTCAGGCGGCTCCGATCGCGGGAAGCCCTGAAGAGTTCGCATTCCGCGATCAGGGAGCTACCGCATCGAGCCTTGCAGATCCCGACAATGCCGCGGTCGCACGCGGATACACCGGCGGGGAGACGGCGCCGACCTCTGACGCCATCGAGGATCAGAGCCACGCGATCGCCGGAAGCCGCTCGGACGCGTTCCTCTCGGAAGGAGAGGTCACTCAATACGCCGATCCCAGCTTGAGCACGGGCCAGGCTGTGGACGAGGGTGAGCTCTTCAACCCGATCGCTGGCGACGTTGCCCCCGAGGACACGGGCACCGTTTCGGTACACCACGAGCCAGACATTCCGACATAGCGACGACTGGTCGAATCGATGAAGCGGCTCCCGCAAGGGGGCCGCTTCTTCTTAGTAGTGGATCTCTCGCCTGAGCGCCTCCCGATCGACGATCTCGATGTGACGCCGACCTAACGTGATAGCGCGGCGATGTTCCAAGTCGGCGAGCACGCGATTCACCGACACGCGCGCCGCCCCGACGAATCCCGCGATGTCCTCTTGAGTAAGGTCGACGCTGTCGGAGCCCGCCGCATCCGCGATGTCGAGGAGGCACTTCGCCACGCGGCCTGGCAGGTCCAGGAAGACCAGATCCTCCACGTGGCCGGTACTCCTGCGCACCGTCTTGACGAGCAGGCCGAGCATCTTTCGCATCGCGTCGGGGTTGCGCTCGAGCACCGTGATGAAGTCCACGCGTCCAAGGGCCAGCGCCGAGGTTTCCGTCACCGCGGTCACCGTCGCGGAGCGATTCGCGGCGTCGAAGAGGGCGAGCTCGCCGAAGACATCGCCGCCGCGCTCCAGGGCGACCACGACCTCCCGCCCGGTTTCGTCGGGGACCGAGACCTTCACCGTACCCGCGATGATCAGGAAGACCTGTCCGGCCTCGTCGTCACGGTGGAAGACGACCTCATCGCGGGCGAAGTGGCGAGGCCGCATCCGAGCCGCGAGGTCGAGGCGGTCGTTCGGGCCGAGGCATGCGAACAGAGGGTGCTCGACCAGGTAATCGGCGATCCGTGTCAGGTCCACCCGACGTGATAGTGCGCGACCGGTCAACTGCGGCGCGGCGCCATCCGATTCGCAGGATGGCCAGGACCGCCCTAGATTGGCCGGAAAATGCCCAAATCCTCTAAGGACCCGACCCGGCTACCGCTCCTCTTCTACGCCGACGGCTACAAGTTCCCGGACGTGTATCACGCGACCAGATTCCTCGCGCCCGATCCGATCATCGCGCTCGAGGACGTCGAGGAGCTCGTCATCGTCGCGAGCTCGCTCGAGGAGGGCCGCGCCCGCAAGGAGTCGCGCGCGACGACGATCGTGAACATGAACGAATACGGCGCGCAGGAGCTCTCCGGACGAGGAATCTCCGGCGCCGAGTTCTGGGCGACGATCATGAAGCGCTTCCTCGACGAGCGCGGCCTGAAACGCGTCGCGGTGCCGCCGTACTTTCCTCTGGCCGAGGCCGACCGCTTGCGCGAGATGGGTATCGAGCTCGTCATCGTGGAGGATCTTCGCGAGCGCCGGCGGGTCAAGCGCCCCGACGAAATAGAGGCGATCGAAGCGGCCCAGCGCGCCACCGAAGTGGCTTGGCGTGACGGTGTTGACGCCATCCGCCGCGCCACCGCACGTGCCGATCGCACGCTCGAGCTCGACGGGGCCGTGTTCACCGCGGAGCGGTTACGCGCAATCGTCGAGTCCGCGCTCCTCGAGCGCGGGTATGCCTCCGACGGCGCGATCTGCGCGCCGGGCGCGCAGTCTGCGGACCCGCACCAGATCGGCACCGGGCCGCTTCACGCGGGCGAGCCGATCGTCATGGACATCTTTCCGCAGCACAAGCAGACGCGGTACTGGGCCGACATGACCCGCACCGTTTCGAAGGGCGAGCCCGCGGCGGAGATCCGCAAGATCTACGACGTCGTGAAGCGTGCCCAGGACGCGGGCATCAAGGCGCTCCGTCCCGGCGTGACAGGGCGCGAGGTCCACGAGCTCGTCGAGGACATCATCTGGCGGGCGGGTTACGACACCCTGCGGCCCGGTCACAAGAAAGACCCGAGCGACCCGACGCCTCGCGGCTTTATCCACTCCACCGGCCACGGTGTCGGACTCGAGATCCACGAAGCGCCGGCGATATCTCGATCCGGCACGAAGCCGCTCGTCGCGGGAGACGTCGTCACGATCGAGCCGGGGGTCTACGACCCGGTCATCGGCGGCGTTCGACTCGAGGACATGCTCGTCATCACCGAGGCCGGCGCACGCAATCTGACTAACGCGCCCCGCGAGCTCGTCGTCTAAATAGCTGGAAGCTCTCCTCTTCGGCGTCGTCGCTGCGGTCGTCTGGGGCTTCGCCGATTACGCGGCGGGGATCTGCGCTCGGCGCGTCGGCGCGATTCGCACCGCGTTCGCGATGCAGGCGACGGGCCTCACCTCTTTCGCGGTTGTGGTCTGGCTTCTGGGCCGCTGGCCCGCATTCGATCCCGGCATGGTCCCGTTCGCGATCGCGCTCGGCGTGCTCGGCGTGATCTCGGTCGCGGCGCTCTACCGCGGGCTCGCCCTCGGTCCGGTGGCGGTGGTCGCGCCGGTCGTGGCGTCCTACGTGGTGATCACCGTCATCCTCGTGGTCATCATCCTCGGCGAGCGACTCACCACCGCGCAGATCCTCGCGGCGTCGGTGGTCTTCGTCGGCGTCGTCCTCACGTCGACCGACGCGCGCGAGCTGCGCGTCACCCTCGGCCGTCCGGTACCCGGAGTCCGGATCGGCCTCGTCGCCACCGTTGGCTTCGGCCTGTGGAGCGCGGTCTTCGCGATCGCGACACGGCAGTACGCCTGGATCCCGATGATCCTGCTGTTGCGCGCGACGAGCTTCGTGTTCATCGGGTCGTATATCGCCTCGCGACGGATCGACCTGCGCGTGTTCCGGGCGCGGACCGCGTTCCTGCTCGGCGCGACCGTCGGTGTCCTCGACACGCTCGCGAATGTGTTCTTCGCGCTCGGTATCGAGTCCGGCTACGCATCGCTCGCCGCGACCGGCACGGGAATGTACCCGATCGTCCCTGCCGTGCTTGGAATGCTTGCCCTCGGTGAACGTCTCGCGCCGAATCAGCTGGTCGGGATCGGTCTCCTGGTGATCGGCCTCGCGACGCTCGGCGCGGTCAGCTAGGCGGCGAGCAAGAGCTCCGGCGCGGCGCTGGCGCGCGCGACCTTCGTCCTCAAATAAGCGACCGCGGCATCGAGCTGCGGGTCGCCCTGCGCGCCGGTCGGCTGGTCAACGACCTGGTCTGGGACGATTCCCTTACCCGGGCCGTTGAGGTCGGCGCCGGTCTTCGCATCCTGGATCTTCGTGATGGTCACGAGGAGGATCCCGCCGTCAGGCATGTCGCGCGGCTGTCCGGTGCCGACGCATCCGGCGGTCTGGGTCCCCATGACGAAGCCCGCACCGTTCGCGCGAATCCCCGCGGCGATGATCTCGGCGCCCGACGCGGAATTCTTGTTCACGAGGACGACGAGCGGCTTGGGGCTGTCGATGTAGAAGCGCCGGTTCACGTCGAGCGCCGTCCGGTTCCCGTCTCGCCCGGTCTGGTAGACGAGCGTGCCCTGCCGGACAAAGATGCTGGCGATGTCGACGGCGGCTGAAAGGTCGCCGCCCGGGTCGCCACGAAGGTCGAGGATGAGGCCGCCCGCCCCGTTGGCATCCAGACGCTTCACGGCGTTGGACACCTCGTCGGAGACCGCGCCGACGAGCTGCGGAACGACGATCTGGCCGATGTTGCCGTCGATCATGGTGTCGGTCTCGAGGGGCACCGAGAAACGGGCGCGGTTCAGCGTGAACGAGAGGGTTTCCTGCCCGCGGAGGATTCCGATGGTCACGGGAGTGCCCTCGGGACCCTTGACCTTGTTCGCGACCTCTTCGGTTTGCAGGTTGGTGACGTCGACGCCATCGACGGTCACGATCTTGTCGCCGTTCCTGATCCCCGCGCGCTGCGCCGGGGTACCCGCGATCACCCGGATGACCTCGATCGGCGCGTCGGCGCTCGGCTTGTTGATCGTCACGCCGATACCCGAAACAGGCGGCTGGGGCTGGTTGAAGTTACGGGCGCGCGTCGGATCCAGGTAATAGGTGTGGCACTCGTTCATCGACTTGGCCATGCCGTCGACGGCCGCGCGCTCGAGGAGCGTCTTGTCGGCGTTCGGCGTCGCCGCCACGATCGCGTCGAGCCGGTCGGAGAACTTCGCGAAGTCGGACCAGGTGCTGCCGGTGAGATTAAGACCTGCGGAGGGAAGCCCGCCGTCGCTCGCGCCCTCTTTTTTGGCTTCAGTAACCACGCCGTCGAGCGCCCCGGTGAGGAGCGTCTGCGACGTGGGCTTGTCGACGTGGCGTTCGATGAGGACCTGGTACGCGGCCTCGGCCGTTTTGTAGGACGTGTTGGACGGCAAGAGCTCGCGCTGCAATTCGGCGGGGACGAGCGAGCAAGCGGCCGCGATGAACGCGACGAGCGGCAGGAACGTGCGAAGACGGATCAACGAGTACCTGTCGAGAAGTCTACGGGTCGCCTAGGTCAGCAGTTCAGGCGACTTCGCTCGTTAAGAGCTTTCTTAAGCGACCGAGCGCTCGAAACTGAAGCGCGCGGATCGCGCCCTCATTCTTGCCGAGTACCTGTGCGACCTGGCGACTCGACATGTTCTCAACGAAGCGAAGGACGATGACTTCCTGTTGCTCGGTGGTGAGGTGCTTCACCGCGCCGCGCAAAGCGTCGACCGCTTCGCCATGGACCGCGCGCTCGTGCGCGGTCGGTCCGTCTTCGGCGACGCCGTATGCGTTGTCGAGGTCGACCATCGGCCGTTCACGACGGCGACGATCGGTAACTGCGTTGCGCGCGATCGTGTAGAGCCACGCGAGGAACGATTTTCCCTGCCAGCGGTAGCGATGGATGTTTGCGAACGCTCGGGTGAAGACTTCGCTCGCGAGGTCCTCGGCATCCGAAGGCTCGCGCACGCGGTATAGGAGATAGCGATAGACGGAGTCGATGTGACGGTCGTAGAGCTCCGCGAACGCGATGCGATCTCCCGACTTCGCGCGGGCGATGACATCCGGAACCGGGCCGGCGACCTCAAGCGGGAGCGCGGTGACCTTGGCGACGCCTGATCTCAAGCCGTCGTCACTTCCCTTCCTCACGTGCGCTCCGCGACCATATCGGCCCTCGGCCCTGTTCGCCAATGGCCCATGGGTACCAAAATCGTCCCAGGGGTACTGTCCCGCTGGTCCTGACCGTGCAGCCTATGCCTCAGAAGAAGCGCGCAGGCTTACCGCTCGGTTGTTCGATTGCCGGACGCGTGGTCAGCAGTACTTCTTCTTCGCGAACGCCAGCCAGCCCTGGTAGAAAACGTCCGGGTCGACTTTGAAGATCTTGGGATAGTTCACTCGATAGTCCACGTTGTCCTTGTAGAGCGCGACGAGATCCCAATAGCTCTGCGCGCCGTAGGTCGCGTAGAGGTATTCGACCATCGAGTTGGCGAGCGCGTAGTAATCGGCCGTCAGCTCGGGCGGCGTGTCGGGCTCGGTCGGGACACCGTCGATGATGCGCTTGAGGGTTGGGACGGTGCTTGCGCAAACGGCCGCGACGATGTCGAAGCGACCGCGCGACTTCCCGATGTAGTCGGGCCATCCCTCGATGAGCCACCAATCGAGACGGACGTTGATGCTGTGGCTGAACTGGTCCTGAAGGTAGTGAAGGCCCTCGTGCCTGAGGATCGCTTGCTGGTAATCCGAGACGCGATCCAGGCTGGGTGAAAGCCAGAGCTGCCAAATGCCGATGAAGGGCGCGTGCTCGTCGCGGCTGTTGGCGAACGCGACGAACTGACATGCGACGATGCCGGCGGTCTCTCGCGTCGGGATCAGCTTGACCGAGTACGGATCGCGGATCGCGGAGTTCGCATATGGCGTCAAGAAGCTTCTTGTCGCGGCCGCCTCGCTGCCAACGAATCCGACGACGTCCTCGTCGATGCCCCAGTAATCGACCCGTACGCCCTCCACGACTCGTGACCGTTCCCCGCCCAGCTCCTCGACCTTTGGCTCAGTGAGGACCCAGCGATCGCCGTCGCGTCGGAAATAGAAGCGCTCGATCCCGTTCGATCCATCCCGCACATACGCGCGGACGTACCCGTCTCCGTAAGGCTCGACCTTGATCACGCTGACGGGTCCGCCCGCGAAGCCTTGACGCGCCGCCGCGTCGAACGTCTCCTGCTGGCAGCGGCGGAAGGCGGGTCGCGTGAGATCCACGGTCACTTGGAAGGCGTGCAGGTCCTTGAAAACGAGTGCCGCCTGCCGGCGCTGGAGCACGTCGGTGA
>WNGI01003085.1_pt1 | contig 14584 bp, 11 predicted proteins | sample 5400621 | NCBI WGS metagenome assembly WNGI01 (sample SAMN13153374, study PRJNA577476) | soil metagenome | isolation source: 20 cm soil or saprolite under Garry oak tree replicate 1 | place: USA:California | collected 2016-06-15 | reverse complement strand
CCACGTGCGCGCGCTCGACCGCGCCGAGTTGCCGCGGCACGGGCTTCAGCTTGCCTCCAACTATGCCGAGCCGCTCGGTCTCCGTGTAGAAGGCGGCGTGCAACTACTCGAGCGTGAGGCCCGGGAAACGAACTCCGCCCGCGACGAGCCCCCGAAGTCCTTATCGTCGGAAGCGAAGACCTCCAGGCGCACCTCGCCGACGGATCCGGCCGCAGACGTTTCGGGGTCGCTGCAGCCATCGACATCGCTGCCCGCCAGGGGGCGGTCGCGAAACTCGAGGTGCAGGCAACCGAGCGGACCGAATGCGAAGTCGACCAATGCCGCGACGGCGTCACGGTTCGAGATCGCCTCCAGGCGGTTGAACCCGAGGTATCCGGTCGCCCAGCCTTGGAAGGGGCTGCCGAGAATCCGGACGCCGAACCGCCGGGCAAGCAGCCCGGTGAAAAATGCCACGGTGCGTCCCCCGTCGAGGACCCTGGCAACGACAGGCTCCGCGGCTTGGGTCGCCTCGACGAACTCCACCCATTCGCGCGTCTGGAAGACGTTCCGGTCGCTGAGCGAATCGAGTTGCGACCACTCGACCTCGGCAGGATCCAGGCGCTCGAGAACGAGTTTGGTCGAACCCTTCGCCGACGTGTTTCTCCATGCACGGAGGCGATCTGCGCTTGACGACGTGCGCACCATGAGTCTCATCTATCACGACGTGCATCTCGAGACGAGCGCATCTTCTAACGTTGGGCCACCCAGGTACTTCGAATGATCGGATTGCCATAGCGCAACCGGGACCGGGGCCCAAAAGCCGGCGAGACCTTCCAGGTGTACGTCCCTGCTACGAGCTGGTACGTGCGCCCCCGGTAAACCGAACGCGTCGGCAGCTCGAGACGAGCCCTTGAAGACAATGCCTTGAAGACTTCACGGCCCCGTCGAAAGAATTCGACTTTGTAGAAGGTTGCGTCCGAGACAGCCGGCCAGATGAAAACGCGGGTGGAGAGAAGCCTTGGGCGCTTGGAGTTGGCTCTCGTCTGCACCGTCGCGCCCAACACGCCCGAATCCCGCGGCACTGTCGGCGCGCTCGCGCCCGCTGTTCTTGCCGTCGGCTTCGTCGATTCCCGTGGCTTCCCGTGATGATCAATTCGAGTGGGAGCCTTCTTCGGCGCCCGATTCGAAGCCTCTTCGCGAACGGTTGAATCCGGAGCGAGTGCGTAGATTGCTATCGCGGCCAGGGCCACTCCGAGCGCCCCGAGAAAGACACGTCCTCGCCTGCGAGGTCCACTGGGAGCGCGCAGCTCGCGCTCCTCGTTGGCGGAGGCGAGCCCGGGTCGTGCTTCTGCCCCAAAGCTCGAGAACGCGTTTAGGGCATTCTCGGGTCGGCGGGCATCGTCAACACCTGAAACCGAAGAATCCCGGGCACTCGTCTCCCCGACGTCTTTGTCGGGCGACGAGGCTCGCCCGGGCGAAGACGGCGTTTCGCCGTGAGCCGGGAGTCGATCTCGCGCGAGCCGAGCAAGCTCCGGATCGACAAGTACTAGCTCCGGGGTCAGAGGCTCCACGAGCTCGATCCTCGCTCACAATGTCGTCGCTCAGGGTCGTGTGAGGTCAGCTCGATCACGAGGGCCAGCAGGATGAGGAACAGCCCGACTTGCCTGCGACGCCTTCCGAGCGCCGAGTGATTTGGCTCACATCGTAGCGGGCCCGCCCGGACATCTCTGGGCAGTAGGCCTTCCACGCCGTCCGATCCGATCTGCTAGCTTCCCCCGCTTCAGGGATCTGGCCAACGCCCAGAACGCCGATCCCAATTAAGCAATGCGGAACGCCGCCGCCCGTTGCATATCTCGTCGCGCATTTCTTGCGCTTCTTGCCCTCGTGGCCTTCACAGCGACGGCTCAGGCGCCGTCCGCAGGTGCAGCGTCCAAGAAGGTTCCGAGCAGCACATCCGCCATCAGCAGCACCTCCGCCATCACCGTCACGCAGGTGACGGCGGGAAGCTTGTCGATCTCCTGGCAGCGCGTCAGAAACGCCGCAGGATACGACCTCTCCCTCAACGGAACGCGTGTCGCAAAGACTAAGACCACCGCGTATACCTTCGCCAGCCTGCATTGTGGTGTCATGTATCAGCTCGGCGTGGACGCCTTCAACGTCAAAGGGGTCAGCTCCTCGATCGTCAGCGTGGCTGCAAGCACGAGCGCCTGTCCCGTTGGTAATGACACCTCACCTCCGACATCGCCTACGAGCTTGATCCAGGGTGCACCGACCGGGACAAGCATCTCGCTTCTCTGGAGTGCCTCGCTCGACAACCTCGGCGTGGCCGGCTACGAGCTGTTCCTGAACGGCAACAAGGTCGGGACGACGACCGCGACGAGCTACACCTTCCCCAATCTCAGCTGTGGCACGAGCTACACGCTCGCGGTCGACGCCTTCGACGCCGCCGGCAACCGCTCGCAGTCGGCCGTGGTCCAGGCGAGCACGAGTCCCTGCCCCGATACGAGCCCACCGACGATTCCCGCGCTGCCAACCCAGACGGGCTCGACTGCAACGAGCATCTCGCTCCTCTGGAGTGCCTCGCTCGACAACCTCGGCGTGGCGGGCTACGAGCTGTTCCTGAACGGCAACAAGGTCGGGACGACCACGGCGACGAGCTACACCTTCCCCAATCTCGGCTGTGGCACGAGCTACGCGCTCGCGGTCGACGCCTTTGACGCCGCCGGCAACCGCTCGCAGCGGATTTCACTCAATGGCACCACGAGCGCTTGCGCCGGCGTGGCGCCCGCACCCCCGCCGCCGAACAAGTGCACAGCGGCCCTCGCTGCCGGCGGGAATGCGGTCAGCTTCTTCAACCGTTTGTCGCCGGGCGACGTCGGCTGCCTCCACGGCGGCACCTACGGCGGAGCTAGCGTCTACAGCGACTTCACTACGTCTGGTACCTCGTCGGCGCCGATCACACTGCAGAGCTACCCCGGTGAAACCGCAACTCTCCAGGGGTACAACGCTATTGGTGGCTCGTACGTCACCTTCACGAACCTGAAGATTGACAACACCAACACGTTCACCGGTAGCTCGGAGTGCGGTGGCCGCTACGAGTCCTTCACCCTCGCGGGCTCGAACATCATCCTCGATCACAACGAGATCACGGCCTCGGACATCTCGCATTCCTCGAACGGCGTCTATGTCACGGGCTCGAACGAAGAGATCCGCTTCAACAAGATCCACGGCGTAGGTGCTTGCCAAAACTTCGATCACGGCATCTACGTCGGGCACGGCGCGGGGACGCAGATTCACGGCAACTGGATCTGGAACATCCCTCATGGCTGGGGTGTCCAGGTTTACCCGAGCTCGAGCGGCGTCCATGCCTACTCGAACGTGATCGACCGCGCACAAAACGGCTTCGTGCTCTGTTCAACCGGCAGCAACAATCTCATCGAGCACAACGTTGTCGCCAACTCGGTCGGTGGTCCGGGTGCCCTGACTTCCGGCTGCGGCCCTCAAGCACCGAGCACAGGCAACGTCGTTTCCAACAACGACCAATGGAACAACCCCGGAGGTCTCGGCAGCGTCTCAGGAATTACCTACAGTGGCAATATCTCGGCTGACCCGGGATTCGTAGACACTGCTTCGAATGACTACAAGACCTTGTCGACGAGTCCGCTACTGTCATGGAGCATATGGAACGGCTCATAGTCGCCGACCGCGGATGACGTCTTCTGGGGGAGGTCGGGTCTCCTCGCGTGCCGGCCCATCAGTTTGGGTCTTGGCATCGGCGATATCGGTTCTTCTCCTCGGCTCATCGCTCCCAGGCGCGTGCGCCGCAACCGGGAAGCGAACGTCGCCGACTCGTACGCATGCCGTCTGCAGCCGAGTCGCCTCCTCGGGCGGAAACGATCGCTCGCGCGGCAGCAGGCGCTCGCCCTATCGCACGCTCCATCGCCTCGTGGAGTCGTTGCGACCCGGAATGGTGGGATGTCTGCGCGCTGGAACGTATGGATCGCCGAGCATGTCCAACGGCTTCAGCAGGTCCGGTACACCAGGGGCGCGAATCACGCTTCGGAGCTACCCCGGCGAGAGGGCGACGCTCCAGGGGTATACAGCGATCGGCGGTTCTTACGTCACTTTCTCGCATCTGAAGATCGACAACACGAACACATTTCGATTCGGCGACGAGTGCGGTGGGCGTTACGAATCGTTGACACTTGCGGGATCGAACATTGTGCTCAAGCACAACGAGATTACGGCTTCAGATATCTCCCACTCTTCGAACGGGATATACATCATCGGAGATAACGAGAACGTGAGCTTCAACAAGATCCACGGCGTCGGAGCTTGTCAGCGGTTTGACCACGGCATCTACGTCGCGCATTCACGCAATTTCAAGATCGAGTTCAACTGGATCTATGACTGCCGTGAGGGTTGGGGGATACAACTCTTTCCCGACGCTGCCAGCGGCCGCATCCGGCACAACATCATCGACGGTTGCGGTTCGGGCATCACTATCAGCGGCGGTGACAGCGAGACATCCAATCACAACCTGATCGACCACAACCTGATCACGAATTCAGTCGGCTTCGGCCGCTCAAATGAGGGCACCGCGATAGCTGGGTGTTGCACTAGTAGTCCGAACGGCAATCTGGTCATCCAAAACATGTTCTGGCGGAACGCCGGCGGATCCTTCGACAAGTATGTCGGGCGGTCTTATCTCGCCCACGACAACGTTTCGGCGAACCCGCGCTACGTCAACCGCGCCGCTAAGGATTTTCGCGTCCGAGCCTCTCGAGCCAAAAAGCTCGGTCTTTGGAACGGCGGCGCGTAACAGCGCCGCTGACCACCGAAGCCAAGGGCCGGAAAATTGCCGCGCACGCGGCGATACCATGAGGGCCCGGGTGGTCGACAACCGAGGGCCGTAACAGCCGGAACGCCATGAGCACCCAATGACAACCGGCATCGGGGCGAAAACGGTTCGCGCCATGTTCTGGGCGTACGGGTCGTACCTCGGCGGCCGCCTGCTCTCCCTGATCTCGATCGCCATCCTGGCGAGGCTCCTGGTGCCACGGGACTTCGGCCTCGTTGCGCTCGCTCTGACGTTTATTGCATTCGTCGACCTTATCCAGGGACTGGGCATCAGTGAGGCGCTCGTCATCGGGGACGCCCGAGATCTCGATGAGCGAGCCGAGACGGCACTCACGATAACGCTCGGTTCGGGCTTTCTGCTCGCCGCTCTAACCGCCGCGGTCGCGCCTGCTGCAGCAGCGTTCTTCCATCAGCCGCGGCTAATCGAGATCATGCCGGTCCTCGGGGCTGACTTCATCCTGATCGGATTAGGGACGACCCATGCTGGTCTCGCACTGAAGAGGATCGACTTCCGGTCGAGGACGATCGCCGAATTGGCGGACGCGATAGCTCGAAGCGGGGTCAGCGTAGTCCTTGCGCTTCTCGGCGCCGGTGTTTGGAGTCTGGTCGTCGGCTACCTCGTCGGCACGATCGCGTGGGACGTTGCGCTCTGGCGCTTGGTTTCCTGGCGGCCCAGGTTCCGTCCCAAGACCCAACACGTGCGCCATCTGCTCAGGTTCGGGGGGTCACTGACCGGCGTCGCTCTGATGGCGGCGTTCATGGCCGAGTTCGACAACATCGTCATTGGGCGCGTGCTTGGCCCCACTCAGCTCGGCTTTTACTCGATCGCCACACGCCTTCCCATGCTCTTGATCCTGAACCTTGCCGTCGTCGCCGGCCGGGTGTTGTTCCCAGTATTTGTTTCGCTTCGCGAGCGCGGGGAGATGGAGCGCGGCGTCCTCACATCGCTTCGCTACACCGCGATCATCACGCTGCCGTGCGCTTTGTTCCTGGTGATCTTCGCCGAACCGATAACCCTCGCGCTGTTCGGCGACCGTTGGCGACCAGCAGTCGGCGCTATGCAAGTCCTTTCGCTCTGGGCACTCATGACCACGATGGGGATGATCTGGGGAAACCTGTTCAAGGCGTGCGCCCGACCTGACATCATCTTGAAACTCGCGATTCCGCAGGCCGTGGCGCTGATTGTCGGCTCCATCCTCGTCGTACACCGTGGAATCGTTGCGGTCTCCTGGGTTCAGGCGGGGATCGCTATCGCCGGCCAGTTGTGCGTGATAGTGATCGCCCAGCGGATGTTCGGATTGACGGTGGGATCCGTCCTGAGGGCACTCCAGCCGGCGATCCTCGCATCGGCTGGCCTGGGTGCGGTGCTGCTCGGTCTGCGTCACGTTGTCGCCGCTCCTTGGGCCGCCGTCATCAGCGGTGGTTTTGCCGGTGGTGCGGTTTACATCGGACTACTCCTTCTCTTCGCGCCGGAGGTTGTGAAGCGCTTCCGTACGATCGCCTCCGCTGCTCCGACCACGCCTTAACTTCCCCGAACCCCGCGCGTGTGATTAGTCAACTTGGAGTGGTACTCCGGCCTCTACCCCGACGGCAGTGGCTTACGTGGAACGCCTCGGAACGTGCGTCGCGATTACGCGTTTGATCTCCAAGAGCAGCCGCGCGCGAATCGCGGCGTTCTGAGGTTCCTGGAGCGCGAGACCCGCGAAAAGTCGGAGCTCGTGACGGTGTCCACGGCGCCGGTTGAAGGACGCTCCACGCGCAGGTTCCGGCCAGCGATAGACGGCTGATGGCCGATCGACGTAGGCAAACAGCCAGCCGGCGCGTCGTATTCGGATGTACAACGCGTAGTCCGTCGCGATGTCGAGGCCCCGCGGATAGCCACCGACGGCCCGGACGGCCTCCGTTCGCATGACCACCGAGAGTGCTGGAATCGGATTCCCGCGGTACAACGTCGAAAGGTCGTTCACCGGGTGGATCGACCGATCGCTCAGCCAGCCGGGCAACCCGTCGCCGGGGCTCCGCGCGGCGATCCAACGATCGAGCCCGTCCGGATGGCCGATGATCTCAGCGTTGGCGTAGGCGAGGCCAATCCTCGGTTCCGACAGCGCCGGAAGCAGACACTCGAGATGGTCGTCGCGCCAGAAATCATCGTGGTCGAGCTGGGCCACGATCGGCGCTGCCGCCGCTGCGAGCGCGGCGTTCCGCGCTGCGGCGATCCCGCCGTTACGCGCGCTTCGGATGATCCGTAAGCGCTTGTCTCGTACCGGCGCGAGACGCTCGGCCACCGGTTGGGTCGAGCCGTCGTCGCTGACGATCACCTCGACGTCGCCGATTGTCTGGGCGAGCGCGCTGGTGACAGCTTGCACGATTTCAGGTGGTGAGTTGTAGGCCGGAATGAGAACGCTGACCCGCGGGCGGGCTGTCGCCGAGCTGCTCATCGGGCGGAAGCGGCCTCAAAAGGATCCAAGGCACTGATCCCACAGTGTTGTTGTGGCCTAGCAATACACGAGAGGGTCACTAACATTAAGCAGGGGCAGGGTCACAAAGATGAGATGGGGTTTTCAATCCTGATGAAACGCGAAATCTAATGGAGCCGGCCGGGCTTTCCGAGCAAGCGGGCGGGAACTACCTCCGCATCATCAGGCGCCACTGGCTGTCGGTCGCCTGGCTGACGGTGTTCACGGCGGTGGTTGCTCTCGTGATGATATCGGGGACGTCGCGGAGCTACGAGGCGAGCGCGTCCGTCCTCGTGAGCCCAGCTTCAGCGAGCGATCCGAGCTTCATCGGCACCGGCGCCGTCATCGACTCCGGCGACCCGGCAAGGACGGTAGAGACGGCGGCCGCTCTGATCGACTCGCCTCAGGCAGCTGATGCGGCTGCGCGGGCCATGGGCCCCGGCTGGAGCGGTCCGGGAATTGCGGGGTCGACCAGTGTCACACCGAGGGGTCAGAGCAGTGTCCTCGCCGTCACCGCCAGGGCGTCGAGCGCTGACAAGGCGGCCCGGTTGGCCGACACGTTCGCTCGAGCCGCGGTGGAGACTCGGGCTCGGATCGTGCAGCGAAACATCACATCGAGGATCAGCACGGTTCAGAAACGCATCGCGCGCCTGTCTCGGACGCTCCCCACAACGTCGCCCGAGTTGCAGACTCTCGCGACGCAACTCGGAGAGCTTCAGGCAGCTCAGGACACCGGAGGAGATCCGACACTCTCGGTTTCGCAGCAAGCGCAACCCGGTAGCCCAACTGGAGCGCCTAAGTGGCTAATCGTGTTGATAGCCGCGCTCGCCGGTTTCGCGCTCGGCTGCATAGCCGCGCTTGGGGTCGAATACTTCAGCTCCCGCGTCCATGATCCGAGCGAGGTCACGAGCCTGCTCTCGGCCCCGATCTTGGCCGTGCTACCGAAAGTGCGCGCGGGTCAAAATGGAAGCCTCTCGCCAAAGTCGCTGCCACCAGTCGCTTTCGAACAGGTCCGGATGCTAAAGGCCCAAGTCGGGCGCCGCCGCCAAGGCTCCTCGACAGTGATCATGATCACGAGCGCCGACGCCGGCGACGGCAAGACGACCGTCGCGGCTGCTCTCGCTGCTGCCTGTACCGAAGGCGACCAAGACGTAATCCTTCTCGATCTGGACCTGCGCGCTCCGGCGATCGGACGCTTACTCGCCCTCGACAACGCCACCGGCGATGGGGCCCCGACCGACTGGAAGGCCGGGCTCAATGACCTGCTGGCGCCCGTCCCAGGGCTCCCGCACCTGAGGGCGCTCGCCACTCAACCGGGAGGCTTTTCGAGTTTCGACGCTTTGATGGAGCGGTTGCCGGTTCTGCTGGCCGAGGCGCGCCAACAGGCGGACTGGGTGATAGTGGACACCCCGCCGATCGGAGAGGTGAGTGATGCGGTGCCGATCGCTGCAGAATGCGACGAGGTGCTTGTCGTGGTCCGTCCCGGGCATACGGATCGCTCGAGGCTCATCGTTGCCCGCGATGTCTTCGCACGCATCGATGTGGTCCCGCTCGGAACGGTGCTGGTTGGACAGCGGCAAAAGGCGATGTCCGGCCGGTATTACGGTTACGGCTACAGGCGAACGAACAACAGACGGCGCAGCCGAGGCCAATGGCTCGACAGTAACCGGCGCGAATGGCTCGAGCGAAACCGACTCGAATGGCTTGAGCGAAAGAGGAGCGACGCCGACAAGTCCTCCGACTGACGGCGGACCGGCTGCATCTCGTGCACGCGGAGCTCAAGGTCCTCGCACTAATCGATCATCTCGCGCTCGGAGGCGCGGAGATGTTGCTCGGGCAATTCGCGGCAGCTGCTCCTGCTGCGGGAATTCGACTCTCGGTCACTTGTCTCGGCGAGGTCGGTGGGAATCCCGCCGCGAAACCGTTGCATTCAGCTGGGATCGAGCCCGTGGTCCTCAACACTCCGCAACGGTTGGGGCTCAGGGCGCTGGTGGCGGTTCGCCGGCATCTGGCTGACGTCGAGCCCGACATCGTCCATACCCATCTCGGGTCGGCGGATTTCCTCGGGAGCCTGGCGGCGCGGTCTCTTCATGTCCCCTCGATCTCCTCGATCCACGCGATCTCGCGGCCGTCGGATCTACGCAGCCGTACGCGAACGAGGCTCGTCGCGGCTGCCCGGCGACGCGGTGCTGCCCGGATCATCACGGTCTCAGAAGCTGCGCGGCAGGCGTACCTTGCGCGCGGCTGGGATTCTCCACAACGGGTGGTTGCGATCCACAATGGGATCGATGCCGTGCCCGAACCCGGGGCCGGAGCAGCTGTACGCCGCGAGCTTCGCATCGACAGCGACGGTGTCGTTCTCGGGATGTTCTCGGCCTTGCGAACGGAGAAGGGACACGATGTTGCGATCAGGGCGCTGGGGCTGCTACGCACCCGTTTTCCCAAGCTCCGGTTGGTGATTGCCGGCGACGGCCCGATCCGGGGCGACCTCTCCCGGCTTGCTGAGCCCTTCGGAGACTCGATCGTAATGACCGGACCGCGTTTTGACGTCATGCGCCTGCTGGACGCGACCGACCTCTATCTCCAGCCCTCCCGCGCGGACGCGTTCCCGACGACCTTGCTCGAAGCGATGGCGGCCTCCGTCCCGGTACTCGCTACCGATGTTGGTGGCATCCGAGAGATCGTCGTCCACGACCGCACGGGCGTCCTCATAAATGCTCCGCCGACGGCAGAGGAGCTCGCCGAGGCGATTGGCGCCTTGCTCGACGACCCGCATCGCCGGCGCGACCTCGCCGCTGCCGGCCGACGTCGGTACGAGGACCGATTCACCGCCGAACCCTGGGTCCGCAGGACGCGCGCTCTCTACGACGATGTCCTGAGCGAGGTCCGTGCGGGGGGGAGCGGAAGGGGAACGAGGCGCCCTGCCCTGGCCGCCTTCTCGCAAATCCCCGAAAGGGACGAGTGAACGCCACGGTATCGCCCGGCGTGGCTCAGGGGGTGCGCCCTGGAGCTACGGCTCAGATACAGGCGACGCCCCAGGTACCCCAGGCCTTGGTCGTCGCAGTGGCAGTGGTCGCGGCAGTGGTTGCCGCCCGCTCGCTTGCGAACGGAAGCATCGCGCAGGCCGTTGCCGTTGTGCTTGCAGCTGCGTACCTGGCCTTGGTCTTCATCGATCTCGCGGCAGCGATTGCGGTCTGGGTAGGGCTGCTGTTCATCGTCCATCTGCACGTCCTGAGCGTCGCACCGACGGCGATCGAAATCCTGCTTTTCATCGGCTGGTTGGGGACGGCGGGGACTCGGCGTGCCCGGCTGCCAGTGCTGCGAGAGCATCGTCTGCTTGTCGGAGCAATCGCCCTTTTCGCCACTTGGCTGACGATCTCGATCATCTGGTCAGAGAAGCCCGGAAAGACAGCAGTCTCCGCCGGCTACTGGTGGCAGGCCGCCCTCGCCTTCGTCATTGTGGCGACCACCATCGTGCGTCCACGGGACGTTCGGATGGTTGCGCTTGCATTCGTGATCGGTGCCGTCTTCTCCGTTGCACTTGGTTTGCTCGGAATCGGCGGTCCGATCAGCTCAGTCACGGCCCCGGATATCGAATCGCGCTTGGTTGGGGGTGGTGGAGACCCTAACTACCAGGCCGCAGCCTTTCTCGCGGCGATGTTCATCGCCGGGGGGCTGATTGGCGTCTTCGGGCGTCCGAGGGTGCGGTTTGCCCTTTCGCTTGCGCTTGCATTCATCACCGTTGGCTTTTTGGCCACTCAGTCCCGTGGCGGCGCCCTCGCACTCGCCTTTGCGCTCCTTGCCGCGTTCGTGCTCTTACCTCGCCAGCGGGCGCGCGTGATCGGCTGGACGATGATCGTCGCAGCCGCACTCGTGGCCTACCTGCAGTTTCGACCCGCCGCACTCGACCGACTTACGCATCTCAGCGGTGGCGGCAGTGGCCGTCAGGATGTATGGACGGTTGCGTGGAGGATCTTCCGCCAGCACCCGTCGATCGGGATCGGCCTTGACAACTTCACCGTCTTCGAGCCGCGCTACGCGCTCGACCCTGGACGGCTAACCGATGTGCGACACGTCGCCGAGACGCCGGACCTCGTGCACAACGCGTACTTGCAGCTGCTGGTCGAGACTGGCCCAATCGGGCTGATCGTCTTTCTCATCGTCGTCCTCGGCAGCTTGCGCGCGAGCTGGCTGGCTGCACGGCGCTTCGATGCATTGGGCCGACGCGATTACGCAAATCTCGCGCGAGCTGTTTTGATCGGAACGATCGGGATGCTTGCCGCTAACTTCTTCCTCTCGAATGGCAACAGTTTTCTTCTCTGGATCCTGTTTGCACTCGGGCCCGTGATGCTCACGCTGGCTAAGAGCTGGCCTGTCGAGCGGAACCTCGCGGCCAGGCGCCGGGGCGGACCGGCGATCGAGCGGTTACCCTCCCGCAACGTTAGGTCTGATCACCTCCGGAGATAAGGAAGCGAATAAGGCGTGCTTCCTCGGCTGCGTACGTGTGGGCGCTCGCCCGTTTAAGGCCCGCGGTCACCAATCGCCGTCGCAACTCGGCATCGGTCGCGAGTCGCTCGACGGCGTCAGCTGCGCCGGCCGCGTCGCCAGGTCGTACGATCAGCGCGCATCCTTTCGCCGCCGCGGCGACCCCACCCGTGTCGGTCGCGACGACCGGCAGACCTGAGGCGTACGCCTCGAAGAGAACCTGAGGTACCCCTTCCGTCCACGAGACGTGGAGAAAGACATGGCTCGATCGGTAGACGTCGAGCAGCCCTTCGTCGAACGGGATGTAGCCGAGGAGCTCGGCGTGCTCGGCCAGGTCGAGCTCCGCCAGCCGGGCCGCCAGCGCTGCCTCGAGCGGTCCTTCTCCACAAACGAGAAGACGGTAGCGTGGATCACGCGCTCGCAAGAGGCGGAAGACGTCCGCCAGGAGGAGCGGGTTCTTCTCAGTCTCGAGCCGGCCAACACTCAGAACGCGGATCTCGCCGTCGTACGGACGGGCAAGTGCTTGTTCGGCATCCAAGACGTCTCTGCTGGATACGAGCGAAACGGTCAACTCGAGTCGGCGGGGGGCCGAGCGGTAACGGCGACCGAGCTCATCGCCGACGACGACGATTGGGTGGCGACGGGCGAGGGCACGACTCATCGCCTCCAGGAGGTCAGCTGCAACGTGAATCGATCGGCGCCCGGGGTGACGACTGCGTGCGTACTGCGGGAGGTCTTGTCGGACACCGAGGAACAGACGACGCCCGCGCACGCGTGCGAGCAATGCCAGGGCGATCGTGAGGGGAGTCGGCCCCAGGACCCAGACCGAGTCCACGTCCGCGAGCGCCCGCCAGAAGATTCGTAGCGATCGAGCCGCCGCGGGCAAGGTGCGCGACGGCTGGACCAGGCTCTCGTAATACGGGAGCGGAATGAAAGCTGAAGGGGCGCGCAGACGATAGTGGGAGCGGCCCGGATTCGGCCGTAATCGGCCGATGATCACGACATCGATCGCTTTTGCGACGTCGTCGAGAAAGCGCGCAAAAGCGCGGTCCGCCCAGACATTGCCGTCGACATCGCGGACATAGATGTAGTCCGTATAAACGAGCAGTCGCATAGGCGGTCAACGCGAGGTGAGCATGCGACCTCTATTCACGAGATTCCAGAGGGCCGACTGTCGGGCGAGCAGCGTCAGCGCCGCGGTCTTGACTGCGAACCGGAGCCTTGTGTCGGCTCGGCTCACGAAGACTCGCGGGTACTGCATGACATCGACTGCTTCGAACCGGCCCGGAAGCGTTCCGGCAGCCGAATAGCCGGCACGACGTGTCGCTCGGACGATTCGCTCATCATGATCACCGTACGGGTAGGCGAGCGAGCGGCACCGTCTGCCGAGCCTGTCCTCGCACTCCGCCTTCGAATCGACGAGCTCCGCGCGAACTTCGTGTTCGGAAAGTGTCGTGAGGCGCCTGTGGCTGCATGTGTGAGACCCGATCTCCCACCCTGTATCCGCCAGCTCGGCGAGCTCTTCCCAGGTGCACCCGACCAGCTCGCGCTCGTGAGGCCCTCCTGTCCATGCGTCGATCCCGCGCCAGCGCATCGGCGTGCCGCCAACATGATCCGTGGGCACGAAGACTGTCCCCGGAACGCCGAGTTGCTGCAGAATCGGCACTCCAAGGGTCCGCACTGAGCGGAAGGCGTCGTCGAAGGTGACCGCCATCGTGCGTTGGCCGTCCGACGCCAGGACCGTGTCGGTGAACCCCCGGGGGTGGAAGCCGCGACCGAGCAGTCTGCGCAAGTGCCAGTGAAGGAGCGCCGGAGTCGTCGACAGCGTGGCAGGCCAGTCCTCGCTAAGGGCGTGGTAGCACAGCACCAGATTCACATTGGCTGCTCTCAGCGTCGTTGTGCCGGGTCGCTCATTTGCGCAAGCCTGCCTCGGCGGCCAGCGTCTCGTAGAGGTCGGCAAACCGGCGTGCCACCGCGTCGATTCTGTAGTCAGTCAGCCTATTGGTTGCGGCAGCCGCCAGCATCGCGCGCCGCTCGGGATCGACGAGCAGCCGTCCGACTGCCCCGGCGAGCGCCTCCGGATCCCGTGGAGGGACGAGGACGCCGGTTTCACCGTCGAGAACCATCTGGGGAATACCTCCCACCGCGGTGGCAACGATCGGCGTACCGTTCGCCATGCACTCGAGTACGAATAATGGGCTCCCCTCGAAATCGGAAGAGAGGGCGGCAACGTCGAGGCTCTGGAGAATCGCATCCACATCATCGCGCTGGCCGAGAAAATGGACACGCTCGTCGAGTGACAGCTCACGCGCTCGGCGTTCGACTTCGGCTCGGGTTGGGCCATCCCCGGCGATCGCGAGGTGTGCATCGGGCATCGACCTGAGTAGCCGAGCATGCGCCTCGAGGAGAACCTCGAGCGCTTTCTGAGGTCTGAAGACAACGGCCGTGCCGACCAGCGGGGTTTCGGCGGTGAGGCCGAGCTCCGATCGCAGGTCCGTGTCGGGCATCAGAGGACGGGCGACGTAGCCCGTAGGCATGACCACCACCTTCTCGGGCGCCACCTTCTCCTGCTCGACCATCCGGGCGGCATCGGCGTCCGAGACTGCGATGAATCGGGTAGCTAACGGTCCGACAACCCGGCCGTCGATCCACTTGCGAAGCGGCTGGCCCTTGTACGACCAGGTGTGCTCATGTGCGATCACGACCGGGATGCGACACGCCCGGCCAAACAGCGTGCCCCAAACGTTGGAGCCGAACTTGTGCGCGTGCACGATGTCGAACCGGCCACTGCTAAGCAGAGCGGC
>WNGI01003084.1_pt1 | contig 14585 bp, 11 predicted proteins | sample 5400621 | NCBI WGS metagenome assembly WNGI01 (sample SAMN13153374, study PRJNA577476) | soil metagenome | isolation source: 20 cm soil or saprolite under Garry oak tree replicate 1 | place: USA:California | collected 2016-06-15 | reverse complement strand
GGGCAAGCTGGTGCACCTGTTCGGGACCGGCCACGGCAGCTTCCCCGCGCTGGAGGCGTTTCCGCGCAGCGGGAGCCTGGTCGGGTTCCATCCCATCGCCGAGCTGCCGATCACGCTCCTCCACCACGTCTACGGCGACATGGGTGTTCCGCAGTACCGATTCCTGCACCGCCAGGAGGGATACGGCCGGGCGATCCTGGAGGGACATCGCCTGGATCCGTCCGACACGCTGGTCCTCTTCAGCCATTCCGGCATCAATCCAGTCGTCCTCGACATGGCGCTGATGGCCAAAGAGAAAGGCCTGGCACTGGTGGGCGTGACCTCTCGCCCACACTCGCAAGCCACCGCCTCGCGGCACTCCTCGGGCAAGAAGCTCTACGAAGTCGCCGACGTCGTGATCGACACCGGGGCGCCACTCGGTGACGCCTGCGTGCGGCTCGACGGACTCGATGACCCCGTGGCCGCGGTCTCCTCGATGCTGGTGATGACGGTGGTCGACGCGATGATCGCGGAGACGGCGCGCATCCTGGTGGAGCGCGGCACGCCACCGCACGTCGAGGTCAATCTCAACCTCCCGCGCGAGGGGTCGGCACGCGCCCAGAACGACGCCGGCTATGCGGAGCTCTGGCGCCGGATCGCCTCGCGATGAGCACAGTAGCCAAGGCAACCCTGCCCCGACTCCGCGCGGACTTCCTCATCGGCGGTCGATGGGTGGAAGCGGTCAGCGGCGAACGCCGCGAGATCCTCGATCCGGCGACCGGCGAAATCGTCGGTGACACCGCGTTCGGGGACAGCCGGGACGCGGACCGCGCGCTCGCCGCCGCGACCCAGGCCTTCAGCGGCTGGTCGCGCACCCCGGTTGCGCAGCGCGCCAGCATCCTGGCACGCGGCGCCGACCTGTTGCGCGAGCGCCTCGAGCCGATCGCCGTTGCGCTCACACGCGAGCAGGGCAAACCACTGCCGGACAGCCGCAAGGAGCTCGCCTTCACCGCGGACGTCTTCACCTACTATGCCGAGCTCGCCAGGCATCGCACCGACGAGTGGCGTCCCACGTCGTCGCCGCAGATGCGCAGCCTCGTGATCCGGCAGCCGCTCGGGGTCGTGGTCGCGATCGTCCCCTGGAATTTCCCGGTCGATCTCTTCAGCTGGAAGGCGGCGCCCGCGCTGGCGGCGGGGTGTACGGTCATCGTCAAGCCAGCACCGGAAACGCCACTTGCAACCGCCGCCGCGATCCAGTGTTTCCTGGACGCCGGGTTGCCGGACGGCGTGCTGAACTATGTCGTGGGACCGGTCGAGACGCTGGGCGAGACGCTCGTCACCGACCCGCGCTCGCGGATGATCGCCTTCACCGGCTCGACGGCGAGCGGCCGGCGCATCATGGCGCTCGCCTCGTCGCACGTGAAGCGCCTCAACCTCGAGCTTGGCGGGCACACGCCGATGATCATCCTCGACGATGCCGACCTCGATGCCACCATCCCCGCCGCGGTGCGTCGATCGTTTTCCAACATGGGCCAGATCTGCAATGCCGTGAACCGGCTGTACGTGGCCCGACCGCTCGCCGACGAGTTCCAGGAGCGCTTCGTCGAGGCGACGACCCGGCTCAAGCTCGGTCCGGGCCTCGAGCCTGGCGTCGAATACGGGCCGATGATCAACGAGAAGCAGGTCGCGCGGACCGAGTCGCACGTCGAGGATGCGGTCGGTCGCGGTGCCCGTCTGCTGTGGGGCGGCGCTCGGCCGGACGGCGACCGCTTCTCAAAGGGCCATTTCTACCAGCCAACCGTCCTCGCCGACGTCCCGGACGAGGCCAAGACGATGCGCGAGGAGACCTTCGGGCCGGTCGCGCCGATTGCCAGCTTCGCCTCGCTCGACGAGGTCGTGCGGCGGGCCAACAGCACGGAGTACGGACTGGTCGCCTATGTCTTCGGCAAGGACCTGGGGCAGGCGCTCCTGATCGCCGAGCAACTGGAGTTCGGCGGCGTCGGCATCAACGTCAACGACGTCACCGAGCTGGCATCCCCCTTCGGCGGCTGGAAAGAGAGTGGTATCGGCCGAGAGATGGGACCGGAGGGATTGGAGGCCTATCTCGAACCCAAGCACATTCGGATCCGTCTCGGTGCCGGGCCATACTAGCTTTAAGAAGAGGCGAGGATGAGGTGGTCCAGACCGGCGAATTGCCGAAAGGCGACGTCTGTCGTCACCAAACGCAATCCAGCCGTGATCGCGAATGCAGCCAGATACGGCCAGCAGCCGGTGATCGGCTTTCTGGGAACCTCGCTGGCGCCTCGTTCCGCAAGCGTCACTCGCTGTCGTACTCGTAGTGGCGGCGGAGCCACATCTGCCACTCATCGCCCTCGTCACGGCCTTTCGGCACCCGATCAAGAATCGCGTAGTAGCTCATGAGGAACTCCACACCACGCGCGCCGGCGGAGTACGTGTGGTAGACGGCCCCATCGTCCAAGGCAAAGGCGCTAAAGCCCGGGCTCTCGGTCAGGTAACGGACTATGTCGGTGCCGGTCTCCCGCGCGTTGCGCGAGACAATGGGCGGCATCTCGGCCTCGATCACCGGCGTGAGCCACCCGCGCGTCTGCTCCTCACTTGCCGAGAAACCGAGGTCGACGTTGAATTCAGTTTTGGCCGACGACACCCAGGGGAAGTTCCACCCCATGCGCCGCTTGTACGCCTGCAACTTTTCGAGCGGAGCCTGTGATACGAACAACATGGTCACGTCGCGTGCGTGGAGGTGCGAGAGAATGCCATTGACGGCGTCGGCGATCGATGAGTTGGGCGGATCGCCGGCCTGGTAGCTGGGGCCGAACATGAAGTGGTAGACGACCAGCTGGCTACGGCCATCAAACAGCTCGGCCAGCGTCCGCGTGCCGTCGTCGGTGTCGAAGCGATATTCCTTCTCGAGTCGGACCCAGGGCAGATCACGCCGCTGCTGGGCGATCTCGTCGCCCAGCCGTGTGTGCTCTTTCTCGCGCGCAAGCAACTTCTCGCGTGCGGCAAGCCACTCTTCACGAGTTCCAGTCCTGTGATTCGTCATGGTTTTGCTCATTGCTTTCTTCTCCTTTCCGTCGAGGATAGCTCGTGCTACGGACTCTAATAGGGCTGGAACAGCGTCCAGCTGATCGGATACTGTTTCACCCCGCCGGTGGGTGAGTACAGTTCCAGACCCGGGCGTCGAGCCCTACCCCTAGAGCGTGCCCCCATCCGCTGGCGAGGGGATGAGACGGCTAGTGGTCGAGATTCAGCTTAGGCTGCCTTGGCTAGGACTGGCCGGCTGACCGGCGATGGGGCTGATGCGGCCACTCGGCGCTGTTCCCGAGCGAGCAGTGCCCATATCAGTCGCAACTCTCCCAGGCCGTTGAGAGGATCTCCAGCCAGGTCGAGCAGTTCGGACGACTCGAGCTCCATCACTATGTATAACGCACGCCGCATTGCGTCTGGCGTAACGGTGGCCGGCCTTCCCAGACGCCGCTTCGCGTTTAGTGGAGCCGGTCCGCCGCCAGCGCCACGGCTCCAGCCTTTCCGAGGATACGGCGCATCGCGGCGATGAGCCAGTCCCGATCGGCCTCAGGGATGGCCCTGGGATCGTCGGAGAGCGCAACGCGAATGGACGTATTCCGGAGTTCCTTCAGCCGCTGCGCATCGGATGGCGCCATGCCGTCGGCGTATGGCGAAAGCGCGAGGGTTGCTCCGTGAATCGCCCGCGCCTGGTGGATCGGTGAATCGAAGCGCCGCAGGCCGATCAGGGCGCCGAGCGAGCGAGCCAGCAACTGCTGCTCAGCATTGGCGCCTTCGTCGATCGTTTCGTCGGACATAACGGTCTCAACCTACGACAGCCAGCTATCGATCGCCGTTACGAGCCGGGCTTGGCCCTTCGCAGCGGACGTTAGGGGCTGGCGGTTGGCAAGGGCTGGTACTTCGAGATGAGATTCGGCGGCAGTTGCTTGATGACGAGCAGGCACTGGTTGATGCGAATAATGCCGGGCGGTGGGCCGGTCGAAACGAAGGCCGTCACGTCGGATCCTTTCTGTGCACTACCCCCGGCCCCGGGCTCGGTCCTGATCACGATGCCGTTCGCGTAGCCGGCCTGCGGCGTAAAGCTCCCAATGAACTTGAATCCGGCCTTCTCGATCGCCTGCTGCGCGGCCAGCGCGTTCATACAGCCAACGTTCGGGACTGCGACTATGGGCACGGGAGTGGGCGAAGGACTTGGGCTTGGCGTCGGACTCGCCGCCGACTTGGGACTCCCGCCGGTGTCGGGAGCGCCCACAGCATCGGCGCTCTTCAACCCGACGAGCTGCATCAATGGATCCCGCTCGACGACGGCGCTGCCGATCAGCGCGATGGCCAGCACGCCAAGCAGCACCGGCACCAGTGGGAACTTCCTCTTCACAACGACCGGTCTCGCCACGGCCTCCTGAAGAAGCGTCGCGTCAGCCCGCATCGGCGCCACGCCGTCTGCCTGCAATTGCACCGTGAAGGCATGCGCCTGCGGCGGTCCCTCATAGAAGGTTGCGCGCGGACGGACCAGCAGCTGGACGTTGGCCGCCTCTGCCCGACCCAGCGCCAGTGTCGGGCGGTCGAACTCGAAGAGGAGCAGCTCATCCGGATCCGAGGCATCGAGTGTCACCTGGAGCGGTGCGTTGCCCTTGTTCTGAACCAGTAGGCGGTATGTGGCTGACTCGCCGCCGCGCGCGGTGTGCGGCGTGATCGAAAGCCCGGCCTCCTGGATGGCGGCCACCTCGAGCACGCCGTCCTGGCGTGCCGAGATCGCGGGGGAGGCCTTCGACTGCACCTTGATGGCGAAGGGCTTGCGGCCGGCGGCAACCCCAGCCGATCGAGGGGGCGCGAACCGAACAGTGGCAACCCCTTCCTTATCAGGAAACAGGGAGAGAGTGCCGGGCTCGGCGACGCTCCAGGCGGCGGGCTCGCCGGTGACCTGGATCTCGTACTGGTCGACGATATTGCTCTTGTTACGGACCCGCACCTCGGCCGCGGCCTGCGCTCCCGGGGCGACCGAGATCATGCTCGGCGTGATGGTGACGAGGACACCGCCCGGCAGCGCCTCGAGCTTCTTGCCCTCGAAGCCCAGGTAGGTGCCGCAGTTCTGGCAGAACTCGGTCCCCTCCGGGTTCCGGTGCCCGCACTTCGCGCACTCGATCACGGCGACTCCCCTCCCCTACTTGCGGCCGCACAAACCGGCAACCGGATTCTTGGGCAAGTCTGGCCTCCAAATGGCGGCCCGTCAAGTCCTTTCTAATGAGTCCCTAATAATGCCGGCGATTCCTAAAAGGTTCTAACAATCGTGCGCTAGTAATAGCTTTGGGTTCGCGGCGCGTGCCCCAGGGGCGGAGGAAGGGACAGATGTTGCGAGTCGTCGCTCGAGATGCTCACGATAACGTCCTACGGGACTCGATTCCAAGAATTGCTCGCAGGTCTGGCCGGCACAGCCCACGGGTCGAGATCGACTCCAGTCCTCTGTATGAGCTGCTCCTCAGCCTGCTCGAGTTTGGGTACGCACGCGCCGGATGCATCCTACCGGGGGCTTCTGAATGGCACGACATGATGTGCGCACGCCTCTCCGCCGACGTCGTCTCAGCCTTTGACGAACTTGCCCCTCCAAGCTGGCTCTGGAATAGCCTGCTCTTTCTGGCGCGGGAGATGCGAACCCGCCGGCCGTCGGTTCACTCAGCTCAGTTCATTGAGCAGGTCCGCTCGATGGACGCCCAGCCGTTGTATGAGTTCCTCGTTGGTTGCCGGGGACACTCCGGTTCGATAACACCCGTCATGGTGCAGCAGGCAGCGCGGGGCAATTCGATGGCGCGGCTGAAAATCAGTAAGGCGTTCGACGAGCCGGCCGACGACGGCGAGCTGGCGCGTTTTCTGGCGCTGCCGTCACGCCGGGTCAAAGAATTGCTCCTCCGCATCATCAATGGCTGGTATGTCGAAATCTTCCGCCACGAGGAGCGAGAGCTCGCCGTCCGCCTGGCCACCGAAGCTCGGACCAAGCGCATCATCGGAGGATCATCGCCGAGCCGATTACTGCGCGCCAGCGCGATCGGGCTGCACTATCTTCCTCGTGGCACCGTCAGGAGCATTCTCCTGGTTCCCTCCATCATTTGCCGGCCGTCCATCATCACCATTCGCTTCGAACAGACACGATTGTTCTTTTACCCGCTGCCCGACGAAGGGCGTGATGGGGAGGAACTTCCGGAGCAGCTCGTCAAGATCCATCGCGCGCTTGCCGACGAAGGACGGCTGCGCATCCTGCGGTCACTCACCCATACCGATAAAACGCTGGAGACCCTGAGCCGGGAATTGGGCCAATCGCCAAAGCCGCTCACCGCCCAACTGGTCATGCTCCGCGACGCGGGCCTCGTGACGTTGCGAATGGATGAGCGGCGCATGAGCTTTGAGCTGCGGCGGAGTCTCCCCTCCGTCGTTTTCCGGACCCTTCAGGCGTACCTACAGGAGTCGCGGGCATAAATGCATCGGCGGTCGTTAATTAAGGCCAAGCGAGTTTCTCCGAGAAGTGACAGGCCGCGAGGTGATTCGGCGCTTTCTTCTCTAGCGGTGGCTCCTGGTCGGCGCATGGCGTTGGGATCTGGGCGAAGGGGCAGCGCGTGTGGAAGCGGCAGCCAGAAGGCGGATTGAGCGGTGAGGGAATTTCTCCCGACAGCTCGATAGGGGTTCGCTGCGACTGGATGCGCGGGTTCGGCACGGGACTCGCCGAGAGCAGCGCTCTGGTGTATGGATGTTGCTGCGAACGATGGAGGTCTTCGCTGGGCGCGATCTCGACGATCTTCCCGAGATACATCACCATCACCCGATCGCTGATGTGGCGCACCACCGAAAGGTCATGCGCGATGAACAGGTAGGTGAGGCGGAATTCCCGCTGCAGGTCCTCGAGCAGATTGATGATCTGCGCTTGGATCGAAACGTCCAGCGCTGAAACCGGCTCGTCGCACACGATCAGCTTTGGGTTGAGGGCGAGGGCCCGTGCGATGCCAATGCGCTGGCGCTGACCGCCGCTGAATTCATGTGGGTAGCGGTTGTTGAAGTACGGATTCAAGCCGACGACACGGAGCAACTCCTGCACCCGCTGATCCTTTTGGCGACGCTGGACCAGGCCAAAGTTGACCAGCGGCTCGGCGATGATGTCGCCCACCGTCATGCGCGGGTCAAGCGAGGCGAAGGGGTCCTGAAAGATAATCTGCAGCCGCTGTCGCTGCTGGCGCAGCCGTTCGCCGTGCAGGCGCGTGAGATCGACGCCATTGAAGATCACCTGGCCGGAGGTGGCCCGAATCAGCTGCGTCAGCAGGCGCGCCAGCGTTGACTTGCCGCAGCCCGATTCACCGACCAGCCCGACGGTCTCGCCGGCGTGGATCTCGAAGCTGACGCCGTCGACCGCCTTGACGCTCCCCGCGACGCCGGCGTGAAAGTGCTTGACCAGGTCGACGACCCGGAGCAAGGGCTCAGGAGCCCGGACGTTCGCCGCGGCACTCATCGCCCTTGCGGCGGCCTCACCCCACTGGCCGCGCCCGGCCGGGTGTCGACGATGTCGCCCGCACCCATTTCGGCATGCGCCCGTTTCATGGTCACCCAGCACGACGCCCTCCGACCTGAGCCCACCTCATCGAGCCTGGGCTCATCTCGGAAACACCGCTCGAGGCGAAAAGGACAGCGCGGGCTGAATTTGCAACCGGGTGGTAGCGCGATGAGATCGGGCGGGAGCCCTTCGATCGAACGCAAGCGTTCGCGCCGGTCGGCGTCGATGCGTGGAAGGGAACGGAGCAACGACCAGGTGTAGGGATGCTGGGGCGATTCGAAGATCTGCTCGACCGGTCCCTCCTCTACGATCTCCCCCGCGTACATGACGAGCACGCGCTGGCAGAGGCCGGCCACCACACCGAGGTTGTGCGTGATGAGCATGATCGACGTGCCCATGTCCTCGTTGAGGTCGCGCAGCAGCTCGAGGATCTGCGCCTGCACCGTCACATCGAGCGCCGTGGTCGGCTCGTCCGCGATCAGGATGTCGGGCCGGTTGGCAAGGCCCATCGCGATCATGGCTCGCTGCCGCATCCCGCCGCTGAACTGATGGGGATAGTCCTTGGCGCGTCGCGACGCGTCCGGCACGCGCACCTCGGTGAGCAGCTCGATGCCACGCGCCTCCACCCGATCAGCAGGGATCTTGTCGTGCGCCCGCATCGCCTCGTCGATCTGGAAGCCGACGCGAAGCACCGGGTTGAGCGAGCTGAGCGGGTCCTGGAAGATCATGGCGATATCCCGGCCGCGGATCTCGCGCAGTTCCTCTGTCGGCATCTGGACGAGGTCCTGTTCCTTGAACAGGATCTTGCCGCCGACGATCTCTCCCGGTCGCTGCACCAGGCCCAGGATGGAGAGTGCGGTGACGCTCTTGCCGGACCCCGACTCCCCGACGATCGCCAGGGTTTCGCCGGGGTGGAGGTCGAAACTGACGTTGCGCACCGCCCTGACTTCGCCGTCGTCGGTGAAGAAGGAGGTGCTCAGGTTTTGTACCTGAAGGACCGGACGCACGATCAGCGCCGTTGCCGGGGATCGAAGGCGTCTCGCAACCCATCGCCGAAGAAGTTGAAGGCGAGCAAGGTCAGCGAGAGCGCCACCGCCGGCCAGAGCAAGATGTACGGATCGAAGCCGCCCTGGAGCGAGGGCAGCCCTTCATTCGCCATGCCGCCCCAGTCGGCGGTGGGCGGCGGGACACCGAAGCCGAGGAACGTGAAGAAGGCCGCGGTGAGAATCGCAATGGGGATGACAAAGGTTGCCTGGACGATGATGGGCCCGAGCGCGTTGGGGAGGATGTGGCCGAAGAGCAGTTTGCCGGCGCGGGCGCCCCCCGCTCGAGCCGCCTCGACGAACTCCCGCTCGCGAATGCTCATCGCCTGTCCACGCGTCAACCTGGCCATGTCCATCCAGACGGTGGTCGAAATCGCCACGATGATGTTGATCAGGCCTGGACCGAGCAGCACATAGAGAGCCAGCGCGACCAGAAATGTCGGGATGCCATAGAAGACGTTGATGATGAGGCTCACCACGGCGTCGATGACGCCCCTGAAGAAGCCGGCGACCAGGCCAACGACCACCCCAACCACCAGGACGATGAAGGCCGTCGCCAGGCCGACGGCCAGCGAGATCTGGCTGCCAACCATCAGCCGGCTCAGCGAATCTCGTCCGAGGTCGTCGCACCCCAGAGGATGAGAGGCCGATGGCAATTCATACGTCTGGCAGGTTCCGATGGCGTTCGGCTTGTAGGGCGTCCAGAACAGCGAGATGACACAGACGACGGCGAGCAGGATCAGGTAAACGCCTGCGACCAGCGCGAGCTTGTTGCGACGAAGCCGGCGCAGCGCGTCCCGCCCCAGGCCGACCTGCTCGCGGGCCACCGTGCCACCCAGGTATTCGATGTCGGGCGGCGACGTCAGAGGGGTGGCCATCAGTACCTGATCCGCGGGTCAACGACGACGTAGACCAGGTCGACCGCGAGGTTGGCGACGCCGATCAGGGCGGCGTAGATGGTGAACACGCCGACCGTGACGTTGTAGTCGTGCTGGAAGATACTCTCCACGAACTCCTTGCCCAGCCCCGGGATCCCGAAGATGTTTTCGATGACGACACTGCCGGTAATGACCCCAATGACGGTCGGCCCCAGGATGCTGGTCACCGGCACGAGGGCATTCCGGAGCGCGTGGCGGAGGACGACCACGCGGCTCTGCAAACCCTTGGCCCGCGCCGTGCGGATGTAGTCCTGCTGGAGGACGTCCAGCATCGCCGCCCGGGTGATGCGGGTGACCTGTCCCGATGTGTAGAAGCCCAGGGCGAGCGCAGGCAAGGACAGCTCCGCCAGGGTGCCGTACGTCCCGCTCCACGGCTCCGGGTAGTAGAGGGCTCCGTGGGTCACGTTGTTCAGCCACTGGCCGAAAACCAGGATGCCGAGCGAGGCAATCACAAAGCTGGGCACGCTGTAGCCGACGACCGCAATCGAGGTCAACAGGTAGTCGACCCAGCTGTTCTGGCGGACGGCGGCAAGAACCCCGAAGGTAACGCCAAGCCCGATGGTGACGATCAGCGCCGTCCCGCCGAGCAAGACGCTCACACTCAGCTCCCGGAGGACCAGGGGCGTAATGGGAAGTCCGCGGATGTAGAGCGACACGCCCAGGTCGCCGTGCAGGGCGCCCTTCAGGAAGGTCCAGTACTGCACCGGAATCGGCTGGTCAAGACCGTACTCGTGCAGGAGGATCTGCAAGGCCCGGCCGTGCACCCGGTCGCTGACAAAGGCGTTGCCGGGGAGCGAATGCACGACCGCAAAGACCCCAAACGATACGGTGAGCACGGTGAAGGCGATGAGGACGAGACGCTGCCCGATGTAGAGCAGCGTCCCTCGCGTAAACATCCTCGCCGGTCTTCAGTGCGACTGAATCGAGATCTCGTTCCAGTAGTGGTCGAAGGCGGCGTTCGAGCCCGCTTTCTTCACGTACGAGTGGATGACGAGGTTCGCCACCGAGTAGTAGAGCGGGATGTACACGACGTCCTGCTGCAGGATCTCGGCTAGCTGCTTGTAGAGAGGCAGAGCCTGGTCGATCGGCAAGGCATCGGCCTGCTTGAGGACGTTGTCGAAGGTCGGGTCGTCAAAGCCGCTGGTATTGGCGCCGCCCGCGGTGGCGAGGTAGCCCCACAGGTTGTCGAACCAATCCTGCGGGTGGTTGTAGTCAAACTGCCAGCCATCCCGCGACATCATGTACTTGCCCGTGAGCCGGTTACTGATGAACTGCGAGGCGTCACTACTCGAGTCCAGCGCGACATGCACGCCCAGGTTCACCTGCCATTCATTCTGCAGGTAGGCCGCGACCGAATCGTTGAGACCGCCGGTGTTATAGGAGTATTTGAGCTTCGCCGTCAGCTTGCCGGTCGGATCGTACTGCTGCAGCAGCGACTTGGCCTGTGCCGGATCGTATTTCGCCAGCGGGTCCATGCCATCACCCAGATAGCCGACCAGGCCTTTGGTGATGAGCCCGCCGGTAGCGGCGGTACACATGACGTTGTGGCAGACCGTCGAGGCTAGGCCGGCCTTGTCGACCGCCAGGTTGAACGCCGTCCGCAGGCCCTTGGCCACAGCCGACTCACCGACGAACGGGCCACCGGTTGCCGGGTAGCCGATGTTGAAGCTCATCCAGGTGGTGCGGCCCTTGGGCTGGGTCACCAGCTGACTCGCGAACCGCGAGTTGCCCTTGATCCCCTGGATCAGCGGGTAGGTCAGGACGCCGCTGTTGCCGCCGTAGCCGATCAAGTCGAAGCTGCCCTGCTCCCAGGCGGTCACGTCAGCCGCGACCGCGGACGGGTCGTGGATCGCAATGTCAACCTCGCTCAGCGTCGGCTTGGGGGAACCCCACCAGTTCGACACACGCTTGAAGACCATCGATTGCTTGGCGGTAAACGCGGAGAGATAGAACGCCCCCGTCCCCACCATGCCGCCTTCCTGCCCGGGGGTCACCGGCTTCGACCACCACCGCACCGGGTCCGTCTGGACGGTCTTCTCATTGACGATGGCGCCCGTCGTGCCTTCGAGCGTCCAGGCCGCCAGGCACCAGCCGCAAGCATGGGCGAGCGTGATCTGCACCGTGTTCGCGTCGGGCGCCGCAAGGCCGCTCATCATGAACTTGGGATCGTTGGCCGCCAGACGGTTCTCGATGTTCTGTTGGAAGCTGACCGTGCCAGTGCCGCTGCTATTCGAGGGAGGCGCGCCGGCCGCCTTCTGCACATCGCGGTAACCGGCGATCGCGCTCAGGTTCGAGGCGTAGGCACCCTGCAAGGCCGCGGCGCGGTTCCAGGAATACACGACGTCCTTTGATGTCATGGCGTCGCCGTTGTTGAACTTGACATCCGTCTTCAGATGGACCGTGTAGGTCAGCCCATCCGATGAAATGCCGCTGTTCGCCTGCGTTGGAACCGCCGACGCGATGTCGGGAACGATGTTCAGGTCGTCATCGAAGCGCCAGAGGTTGTCGAAGACGTTCTGCTGGATTTCCTGGTCGACTTCTGCGTCCGCCGTGCCGGGATCCCAGGTCCCAGGGCTCTGGTAGACGGGGAACTTGAGGACCTGGCTGGAGGCGAGACCGCCAGTACTGCTGGATCCGCCACAGGCGGCGACCAGCAGCAGCGGGATCGTGCAGGCGCTCAATAACATCAAGTTCGGTTTACGCGCGGTCACACTCATGGACCCTCCCTTGTTTTCATCGCAAGGCGGCGACACCTCACGAGTACCAAGGGATTGTTAGATGGTGTTAGGGCCGGTCCGAATTGTTAAAGAGATATTAGGAACGCTGTCGTCGATCTGTCGGATGATGCGTTGATGGCCGCACCAACGCCGCACGGCAACATCGGAGTCGTGACCGGCGCGGCCCTCTACGTCGGAGCCCTGATCGGACCTGGACTGCTGCTCGTGCCCGCACTGGGTGTCGAGGCCGCAGGACCGGCATCGATCCTGGCGTGGGTCGGTCTGCTGATCCTCTCCGCGCCTCTCGCGGTCACCTTCGCGGCGCTGGCCGTGCGCTATCCGGTGGCGGCGGGCGTGTCGGCGTATGTGCGCGCCGGATTTGGTGAGGCAGCCGCGGCCGTGACCGGCGCTTGGTTCCTGGCGGCGATCGTGCTCGGGGCACCCGCGGTCTCGCTGATGGGCGGCTACTACGTTGCCGATCTCACGGGCGCGTCCTCCGGCGTCGCGATCGTGGTCGCGCTGGCGATTTTCGGTGTCGTCTTGGCGAGCAACGCGCTCGGCCTGCGCATATCGGCGCCGCTGCAGCTGATGCTGTCGTCGCTTCTGGTGGTAGTGCTGGCGATCGCGATCGCGTTTGCGCTGCCCACCATCCGGGGTGCGCAATGGGTGCCCTTCGCCCCCCACGGCTGGTTGGCGATCGGGACGGCGGCCAACATCCTCATCTGGCTCTTCGTCGGTTGGGAAGCGGTGGCTCAGCTTGCCGGCGAGTTCAAGCGTCCCAGCGTCGACCTGCCGCGGGCCATGGGCCTCGCCTTCGCCATCGTTACCGTCCTCTACATCGGGCTCGCGGTGGCGACGATCGGGATTCCCGGCGCCCGCGGATCACGCGTGCCCCTCGCGGATCTCGTGTCAGTCGGATTTGGCCGGGTCGGCCGCGACACCACCGCCGTGCTGGCGGTGGCCCTGACGATGGGAACGATGAATGTCTACATGGGAGGGGGCGCCAAGCTGGCGGCGGCGCTGGCGCACGCGCGCGCGCTACCGCGATGGCTCGGGCGCGGCGCCGAGAGATCCGTGCCCCTTCGTCCGCTGGCGCTCTTCGCCGTCTCGGGTGCCGCGATCCTGGTCGCGCTGGCGGGCGGCCTGTTCAGTCCAACCGACCTCATTCGCGCCACCTCCAGCCTCTTTACCGCGGTTTATGTTCTGACGATCGGATCCGCCTTGCGTGTGCTGCGCGGACGGGCGCGGGTGGCCGCTGCCGTGGCCGTGATCATGGTCGCGATCGTTGCGGTGTTCTCGGGATGGTACCTGGCCATCCCCGCGGGCGTTGCAATGCTGGTGTTGCTCTACGGACGGGTGAAATCATCTCCGGCATGAGCACCCCGCCCCGCCGGCATGAGTCGCGTCTTGCAACCGTGCTCCTTTATGGAGGGGCGGCCGCCGCCGTCTTCGCCCTTCACCTTGCGATCAACGGCAACCTTGGGTTTCACACCGATGAGCTCTACTACCTCGACTGCGGACGCCACCCCGCGTTTGGATATGTCGACTTCCCCCCGATCGTCCCACTCCTCGCTCGACTCGAGACCGGACTCCTCGGCGTCACGCCCTGGGCGCTTCGGATACTTCCTGGGCTCCTGAGCGGCTTGCTCGTTGCGCTCTTCGGCGCGTACGTACGGCGGCTGGGTGGTTCGCTCTGGGTCCAGGCGATCGCCCTGATCGCCGGGATTGCGGCGCCGTACATCGTCGGTTCGGGCGATGTCTACCAGACCGTGATCTTCGACATCGCCACCGGCATGCTTGCCATGTACTGGTTCCTCTGCCTGGTCATCGACCGCAAGCCGAAGTACTGGATCTATCTGGGCATCACGCTGGGAATCGGCCTCGAGGTGAAGTACACGATCCTTGGCATCATTGCCGGGATCCTGGTCGCCGTCCTGCTCACGCCGTCGCTGCGGCAGGAGCTGCGGACGAGATACCCGTGGATCGCCGCCGCGATCGCGCTGCTCATCTGGGCACCGAATCTCGCCTGGCAGGTGGTCAACGGCTTTCCCACCGTCGCGTACGTCGCCAACCACCAGGGGTCCGGCGGCGGAATTGGCGTTTACCTGATCGAGTTCGGCCTCTATGTAGCGCTGCTTCTTCCGGTATGGATCGCCGGCCTGATTTCAATATTTCGCAGTCGACCGCTTCGTCCCATCGGGATTGCCAGCGTGGTCCCGCTGGTGCTTTTCCTTTTCGTTGGAAAGTCCTACTATGCGGCGGCGACGATTCCCGTCGTCATGGCGCAAGGCCTGAAGGGGCTATCCGGCCTCAAGCGTCCGAGACTGCGCAC
>WNGI01003082.1_pt1 | contig 14586 bp, 13 predicted proteins | sample 5400621 | NCBI WGS metagenome assembly WNGI01 (sample SAMN13153374, study PRJNA577476) | soil metagenome | isolation source: 20 cm soil or saprolite under Garry oak tree replicate 1 | place: USA:California | collected 2016-06-15 | reverse complement strand
AGGAGATTTGAGAAGGGCTGTCCTTAGTACGAGAGGACCGGGACGGACGAACCTCTGGTGTGCCAGTTGTTCCGCCAGGAGCACTGCTGGTTGGCTACGTTCGGAAGGGATAACCGCTGAAAGCATCTAAGCGGGAAGCCTGCTTCAAGATAAGATCTCCCATCCTTTATGGAGTAAGGCCCCCGGCGAGACCACCGGGTTGATAGGCCGGAAGTGGAAGTGCGGTAACGCATGAAGCTGACCGGTACTAATAGGCCGAGGACTTGCCACAAACAACATCTCGTGGATTTCGGTCCACGATGTGCGCCACGCGTCCACTGTGCGGTTCCCGAGGTGCGGTCCGCTGCTGATTTGCAGCAGCGTGGACCGACATCTCAATAGAGTTTCGGCGACCATAGCGAGAGGGAAACGCCCGGTCCCATCCCGAACCCGGAAGCTAAGCCTCTCAGCGCCGATGGTACTGCGCGGGCCACTGCGTGGGAGAGTAGGACGTCGCCGGACACAACTTCGCAACAAGGGTCGTTCCGGATACTCGGAACGGCCCTCGTTGCATTTCTCGAGGCGGGATGAGTCAACTGTGGCTAGAGCCCGGAGTGACGGGCAGGGCAATGCGGAGTCGCGAAGCGAGCGGGCCGGCGTGAACGACGCTCGGCGCTCGGCTCGAACTGGCGGGAAGCCAGCAGGCCGCCGGCCTGCTGGTAGCGCCGGTGGCGACGGTTCTCGAGCTGATCGTGGCTCGTCACGCCGCCGGGCCGATGAGCCGCGGGCAGGAGCGGACCGGACCGGCCAGGGCGCGGATCGCTCGACAGAGCGCCGAACCGGCAGGACGGGCGACGGCGTTGACTCCCGTGCTGCGGGTCAGCGTGGTGGCGGCCGTCGTGGTCAGAGCGAGGCAGCTGCACCTCGAACGAGCGGACGCGGGGGGCCCGCACAGAGGCGTGCAAACGAACGCGATGCTGCGCGAGTCGACCGAGCTGAGTGGGCGCGACCCAAGCCCGGCAGTCAGCTACGGCGTAATGCCGCGCGCAGTTCGTCTCGCGGCAGCGCGGGTCGGGGCAGCCCTTCGTTCAGGTCAGGCGAGCCGGCGCGCGATCCGACCGAACCGCCCGTGCCTGATGACGTTGATGTACGGCTGCTCGACCCATCAGTCCGTGCTGAGCTGAAGACCCTGAGCAAGCCGAACGCGCAGGCTGTTGCCGGGCATCTCATCGCCGCGGGCCAGTTGCTCGATGTCGACCCCGTTCGGGCACTCGAGCACGCCAGAGCGGCACGCAATCGGGCGGCCCGGGTGGCCGCGGTGCGAGAGGCGGTCGGCGTGGCCGCATATCACGCCGAAGAATGGGCGGAGGCGTTGAGCGAACTCCGCACCGCGCGCCGGATCTCGGGCGATCCCCGCGACCTGGCGCTGATGGCCGACTGCGAGAGGGCGCTCGGCCGTCCGCAACAGGCGGTTCGAATGCTCAACGACCCCGATGCGCGAAAGCTCGATGCCGAGACCTACGTGGAGCTGCTCATCGTCGTGGCTGGTGCGAGACGCGATCTCGGGCAGCTGGACGTTGCGTTGACGGTTCTCGCTCGCGGTGGCATCGATCGCGCGAAGCCTCGCCCGGGCGCGATGCGGCTGTGGTACGCCTACGCGGATGCTCTGCTCGCCGCGGAGCGCCCGGACGATGCCGCCCAGTGGTTCGCGGCGTCGGCGGCGCTCGACAGGTCGGGCGAGACGGACGCGGCCGAGCGGGCCGCCGCGCTGCTCTAGCAACCCGAGTTCTCTAGCAAGGCGCGTTGCTGTGGCGCGCCGGCGCCGGTCCACGCGGGGCGCGTCGGTCCCGCCCGAGCTCGAGTTTTCCACAGGGCATTTCGCTATCCACAGATTGTCCGCAGGTCTCCAACGCTCTACGGCCCCCGGCAAGGATGTGGGTATGGACGAGAGCAAGCCCTCGGTGGCCGACAATCATGTGTTCCTGCGCGGCGTCCTCGCGGAGGTACCGCGTGTGCGCACAATGCCCAGCGGCGACGAACTGTGCTCGTTCCGGCTCACGGTGCCGCGCCCGAAGGGCAGCTTCGGTCGTACCCGCGTCGACAGCATCGAATGCGCGACCACCCGGCTGGCGGTCCGCAAGGCCGCTGTTCGCATAGTGCCTGGCGAGGTGCTCGAGGTGACGGGGAGTTTGCGCAGACGGTTCTGGCGTACGGGCTCCGGGAGTGCGACGAGTCGCTATGAGGTCGATGTCGTCACCGCTCGGAAGGCGAAGGGAGGCTCGATGCCGACGTCACCGGCGAGAGCTGTTCCGGCGAAATCCGTGAAACGCAAACCGAGGGCGGCCAGATCTGTGCCGGCCGATCGCTAGGTCTGGTCGACGAAGCGCCGCATGACGAGCCCGGAAGCTGGCTTCGGCGTGAAGAATGTCGACTTCCTTGGCATCCGAGCCCCGGCAGCAGCTACGGCGGCGACTGCTTCGACGGGGGTGGGCCGCAGCAGTACGGCTGTGCCGGCGGTACGCAGTGCTTCTGCGATCGCCTCGTCGACGCTGTGTGCATACCCGACAGCATCGGCTGTGTCGGGTAGGTGCCATACCCGCCCGACAAGCGCACGGTGCAGCACGGTGACGTCCAGGTCGGCCAATGCTGCTGGCTCGCCGGGCGCCAGTGTGCCGCTGACAACGTCCGAGTCAGGCTTGCTGATCAGGAAGGAGCGCAGGCCATCCGTGAGCACAGCAGCGAATCCACGCACGCTGGCGGCTGCGTCAAGGGCACCGTGGGCAGTGCCGATCTCGTGAACCTCGCACGCCCCCTTGGCCTGCCCGACCGCGTCCTGCAGCGGCACGCCGACGAGAACGCGATGTATCGCGTGCACCTGTGGTCCGTAGCTGGACGAGTCGACGAGCAATGCCAGTCCGCGGTCCCAAGGTCCGTCGCCGCGCTCGGCACGAAGGTCGCTCTGCAGCCGGCGGTACGTGGCATAGCGATGATGCCCGTCAGCGATCAGTGCCCGCCGGGACGAGAGGTCGGCCTCGACGGCAGCATGATGAGCCGGATCCGTCACCGCCCACAGGCGATGGGCGTTGCCGTCGGGAGTTGTCGCCGTTGCGAGTACGTCCACGTCTTGGACGTCGCTGATGAGCTTGGACGCAGCCCCGCCGCCGTCGTACACGAGATAGATCGGCTCGAGATCGGCCTCGGTCGCGGCCATCAGCGCCAGCCGATCGGCGACCGGTCCGGCCATCGTGTTCTCGTGCGGCAGGATGACTCCGTCGGCAGGGTCGCGAAGCTCGACGGCGCCGAGCAGTCCACGGGTGATCGCCCCGTCGGCCGCACGCATCTCGTAGACGTATATCGCCGGCTCGGTGTCGATGGCGAGCAGCCCGGATACGACGGCGGCGTTCATCCGCGCGACCGCCGACGCATACGCGTCAACGCCGTCGCCGGCCCGCGGCAGGATGATCGCGACCGCGTTGTCCGGGTCACGCTCGAGCAGCGCGGTGCGCTGGACATCATCGATCACATCGTAGGGCGGGCACAGCAACCGGCCGAGCCGGTCAGCATCGACCGACGGACGCAGCGCGCGGAAAGGGGCAAGCGAAAGGCCCGAACTGGCGGGAGAGAAAGCCGAACTCACGCCACCGGATCGTACGCAGGCCGCCCGGGCCGGGCTAATGTCCCCTCGGCAAACGACACGAAAGGGGTTTCGACCACGATGCACGCGGCAACGCTGCTCGGCTGCGCCCAGCCGCTGGCCAGCGTGTATGACGTTGCGCTGCTCGACCTCGATGGCGTGGTCTATGTCGGTGCGGACGAGGTCTCTGGAGCGTCCGAGGCGCTCGGCAACGCCCGGCAGCAGGGGATGCGTCTGGCGTTCGTCACCAACAATGCTGCGCGCCCACCGTCGGTCGTTGCAGCCCACCTCAGGCAGCTCGGCGTTCCGGCGGAGCCGGGCGAGGTCATCACGTCGGCGCAGGCAGCGGCGCATTACCTCGCCGAGCGGCTGCCAGCCGCGTCGCGCGTGCTGGTCGTCGGCACCACCGGGCTGAGCGAGGCGCTGGCCGAACGCGGCTTGGTGCCGGTGTCGAGCGCAGAGGACGCTCCGGTCGCTGTCGTGCAGGGTTACTCGCCTGAGCTGGACTGGGCGATGCTCGCCGAGGGCGCCGTCGCGATCCGCCGGGGCCTGCCGTGGATCGCGACCAACCTTGACGCCACCGTGCCGTCCTCGCGCGGACCTCTGCCCGGCAATGGGTCGTTGGTGGCCGCGCTTCGTCATGCCACGGGCCGCGCGCCCATCTCGACCGGCAAGCCCGACCCGACCATGCATCGCGAGACCGTGGAGCGCTCCCGAGCGCAGCGGCCACTGGTCGTGGGCGATCGGCTCGACACCGACATTGAGGGCGCCAACGCCGTCGGCTGTCACAGCCTGCTCGTACTCAGCGGGGTCGCCTCGCCGAGCGATCTGCTCCGGGCGGCACCGCCGAGGCGACCGACATATGTCGCCGACGACCTGTCCGGTCTGCTCGAGGCGCACCCCGGTCCGGTCGAGGATGCGGACGGGATCGCCTGCGGCGCATGGCACGTGGCCTGGGCCGAAGGCGGGCTGTTGCTTACCGGCCGGCCGGCCTCCGGCAGCTGGGACGACACCGATGCGCTGCGTGCTCTGTGTGCGGCCGGATGGCGGACTGGCGTGAACCGGTGCCGGCCGGGGGACGTGACGGCTGCCGGCGCGCTCGAACGGCTGGGCCTGCGCGATGGCTGATCTGGGCGGTGGCGGCGAACGACGCGGTGCGGCTGTCGCGGGCCGGAAACCAGCGGTTCAGAACAGAGACCTGAGCCTGAGCAGGTCGAACACATTCGCGTCCACTCGTACCTTGCCGGTCGCCCACGCGGCGGCGAAGTTCAGCTTGCCGGTGCTCAGCTTGATCAGGTCGTCGCTGTGCAGCGTGAGGCGAACCTGGGCATCGGCGCGATCGACTCTGCGGATGTCATGCAGGCCCCCGTCGCGAAGCTGCCCGGCGAAGGTCACCCCTTGGTCGCGGATCGTGCAACTGACCGATCGGTCGAGGACGGACTTCTCCCGTCGGTCGGCGTCGAGGTTGCCGAGCATCGTGGCGAGATCCTGGAACGCCTTCTCACATTCCTCGATCGTCGCCATTCCCGTCCTTTCGCCACGTCGCGGGCGTCCGCGACCGAAGTCGACCTTGCGACGGTACCGTCGAGGTCGCCGTAACAGCGCGCCCACCCGAGGAGGCCTCGCCCGTGTCGCTCGAGCAGGAACCAGTGCAGACACCGGCAGACGAACGCGTGCGCAGTCAGCTGGCCCAGCTCGAAGACATCGAGCACCGCCCGCTGGCCGAGCACGCCGAACGCTACGACCATCTGCACGCGGAGCTGCAGACGGCACTGAGCGACATCGACGGTGCGGCGGAAGGCTGAGGGTGGCGCGTCGGCTGCGCCTGGATGCCGAGCTCGTACGACGCGGCATGGCCCGCTCGCGCGCCCAGGCTGTGAGCCTCATCGCATCGGGCCGGGTCGAGGTCCGCGGACTGAAGGCGACGAAGGCGGCAACCGGCGTCGACGGCGACACGCCCGTGCGGGTGGTCGACGGGAACCCGCGCGAGTACGTCTCGCGGGGTGGTTACAAGCTTGCCGGAGCGCTCGCAGCGCTGCCCGGGATCGAGGTCGCCCGCCGGCGTTGCCTGGACGCAGGCGCGTCGACCGGCGGGTTCACCGACGTGCTGCTACGCCGTGAGGCGGCGGAGGTCGTGGCCGTCGACGTCGGCTACGGCCAGCTGGCATGGTCGCTGCGCTCTGATCCGCGGGTGCGCGTCGTCGATCGGACGAACGTTCGGTCCTTGACACCGGACCAGATCGGCGGACGCGTCGGGCTGACCGTCGTTGACGTGTCGTTCATCTCGCTGGGTGTCGTGCTCCCCGCCCTGGTGGCCTGCACGGCCGACGACGGAGATCTGCTGCCCATGGTCAAGCCGCAGTTCGAGGTGGGACGCGAGAGTCTCGGCAGTGGCGGCGTCGTGCGCGATCCGGCGTTGCGGGCCGGCGCCGTCGTCGCTGTCGCCGAGCGTGCTGCCGAGCTGGGCTGGGGCGCCGCGGGCGTCGCACGCAGTCCGCTACCAGGTCCGTCCGGGAACGTGGAATTCTTCCTGTGGCTGCGCAGGGATGTGCTGCGAAGTGATCGCGCGCTGGATCGGTCCGCGATCGAGCGCGAAGTGCACCGTGAAGTCGACACCGCCGGGTCGCGAGATATCGGGCCGGACCGAGACGCCGCGCTAGACACAGCGAAGGAGCGGTCATGAGGTCCGCGCTCGTTATCGCTCACACGACGCGCCACGAGATCACCCGCATGGCCGCCGAGGCTGCCGACCAGCTGCGCGATGCGGGCTTCGAGGTCCGGATGCTCGCGGACGAGGCTATCGAGTGCGGGTGCGGTGAGAAGGTCACAATCGTCCGCGGGCCCGGCGCTGCACAGGGCGCCGAGGTCGTCCTGGTGTTCGGGGGCGACGGCACGTTCCTGCGAGCGGCGGAGTTCGCCCGTCCGGCCGGGGTGGCGATGCTCGGCGTGAACTTCGGACGTGTCGGGTTCCTCGCGGAGGCTGATCCCGAGGCGCTCACGGCGACGGTCAAGGCACTTGTCGACCGTCGCTACGAGGTCGAGGAGCGCATGACGGTCGACATCGAGGTGTCCGATCGCGGTGACGTCGTCGCGTCCTCGTGGGCGCTGAACGAGGCGTCGGTGGAGAAGAGCATCCGCGAGCGCATCCTCGAGATCGCGGTCGCCGTCGACGGGCGCCCGCTGCTGCGCTTCGGCTGCGACGGCGTGCTCTGCGCGACTCCGACTGGGTCGACCGCGTACGCCTACTCGGCGGGCGGCCCGATCGTCTGGCCGAACGTCGACGCACTGCTCGTCGTGCCGAATGCGGCGCACGCGCTGTTCGCGCGTCCCATCGTGGTCGCTCCGGACTCGGTCGTCGACCTCGACCTCATCGGCGAGGATCAGCCTGGCGTGCTCGCCTGCGACGGGCGCCGTTCCATCGACATACCGCCGGGCGGCAGGGTCACAGTGCGCCGCGGTGTCGCGCCGGTGCGCATCGTGCGCATCCACGACTGGAGCTTCGGCGAGCGACTGGTGACGAAGTTCCAGCTTCCGGTGCGCGGTTTCCGCGACGGATCACCGGACCCGACTGGGTGACTGAGACCAAGTGCGAGCGGCTAGCCTGCGGTACGTGCTCGAAGAGCTCCGCATCCGTGGTCTCGGGGTGATCGACGATGCGGTTCTTCCACTCGCCCCGGGGCTCACGGTCGTCACCGGCGAGACCGGCGCCGGAAAGACCATGGTCGTGACCGGCCTGCTGCTGCTGTTCGGCAATCGTGCCGATTCTGCCCGGGTGCGCAGCGGCGCCGATTCGGCCAGTGTCGACGGGCGGCTCCTGGTCGGCACCGACTCGCCAGTGGCCGCCCGGGTCGCCGACGCCGGCGGCGAGGTCGACGACGACGGCACGCTGGTGCTGCGCAGATCGGTCAGCGCGTCGGGGCGCTCGCGGGCCTATGTCGGCGGCGCGCCGGCGCCGGTGGGCGTCCTCGGCGAGCTCGCCGAGCGGCTGGTCGCGGTGCATGGGCAGGCCGACCAGCAACGGCTCACCCGCCCGGCCGAGCAGCGGGGCGCACTCGACCGCTATGCCGGCATCGACCTCACCGACTACGCGGCGGCGTTCGCGCACTGGCGTGACACCGCCGCCCGGTTGGCCGACCGCATTGCCCGAGCACGCGAGATGCAACGCGAGGCAGACCTCCTGGCGCACGGCATTGCCGAGATCGACGCCGCCGATCCGCAGCCCGGTGAGGACGTGGAGCTCGCCCTAGTCGCCACCCGGCTCGCCCACGCCGACGCCCTCCGACTGGCGGCGCGCACGGCGCACGATGCGCTGCTCGGCGACCCCGACGACCCGGCCGGCGATGCCGCGGACGTCAGCAGCCTGCTCGGTCAGGCGACCCGGGCGCTCGCGCAGCAGGCCGGCGACGACCCGGAGCTGGACGCTCTGGGGCAGGGCCTGGTCGAGCTGTCCGCTGCGGCAGCGGACGTCGGCGCCGAGCTTGCCGCGTACGGCGAGCGGCTCGACGCCGACCCCGAACGCCTGGCCCAGGCGGAGGCGAGGCGGGCGGTGTTGACCGGGCTGACCCGCAAGTACGGCGACGACATCGACGCTGTGCTGGCATGGGGCGAGGGCGCCCGGCAACGCCTGGTTGAGCTCGACGTGTCCGACGAGGCGCTGGCCGCGCTCCGCGCCGAGCGCGATCGGGCCGCCGAGCAGGCCGCGACTCTCGCCAGCGAGATATCCCTGCGGCGCACGCAGGCCGCCGCCAAGCTGGGGCAGGCGATCACCGACGAGCTGACCGGCCTGGCAATGTCCTCGGCCGAGGTCACCGTCGAGGTACACCGGCGCCAGGCCATCGCCGGGGCGCCGCGGCTCGAGCTGGACGGCACCGAAGTTGGCGCATCCGCCGACGGCGTCGACGAGGTCGACCTGCTGCTGCGGCCACACCGTGACGCCCCGGCCCTGCCGCTGCAGCGCGGGGCGTCCGGCGGCGAAATGTCGCGAGTCATGCTCGCGGTCGAGGTCTGCCTCGCCGACACCGATCCGGTGCCGACGATGGTCTTCGATGAGGTCGACGCCGGTGTGGGCGGGCGGGCCGCCGTCGAGGTCGGCCGGCGACTCGCCCGCCTTGCCCGCGACCACCAGGTTCTCGTAGTCACTCATTTGCCGCAGGTTGCCGCCTACGCCGACCAGCACGTCGTCGTCGACAAGCCGCAGGCCAACGCCGCCGGGGGAGTCACGCGCAGTGACGTGCGGGTGGTCGAAGGCGATCTTCGAGTCGCCGAACTGGCGCGGATGCTCGCCGGAAGGGACTCGGGCACGGCGCGCGAACATGCCGCGGAGCTGCTCAGCGCCGCGTCCGACGAGTTCGCGACGGCGCCCGGCGGGAGCCGCAGGCGGCAGCGCGCCTCGAAGACTCCGGCCTGAGCAGCGTGGCGCCGCAGCCGCCAGGCGACGACGGTGGCACGATAGACACTCATGAAGCTCGCAACGCTGCGCCGCATGCGCTCCGACAGCTTGGCCGGAGTCAGCGGCGTCGCGCGCCTTGACCGGCGTACCAAGCGGCTGGTCGGGCGTCTGAACCCGGGCGACATCGCGATCATCGACCACGTCGACCTCGATCGAGTGGCCGCCGAATCTCTGGTGGCGGCCAAGGTAGGGGCCGTAGTCAACGCCCAGCCGAGCATTTCCGGGCGCTACCCGAACCTGGGGCCGGACTTGCTCGTCGCCAGCGGTGTCCCGCTGCTCGACAATGTCGGCAACGAGATCTTCGCGGCGGTCAAGGAGGGCATGCGGGTTCGCCTGGACGGCGACACGCTCTACATCGGCGAGCAGTTCGTCGCCAAGGGCACCGCCCAGGACTCCGAATCGATTGCGCTGCAGATGGGCGAGGCCAAGTCCGGCCTGTCGACGCAGCTCGAGGCGTTCGCCAACAACACGATGGAGTACATGAAGCGCGAGCGCGCGCTGCTGCTCGACGGTGTCGGTGTGCCCGACGTCCGCACCAGGATCGAGGGTCGGCACGCGCTCGTGGTCGTCCGCGGCTACGACTACAAGCAGGATCTCGCTGCGCTGCGCCACTACATCCACGAGTACAAGCCGGTGCTGATCGGTGTCGACGGCGGCGCGGACGCGCTGCGCGAGGCCGGGTACAAACCGCACATGATCGTCGGCGACATGGACTCGGTCAGCGACGACGTGCTCCGCAGCGGAGCCGAGGTGGTCGTGCACGCCTATCCGGACGGCCGCGCACCGGGCCTGGCGCGCGTACAGGATCTGGGCATCGACGCGGTCACGTTCCCGGCGATGGGCACCAGCGAGGACATCGCGATGCTTCTGGCGGACGAGAAGGGCGCGGCACTGATCGTCGCGGTCGGTACGCACGCCACGCTCGTCGAGTTCCTCGACAAGGGCCGCGGCGGTATGGCGTCGACGTTCCTCACCCGGTTGCGGCTGGGCGGCAAGCTGGTCGACGCCAAGGGTGTCAGCCGCCTGTATCGCAGCCGGATCTCGTCCGCGGCCCTGCTGCTGCTCGTGCTCGCGGCGTTCATCGCGATCGGCGCGGCGCTGGCCGTGTCGGAGGCCGGCCGCACCTACCTCGATCTGTTCGGCGACAAGTGGGACCGATTCGTTGCCTGGCTAGGGGACCTCTTCTCGTGATCTCGTTCCGCTACCACGTTGTTTCGATCATTGCGGTCTTCCTGGCTCTGGCACTGGGCATCGTGGTCGGTACCACTGCCCTGAACGGCCCGATCACCAAGGATCTGCGCCACCAGGTCGACTCGCTCAAGAACGACCGCAAAGCGCTCTCGGCGCAGGTCGGGACGCTGCAAGGCCAGGTCGGCAACGCGGAGAAGTTCGCCTCGCTGTACGGCGAGCAGATCGTCAAGTCCTCGCTCACCGGCACCAACGTGCTGGTCATCGGCCTGCCCGGCGCGTCCGGCGACATGAAGGACGGCGTAGCAAAGGTGATCACGGCGGCGGGCGGCACGATCACGGGACGGATCCAGCTCACCGGCGACTACACCGATCCGAAGCGCGCCGGTGACATCACCGCACTGGCCACCGGCGGTGTGCATCCCATCGGCCTGACCTACCCGTCGGTCGATGACGCAGGCCAGCTCGGCGGTGCGCTGCTGGCGTTCGTGCTGCTCGGCAAGGGCGAGCAGACCGACCTGCAGCAGGTGCTCGCCGGCTTCTCCGAGCTCAACATGGTCAAGGTCGAGGGCGGCGACAAAGTCACGGCCGCAACGGCGGTCGTCGTCGTCGCGGGCGGCGCCCTGCCGGCCGACGACGCTGGCGGTAAGACCCAGCTCGCGTTGATCAGCCAGCTGCACGACAAGGGCGGGCACACCGTGGTCGTCGGCAGTCCGCCGTCCGCGACCAAAGGCGGCGTCGTCGCGTTGGTTCGCGCCGACCCGGCCGACAAGGGCACGGTCGCGACGGTCGACAACGCCGACACGTCGCTGGGCAGGGTGTCGACTGCACTGGCGCTGGCCGGCATGGTCAGGCCCGAGCCGGAAACGGTGGTCGGGCACTACGGAACCGGTGACGGGGCGAGCGCGCTCTTCCCCGACCCTGTGAAGTAAGCCGGTGCGCGACGCTCGCGTGCGAGCCGTGGCCGCACGGCCGGCGCGTTCGGCAGCCGTCGCCGCGGCGGTCGCAGCAGCCGCGGTCCGCCTCGGCGAATCCGCGTCGCTGGATCACGTTCCGGGCTGGCTGCGGCGCAACTACCGTGGCACGCAGGTCTCGCTCGCCGGCGGCACCGCGGCGGCCGTGGGTGCGTTGGCGGCGGCCGCGCTCGAGCCGTCGACCCGGCGTGGCGCGGCATTGCTGGCCGGGGGAGCGGCCGCTCTTGCCGGGGCCTATGACGACCTGCTCGCACCACGTGCCGAGTCCGCGGGCGACAAGGGGCTGGCCGGACACCTCGCTGCGGCGCGGGCGGGTCGGGTGAGCGGCGGCGTGGTGAAGGCGGCAGTGATCGGTGCCGCCGCGCTTGGCGCCGCCGGACGCCTCGGCGCCAGAGGCCTGGCTGACCGGATCCTGCACGCGGGCGTTATCGCGGGATCGGCCAACCTGCTGAACCTGCTCGACCTTCGGCCAGGGCGCGCCGCCAAGGCGTCACTCGCCGCCGGGCTGATCGGATCGTCCGGACCAGCGGGCGGCGTTGCCGCCGCAAGTGCCGGCGCCGCCGCGGCGGTGCTGCCGGGCGACCTCGGCGAGCGGACGATGCTGGGCGACCTCGGCGCGAACACGCTAGGGGCCCTGCTCGGGGTACGACTGGCCAGCGGATCACGACGCACCCGGGTCGGCGCCGCGGTGGTCATCGGCGCGCTCACCGTGGCAAGCGAGCGGGTGAGCTTCAGCAAGGTCATCGACGCCACGCCCGCGCTGCGCTGGGTCGACCAGCTCGGGCGCAGGTGACAGCCGCCGGCACCTCCGGACGGCTGCTCCGGGCCGCCGCACTGATCGCCGCCATCACGGTGATCGCCCGCGTCGCCGGATTCGGCCGCACGGCCGTGTTCGCGCGCAGTGTCGGCGCCGGCTGCGTGGGTGCCGTCTATCAAACCGCGAACACCATTCCGAACATCGTCTTCGACATCGTCGCCGGCGGGACGCTCTCCGCCCTGGTCGTGCCGATCCTCGCCCCGGCCATGTCGGCCGAGCAGCGGCAGGCGGCTTCGCGGATCCTGTCGGCACTGCTCACCTGGACGTTGGCCGTGATGACGGTCGTCGCGATCGGGATCGTGGCAGTCTCCGGGCCGCTCACCCGGCTGCTGCTCGGCGACGATCAGTGCGCCGGCGCGCATGCGCTCGGTGCCCGCATGCTCGTCGCGTTCGCGCCGCAGGTGCTCTTCTACGGCCTGGGTATCGTCCTTGGCGGTGCGCTGCAGTCCGCGGAACGCTTCGCCTGGCCGGCCCTGGCGCCGCTCCTGTCGAGCCTGACCGTGATCGGCGTCTATCTCGCTTACGGTGCGCTCGCCGGCCCTGGACGCGATGCGGCCGATCTGTCTCGGCCGGACGAGCTGGTGCTGAGCCTCGGCACGACGCTCGGCGTGGTCGTGCTGGCGTGTTGCCAGCTGCCTGCGGTGTGGCGGCTGGGCATCCGCTACCGGCCGACGTTCCGGTTCCCGCAGGCACTCGGCGCGCCGGCCCGGCGGGCTGCGCTGGCCGGCGGCGCCACGCTCGGCGCCCAGCAGCTCGCGACCGCGGTCATGGTGTTCCTGGCCAACGACGGGACGACGACCGGGACGGTCGTAGTGGTCGCCTTGGCGCAGACGGTGTTCCTGCTGCCGTGGGCGGTGCTGTCGGTGCCGGTGGCGACGTCGGCCTTCCCGCGGTTGTCGGCAAGCTGGGACCGCGGCGATCGCGACGGCTTCGCGAACCTCGCCGGGCGGTCGACCCGCGCCGTCGTAGCGCTGGCGGCGCTCGGCACGGCCGCGCTCGTCGCAGCCGCCGAGCCCGCCGCCGGGCTGCTGCTCGACCGGCAGAGCTCACCGGCACATCCGGCGTTCGCGCCGGCCATCGCCGGGTTCGCCGCGGGGTTGCTCGGCTGGTCGCTGGTCGCGCTGCTGTCCCGGATGTTGTTCGCCGCCCGGCTGGTCGCCGTCGCCGCTCGCGGGCAGGTGATCGGCTGGGGCGCGGCGATCGCGGCTGACATCGTCCTTGCGGCGATCGCGCCGAGCCGTGATCGGGCTCTCGTGCTCGCCCTCGGCAACGGCGTCGGGGTGAGCGTCGCGGCGACCTTGCTGATCGCAGCGGCATGGCGGCACGGCATGATTCCCGACGTGCTACGCCTCGTGCGCGACATCGGGCAGGCCTGCGGTGCCGGAGCGGTCGGCGCCTTCGGCGGGTGGCTGGTGGGCCGGCTGGCCCGCGGCCAGGGCGTGCTTGCTGCCCTGTCATACGGCGCCGCCGCGGCGGCGCTGGCCGTCGTGATCGCCCTGGCCGTGCTGGCCGCCGTCGACCGCGACCTGGTCCGCGCGGCACGTGACACAGTTCGGCGGCGCATCGTCCGATGAGCGTGCACACGGTGACGCTCGTGCTCGGCACCAGTACAGGCGGTGTCGGCGTCCACGTCGCTTCGCTGGTTCGCGGGCTGGGCGCGCACGGTTGGCACGCGAACGTCTGCGGACCGCAGGCGACCGACGATCTGTTCGGCTTCTCCCGGGCCGGGGCGACCTTCACGCCGGTGCACATCGCCGGCGGGGCGCGAGACCCGTTCGTGGCAGTCGCCGTTCGGCGAGCCTCGGCCGGTTCGGCAATCGTCCACGCCCACGGGTTGCGGGCCGCGACGGTCGCCTCGTTGACCGGACGCCATCCGCTGGTCGTGACATGGCACAACGCGGTGATCGCCGAACCCGGCCTGCGCCGCCGCGTTCTGGCGCTGGGTGAGCGCCACGTCGCCCGGGCCGCCGACATCGCCCTGTGCGTCTCGGCCGATCTCGAGCGCCGCGTCCACGCGCTCGGCGGGCGCGACGTTCGGCCCGGCCCGGTCGCGGCGCCGCTGCGAGAGGCGGAGCAGTTCCCGTCCGAGGTCCGGTGCGAGCTCGGGATCGACGCCGGCCCGATGGTGCTGAGCGTCGGGCGGCTGCATCCGCAGAAGGGCCACGACGTGCTGATCGAGGCCGCCGCGACGCTGGCCGAGCGCTGGCCAGGTCTGCGCGTGGTCATCGCCGGGGACGGGCCGCAGCGCGCCGAGCTCGAGACGCTGATCGCCGCCCGGCGGGCCCCGGTCACGTTGCTGGGCCGCCGCGACGACGTCCCGGACCTCCTCCGGGCCGCGGACGTCATCGTCTGGGCGAGCATCTGGGAGGGCAGCCCGTTGACCGTGCAGGAGGCGCTGCGAGCCGGGCGACCCCTCGTCGCGACGCGTGCCGGCGGCCTGCCGGACGTCGTCGGCGACGGGGCGGCCCTGGTCGCGCCCGGCGATCCGAGGGCGCTCGCCGAGGCGATCGGACGGGTACTGGCCGACGACGCCTGGGCCGCAACC
>WNGI01003806.1_pt1 | contig 14588 bp, 13 predicted proteins | sample 5400621 | NCBI WGS metagenome assembly WNGI01 (sample SAMN13153374, study PRJNA577476) | soil metagenome | isolation source: 20 cm soil or saprolite under Garry oak tree replicate 1 | place: USA:California | collected 2016-06-15 | reverse complement strand
GGCATCGTCGTCGGCAAGTCTCCGGCATATCCGTTCCCCGATGCGCACGCCCATGGGATCGAGGGACAGGACGAGCCGACGTACGACGTGCGTTTTCGCAGCGAAGATCTTTGGCCGAACTCGTCCGACAACGCGTTCGTGCACGCGGGCGTATTCCAAAGCTATCTCGAGTCGATCATCTAGAGGTCGACATGATTCGCCGAGAGTTCAGTTCCCCAGAAGTGAAAGATCTTTCGGTTCTGCCTCCTGGCCGACGTTTAGGCGGGGCGCCTCCGGCGCCGCGAATCTTTGCGCGGGGCGACGGCGCGATTCCCAATCGTTGATATGCCCAAGGCAGAAATCAGCAGCCGCAGTCGAGCCGAAGTTCGAAATTGCTCCGAATCGTTCACAGCGAAAAGTAGCGTTGATTGGCGCAAACGACAATTGAGGCTTCACATGCAATCGATACCTGTTGGCGCCAAAGGATCGTTTAGTCTCGTCGTCGCTCCTGACCACCTGGCAAATCGTTTCAAGGATGCGATGTTGCCGCCGGTTCTTGCGACGCCCGTCATGATCATGATGATGGAGAACGCTGCGCTCAACGCCATCAAGCCTTACCTTGACGCGAGCGAAAGCGCCGTCGGCATCCATGTCGACGTTTTTCACAGGACACCTACTCCCGAGGGCGAGCGTGTCACCGCTTACGCGGAAGTGACCAAAAGCGAAGGACGGCGAGTCGATTTTAGGGTCGAGGCGAAGGATGGAGTTGAGGAGATCGGATCTGGAACGCATCAGCGGATGGTGATCGACCTCGCCAAATTCACCGAACAGTTGCACTCGAAACTTAGGTAGAGTCGGATACGCAAGCGCTCGTCTCACAACGTACCTCCAACACAGCCGAGTAGTCGAGCACGATCCAATTAATCTTCCCGCCTGCGATCGTTTTCGGCAACATCTCGTGAATGTGTTTCGTTCCGAACTCGCCGAGCGTTTTGAAACAGAACTGTTTGCCAAGTCGATTTCGATTCCGGGTTACTTCAAGCTGAATCGATAATGATCGGCGCGCGTCTCGCCAATCCAACACACGACCAGCCGGGCGACTGGGCCCATGTCTGCTTCGCCCAGCGGCGGGACGCTTGTATACTTCCTCGCTCGATTCCCGCGGGTCGCTCTCGAATTGGCGCGTGTGATTCGATTCGATGTTCGTCATCTGATCCGCGAGGCTGGTGCAATGGAGCGCACGACTCTCAACGAAGTAATCTCCGACTTGCGCAGCCTGGGACTGTCGTCGGGTACGGACCCGCATCTGCCGAAGGGCACGCGCCCACCTGCCGGCATGCTCGATCGCTGGGCGCGCACAGCGGCGTTGGCTGAACTCGACGCTCGCCAGGCCGCGATCTGGGCGATCCGCGAAGCCGCGCACGCCGCCGGTGTTGTGCCGGCGTCGGTGCAAGGACTCTACGCCGCGCGTGGAGCGGGCGCATGGTCGGACCGAACGGTGCCCGCGCTGAACCTTCGCGGCTGGAGCTATCAGACTTGCCGCGCGGCATTTCGCGCCGCCGGGAAAATCGGGGCGCACCTCATCATCTTCGAACAGGCCGTTGGTGAAGCGATCTACGCTGCTCAGGCTCCGTCGGAATATACGGCGGCCGTGCTCGCGGCGGCGCTGCGGGAAGGGTATACGGGACCGGTCTTCCTGCAGGCGGATCACGATCAGGTCAACGCGAAAAGCTATCTCAAGGACCCGAGGGCCGAGATCCAGCGCCTCACCGACGTGATTCAAACGCAAATTGCGGCCAGCTTCTTCAACATCGACATCGACGCATCGACGGTGGTGGATCTGTCGCTGCCCACAGTGGTGGACCAGCAACGCCTCAATGCGGAACTAACGGCGCGATTCACGCGCCTGGTGCGCGACCTCGAGCCGCCGGGCGTAACGATTTCAGTGGGCGCGGAGATCGGCGAAGTCGGGCACCACAACACGACCCCTGAGGAGTTGCGCGCGTTCATGGCCACGTATCCTCAGGCGCTGGCGTCCGGCGGGCCGGCGGCCACCGGTGCGAGCAAGGTCAGCGTCAACTCGGGGACATATCACGGAGGCAAGGTGCTGCCCGACGGCAGTCTGGCGCCCATCGATGTCGGTTTCGACACGTTGCGCACTCTCTCGCGGGTGTGTCGCGTCGAGTACGGCCTCGCCGGCGTCGTGCAGCACGGTGCGTCGACGCTCCCCAAGGAACAGTTGTCCAAGTTCCCCGAAACCGGGACCGTAGAGATTCACCTGGCGCTGGGCTTTAACAATCTGATCTTCGACCACCCGCGGCTGCCGCAGACGGTCAAGGATGAGATCAGAGCCTATGTCTTCGCACATCACGCGAGCGAGCGCGCGCCCGGCGAAACCGACGCCCAGTTGATCTATAACACGCGCAAGAAGGCGTGGGCCGGAATGAAGGAGCGCTTCTGGAATCTGCCGGCCGACATCCAGCAGGACATCATGGCGTCGCTGGAGGAGATGTTCCGCGACATGTTTTTGCGGATGAATGTAGGCGATACCGCGGCGCTGGTCGCGCGGCACACCGCGGTCAAGGTCGTACCGGCGCCGTTGCCTGCGACGATGGCGCGGATGCTGACCCGCGCGGCCTGAACGCAGCACCGCATCGCGAACGCAGGTTCACGCAACTCACGGCAGCAGCGTCGGTGTGGTCGACCGGCGAATCGAAGACAGCGCGGTTGTTAGAAACGCGTATTTTCATTTGGGGGAAACACATGCATCGAGCGTTGGCAAATCTGATTCGCAATTGCGCGCTGTGCGTTCTCGCGCTGGCGGCGTTCGTGTCGCCCGCGGCTTCCGCCGCCACCGAAGTCCGGTGGGCGCAATGGAAAACAACGGAGGTGGGCGAGAAGACCATGGCGGAGCTCAAAGCCGCCTTCGAGAAGGAGAACCCCGATATCACGTTGACGCTGGTCGATTCGCCGTTCACGGGCTTCCACGACAAAGCGGTCGTGCTGTTCCAGGCGAAGAAGCTTCCCGACGTGCTGCTCGTTCAGGTCGATTGGGTGGCGGAGTTCGCGGATCTCGGGATGCTCGAGCCGCTGGACAACTGGATCGCCAAGGAACCCAAGTCGTTTATGGACAACATTCCCGTCACGTTCCATCAGAAGTGGCGCGGCAAGCAGTACTACCTGCCGATCGAAAGCGGCGCGGTGGCGCTCTTCTACAACACCGAGATCTTCAAGAACGCCGGCATCGCCGGACCGCCCAAGACCTGGGATGAGTACGTCGAGGTGGCGAAGAAGGTCACGAATCCGGAGAAGAAGATCTTCGCGACCACGGCCACGCTGCAAGTGGAGCCGCCGACCAACATGACCTACGACATCTATCCGCTGATTCTGCAGGCGGGTGGCAACCTGATCGACGAGAAGACCAACAAGGCGGCGTTCAACAGCCCCGCGGGTGTGAAGGCGATCGAGCACTACGTGAGCCTCGTCAACAAGGACAAGGTGGCAGTGCCCGGCGTGCTCAGCAATGGCGAGAAGGAGAAGCGAGCGAACTTCGCGGCCGGCAACGTGGCGATGATGTTCGAAGGCCCGTGGGGCATCGCGATCCAGAAGCAGCTCAACCCAAATCTCAAGTACGATATCGCCACGCTACCGGCGGGCGTGAGCACCGGGACGATGGTGCGCGGCTCGCTCAATACGGTGACCACGCAGGCACAAGACAAGGAAGCCGCGTGGAAATTCGTGCGCTGGCTGTCCGGCCCGACCGGCATCGAGCTGTGGTCCAAGAGCACGGGCGCGTTCCCCGCGCGGCGCGACGTCGCCGATCAGTCGTGGTTCAAGGAAAAGAAGCTGTTCCAGGCCTTCGCCCAGCAGATGCAATTGGCCAATGCACGCTCGCCGTTCCTCGGCATGCCCAACGCGGTGCAGATGAACAAGATCATGACGACCGAAGTGCAGAACGTCGTGCAGGAAAAGAAGAACGCCAAGCAAGCGCTGGATGACGCCGCCGCCGAGTGGAACAAGATCCTCGGCGCCACGAAGTAGCGCGCTCGTTCCGCCGGCGCTACCGCCAAGAGCTGCAGGCTTACGGGTTTCTGTGGCCGGCATTGCTGATTCTCGGCGTGTTGATGGTGTATCCGCTGCTTCAGGTCATGCGGATGAGCTTCTACGAGGTGACGCTGCAAAAGGAAACCTGGGTCGGCCTCGACAACTACGCGCAGCTCCTGCGGACCACGCTGTTCTGGCGGGTGTTGTGGCAGACGATCCTGTTCACGGCCGGCAGCGTGTCGCTGCATCTCGTTATCGGCTTGGGTCTCGCGCTCCTGCTCCACGCCAAGATCAACATCCGGTTCCGCAATCTCATGCGCGGCATCCTGATCATCCCGTGGCTGCTCGCGCCGACGGTCGCCGGCATGATTTGGGTGCTGATGCTCGCTCCGTTTGGGGTCGCGAATGGCCTTTTCATGTCGGTGGGCGTTCTCGATCCGAGCGTGACCTTCAATTGGCTGGGCAATCCCGACACGTCGCTGCTTTCGGTGACCGCGATGAACGTCTGGCGCGCGTTTCCGTTCTTCATGGTGATGCTGCTCGCCGGGTTGCAAGCGATTCCGGACGAGCTGTATGAGGCTGCGGACATCGACGGAACCACGCCGCTCGCGAAGTTCTGGTACATCACGCTCCCGGGGCTGCGCGGTGTGATCGCGACCGTCGTGCTGCTGGACTCGATCTGGACGTTCCGCGCATTCGACCCGGTGTACGTGATGACCGGCGGCGGACCGATGAATTCCTCCGAGGTGCTCGCGACCGCGATCTATTTCGACGCGTTTCAGAAATTCAAATTTGGGTATGCGTCGGCGGAAGCGATGGTCATGTTTCTGATCCTCTTCGTAGTCAGTGCCGTATACGTGCGGCGCGCGGTGCGCGACATTGGCTGAGCGACGCCCACCCCGCTGGGGGATGCGCGCGCGACGACGCGCCGCGCATGTCGCGATCTACGCCACGCTCGTGGCCGCCACGATCATCATGCTGTTTCCCGTGGCCTGGATGCTCACGGTGTCGGTCAGACCGAACGTCGAGGTGATGAAGATCCCGCCCGACTGGATCCCCGCGATCTTCACCGTCGAGGCGTACAGCAAGGTGCTGCACAGCGGGCGCTACCTGAAAACCTTCGTGAACACATATTTCGTGGCGCTGGCGGTCACGCTCGTGTCGCTCGGCATTGGGGCGATGGCCGCCTATGCGCTGGCGCGGTTTCGCTTCCGCGGGCAGCGCACCGTGCTCATCTTCCTCATCACCACACAGATGTTTCCGCTGGTGCTCTTGTGCATTCCCTACTTCCAGGTGGTGGTGACGCTGGGACTCTACGACACGCTGACATCGCTCATCGTCGTGTACGTCACGTTCACGCTGCCCTTCTGCATCCTGATGCTGCGCAGTTACTTCGCGCAGATCCCCAAGGACATGGAAGAGGCTGCAATGGTCGACGGTTGCTCGCGTGTGGGCGCCATCCTGCGGACGCTGCTACCGCTGTCGTATCCCGCGCTGATCGGCGCCGGCTTGTACACGTTCCTGCTTGCATGGAACGAGTTCCTCTTCGCCGTCGTGCTCATCGAGGCGTGGGACAAGCGCGTCCTTACGACCGCCATTTACAGCCTGCTAGCGGAATTCGTCACCGACTGGAACACGATGATGGCGTTCTCGGTGCTGGCCAGCGCGCCGCTGGTGATTGCATTCATCTTTCTCCAGCGCTACATGGTTCGCGGCATGACGGCTGGCGCCATTACGTCATGACGGACACCTCGTCCACCACGACACCGCCTTTCGACGTGGTCGGATTGGGCGTCAACGCGCTCGACCTCATCGCCGTCATCGACGGATTTGCGGGACCGGATGCCAAGGTGCCGATGAGCGAGTTCGATGTCCAGGGTGGCGGCATGACCGCCACCGCGATGGTGGCGTGCGTCCGGCTGGGCTTGAGGGCGCGGTACATCGGCAAGTTCGGCACCGATCTATGGTCGCGGCTTTCGCTGCGTCTGCTAGCGAAGGAAGGCGTGGACGTGCGTGGCGCGATCCGAGCCAGAGGAAGCCCCGGCCACGTCAGCGTGGTGCTGGCCGATCGCGTAACCGGGCAGCGAACTTTGTTCTTTCGGCGGCCCGCGGCCTACGACATCAGCCCCGCGGAAATCGATCGCACCGTCATCACGTCCGGCCGCCTGCTGCATGTTGACGGCGTGGATGCCGAAGCCGCGATGCGGGCGATCGCCTGGGCCCGCGAGGCGGGCATGCGCATCACCATGGATGGCGAGCGTATCGTGCCCGGCATCGAAAAGGTATGGCCGCGCGTGGATCTCTTGGTCTGCAATCCACGCTTCCTAGCCGCGGTCACTGGCACGACTGCACTCGAGGAAGGATTGCATTCCCTCGCAGCGCGAGGTCCGTCGCGCGTGGCCGTGACCTTGGGGGAGCGCGGCGCGCTGGCGCTCACCGAAGGCCGTTTCATTCGCATCCCCGGATTCCCCGTGGTGCCCGTGGACACCAACGGCGCCGGCGATGTCTTCCACGGCGCCTGTGCCATCGGCGAATTGCGCGATTGGCCCTTCGAGTGGACCTTGATCTTCGCCAACGCGGTGGCCGCGATGAAGTGCCAGGTGCTCGGCGGGCGCGCGGGCATACCGATGCGCGACGAAGTCATTGCGTTTCTGACCGACCAGGGCCACGGCGAGATCGCGCGCGCACTCGAAGCTACCGTATCGCCGCAGACGTGACGGGATCGAACAGATGGGCCTTGCGCAAATTGAACGCAAGGCGGTGAGGCGCGCCGTCGCGGGCGCTGGTTTCGGATTCCACCCGCGCCACCAGCTCTAGCTCGCCGATCGAACCATTGAGGAAGACCTCGTTGCCCATCATCTCCACGACGTCGATGGTAGCCTCGAGACAGCATTCGGCCGCGTATTCCGGATGCAGGTCGGCGTCGTCGATATCCTCGGGTCGGAGGCCCAGCACGACTTCCCGGTTGATCCAGGCTCCAAGTTTGGCGTGCCCCGGCCAGCTCGACGGAAGCGGCAATCGAAAGCCCTCCCCGCGCACAAAAACACGTTCCGCGGATTGCTCCAGCACGGCCTTGCAAAAATTCATCGCCGGACTGCCGATAAATCCGGCCACGAACACATTGTCCGGGTGTTTGTAGATGTCGAGCGGGGTGCCGATCTGCTGGACCCGTCCGTCCTTCATCACAACGATGCGGTCCCCCATCGTCATGGCTTCCGTCTGATCATGAGTGACGAAGATCATCGTCGCCTGCAGCCGATTGTGCAGCTTTGACAGCTCCGCGCGCATCTGGACGCGGAGCTTCGCATCCAGATTGGAAAGCGGCTCGTCCATGAGGAAGACCTCCGGCTCGCGCACGATCGCGCGACCCACCGCCACGCGCTGGCGCTGTCCGCCGGATAGGGCCTTTGGCGTCCGATCCAGGAAATCCCCAACACCCAGCAAGCCCGCGGCGGCCCTGACCCGCTGATCGGTCGCCGCAGGCGGCACGTTGCGCCGCTTGAGCGCGAACGCCATGTTCGCGTACACCGTCATATGCGGATAGAGCGCATAGTTCTGGAACACCATGGCGATGTCCCGATCCTTCGGGGGAACATCGTTGACTAGACGGTCACCGATGTAGATCTCGCCCTCGGTGACATCTTCGAGTCCGGCAATCATGCGCAGCGTCGTCGTCTTGCCGCACCCCGAGGGACCGACCATGACCACGAATTCCTTGTCGGGTATTTCGAGGTTGACGTCGTGCACCACGGCGTTGGTGCCGAAACTTTTCGATACACCCTTGAGCGTGACCGCTGCCATGCCGTCATTCCTTCCGGTCGTCTTTTACGCATTTATTGCGTGCGATTGGAGGTGCAGATGTCCGCGCGCATCGTACGCTGCGCCGACCGAGATTCCCCAGTTTGATGGTAAGACAGACTTCTTGATACCCTCATCCGTGCCCTGTCTCCTCGTTGGTTGCTGACGACCCGTTCTCAGCACTCATCTCGGCGGGCTTGCCGCACAATCCACGTCGCAGGAGGCCGGCCGCTTCTACGACGCGACGCTTGTTTTCCAGGAGAGCGCTTGGCCACGGTCAGTCTGCGCAGCGTGCGCAAATCATACGACGCGCAAGAGGTCGTCCACGGCATCGATCTCGAAGTCGTCGATCAGGAATTCGTCGTGCTGGTTGGGCCGTCGGGCTGCGGCAAGAGCACGCTGCTGCGCATGATTGCCGGCCTCGAAGACATTTCGGGCGGCGAAATCGCGATCGGCGAGCGCGTCGTCAACGAGATCGATCCCAAGGACCGCGATGTCGCGATGGTCTTTCAGGACTACGCCCTTTACCCGCATCTGACGGTATTCCAGAACATCGCGTTTTCGCTGCAGTACCGCGGAGTCGGCAAGGCAGACATCGCGCGCCGGGTGGCGCAAGCCGCCGCCATTCTCGACATCGAATCCTTGCTCGAACGCAAGCCGCGGCAATTGTCAGGGGGCCAGCGGCAACGGGTGGCGATGGGGCGTGCGATCGTCCGCGAGCCCAAGGTATTCCTGTTCGACGAACCGTTGTCCAACCTCGATGCGAAGCTCCGCGTACAGATGCGCACCGAGATCAAGAAGCTGCGCGAGCGCGTACGCACCACCGCGATCTACGTCACGCACGACCAGGTGGAAGCGATGACGCTGGCCGACCGGATTGTGTTGATGCACAACGGCCGCGTCGAGCAGATCGGCACACCCGAGGATGTCTACGATCAACCGGCGACGCTGTTCGTCGCGGGCTTTGTCGGCGCCTCGGCGATGAACTTCGTTGCGGGCCGCGTGGAAAATAGCGCCCAGGGTCCCGCAGTCATCCTTGCTAACGGCGCGCGCCTTGCGCTGCCGATGTCGCGTTTCGAGGCGCACGCGGATATGCCGGTGACGGTAGGACTGCGGCCGGAGCATTTGGATTGGTCGCACGACAGCACGGCCGCGCTGCTGGGCACTGCACGCGTGGTCGAGCCGTTGGGTTCCGATACGCTGGTCATGTTCGATCTGGCCGGCTGCGAGCTGCAGGCGCGTCTGCCGCCGCGTTTGGTGCGACGCGCCGGCGATGCGGTCAGAGTGACGATTGCTCCCGAGGCCATTCATTTGTTCGATCCCGAGACCGGGCGCCGGCTATGAATGATGATGCGTTGAAAGTCCCGCCGGACCAGCTCGGTCAGGGCAGCGGCTGCCGCTGCGAGGTCGTGGCCGACAGCGCGGCGCTGGCTCGGCACTTTGCGGACGCGATGGTCGCAGAGTTCCAGGACGCGAAGAGCCGGGCGCGACCCTTTGTCGTATTCATCGTGCCGGTCGGTCCCATCGGCCAGTTCGAGCGCCTCGCCCAACGGTCCAACGAAATGCAGATCTCGTTGCGCGATCTGGTCCTGATCAATATGGACGAGTATCTGACAGCGGAAGGCGACTACATTCCCACCAGCGACGCGCTGAGCTTTGGGTCCCACATGGAGCGTGCGCTGTGGTCACGGCTCGATCCGGCGCTGGCGCCGCCGCCCGCGCACCGGCATTTTCCCGATCCGCGCGACCCGCAGTCGACCAACCGCCTGATCGAACGCTGCGGCGGTGTCGATGTCGCCTTCGCCGGCGTCGGCATCACCGGTCATCTGGCTTTCAACGATCCGCCGGAACCCGGCGAGATCGTCGACAATGAATCCTTCGCCAGCTTGCCCACGCGCGTCGTCGCGCTCAGCCGTGAGACGCGCACCATTAACGCGGTCACTGCGACGCGCGGCAACATCGATCGCATTCCGCGCAGCGCCGTCACCGTGGGCATGAAGGAAATCCTCGAAGCGCGCAAGATTCGCCTTTATCTCAATCGGCCCTGGCAATGCGCGATCGTGCGCAAGCTGCTGCATGGTCCGATCACTGCCGCGGTTCCGGCTTCGCTGGTGCGCCGTCATCCGGATGTGCATGTGACGATGACAACCGAAGTCACGCAGTTGCCAGAACCAGTTCTACGTTGACACAAAAGGAGGACACGATGATCACCCGTCGCACATTGCTCAAAACGGCTGCCGCCGCTGCGGCCACCAGCGTCATTCCGGCGCCAGTGATTGCGCAGAGCTCGAAGAAAATCACATTCCTGACGTGGAACATCATCGACCAGAAGGAGTTGATCGAAGGGTGGATCAAGCGCTTTCAATCAGCGCACCCCGGCGTCGAAGTCGAGTGGCTGGATAAGAAGGGCCCCGAGTTCGGTCCGTTCTACCAGACGCAGTTGAGCGCCGGCACGCCTCCCGATGTGATCAACACGCAAGGTGCGCTCGGACTCGAATACGCGGCACAAGGCGCGCTCTTTGATCTCACGCCACTCTTCGCCAAAGAAGCAGCGGTTAAGAGCCGCTACGACGCGAACTATCTCAGCAACTGGGTGTACGAGGGCAAGAACTACATGGTGCCGTTCTACATCACCAAGACGCTCTTGTTCTACAACAAGCCGATGTTCACAAAGGCCGGCCTTGCGGGACCGCCGCAGAGCTTCGATGAGATTCTCACGTTCGCGCAAAAGATGACCAGTGGCGAAGCGTCGTCAGGGTTCATGACGCTCAATTTCGACTGGCTGTACTGGCCGTTGTTCGCGATGAACGGGGTCGAGCTGGTGACGCCGGATTTGAAGAAGACGGCGTTCAACACACCGAAGGCCGCTGAAGTTCTGGACAGGCTCGCCAAGGTGACCCAGAGCAACGCGATCAATAAGATCTCATGGACGGGGCGCTGGGTGGAGCCCAATGGCGCATTCGGCGCCGGCAACATCGGCATGCTGCACGCGCATTCTCCCGCGTACTTTTTCTTCAAGGGACAAGGCAGCTGGGTGACACCCGAGACGCTCGGAGTCGCTCACATGCCGGGCGATTACGCCACACCTAACTCGCACGGCCTGGGGATTTCCAAGGGCTCAAAAAATCCCGAGCTGGCGTGGGAATTCCTGAAGTTCATTACCGACAATGCGCAGGCAGGCGAGCTCGCCGAACGCAGGAAGCTCGTGACCGGCAACGCTGCCGTCGACAAGGCGACGCTCGCCAAGCTCGCCAAGGACGACCCGACGGTTTACCAGGTGCTCAAGACGCAGCTCGAACACACCGACAAGATGACCGGGAACTGGCGCTTCGGCAACGACAGCCGGATCAAGGAAGCGTTCTGGCCTGAAGTGCAAAGCGCGCTACTGGGCCGCAAGGATGCGAAGGGCGCGCTGGCCGACGCCGACCGGCGCGTGTCGCGCGAGTTGACGCGCGCCTAAAGGTCGCGCACAGGCGACCGCACGAAGGTTCGCGGGTGACGCGTTCGAGCGAAGGGTGGTGGGCAACACGGCGTAATCGTCAGTTCGCGCTCGTCGTGTGCTTCCTGCTGCCTTCGCTCGTCGTATTCTTCTTATACCGGCTGCTGCCGTTGGGCTGGAACGTGATCCTGTCGTTCCAGGCCTGGTCGCCTCTCAAGCCCGCACAGTGGATCGGGCTCGAGAACTACGCGGAAATGTGGGCGTACGACGACGTGTTCTGGGTCGCACTCAAGAACACGCTGATTTTTATCGCGGCCTCGCCGCTGGCGATCGCTGCGGCGCTGGGCATCGCACTGCTGGTGAACTCTGATCTGAAGGGCGCGGCGGTCTACCGTACGATCGTGTTCCTGTCGTATCCGCTGATGGCGGTTGCCGTCGGCATCATCTGGCGCTGGATGTACGACGAACGCGGCGGGATCATCAATTACGCGTTACGCAGCAGCGGACTCACGACCAAGCCCATCGGCTTTCTGCAGGACTTCGATTGGGCGCTGCCGTCCGTGATCTTTGCCGAAGTCTGGCAGGTCATCGGGTTTTACATGATCATTTTGCTCACCGGTCTGCAAAGCATTCCGCCGAATCTTTATGAGGCCGCGCGCATCGACGGCGCGCCGGCAAGGGCGCGGTTTTTCCGCATCACGGTGCCGATGCTCCGCCCTTCGCTGTTTCTTTGCGCCGTCGTCGGCATCCTCAATTCGTTCAGCAGCTTCGATCTCGTCTACATCATGACCAACGGCGGCCCCGGCCATGCGACGGAATTGCTGATCACGCATATCTACAAGGCCGCATTCGTCGAGTCGAAATTCGACTACGCCGCAGCGCTAACCGTCGTGCAGTTCGGGCTGCTGGTGATCCTGACGGTGGCCGCCAACCGGGCCGCTGGCGGTGATGTCGGTGCGGTGGAGAGGGATTAGGTAATGACACGGGACGCCAAAATCCTGATCAGCGCGCGGCATCTGACGTTGATGGTGATCTCGTTTGTGATGCTCGTGCCTTTTTACTGGGTAATCAGGACTGCGGTCACCAACGAGAACATTTATGCCTATCCGCCCAGCCTGTTGCCGCGCGACGCGCATCTGTTCAACTTTGTCGATGTCTGGTACCTGATCCCGTTTCCCCGCTACCTCGTCAACAGCGTGATCGTCTCGGTCATCGCGGTGATCGGCAATGTGATTTTCAATGCCATGGCGGGCTACGCCCTCACGCGCCAGTTCACGGGCCGGCGCGTCGTGCTGGCGCTGTTTCTCTCCTGCATGCTGATCCCGTTTCAGGCGACGATCATTCCCGCGTATCTAATCACCGCCAGAATGGGTCTACTGAATACGTACTTTGGTCTCGCGTTTCCGATGCTCTCGACGATCGTCTGCATCTTTGTGTTCAAGTCGGCGTTCGAGGCGGTCCCGAAATCCCTAGTGGACGCCGCGCGGATCGACGGACTGAGCGAATGGCGGATCATCGTGCGCGTGCTGCTGCCGCTGTCCAAGCCCGCCATTGCGACGAACGTAATCCTGACGTTCATCTGGTCGTGGAACAATTTCCTGTGGCCGCTGCTGATCACGCGCGACCCGAACATGCAAACACTGCCGCTCGGCCTCGCGCGCTTCCTTTCCTATATGGAGGACACGACCGGCGCGCTGTATGCATTTGCGGTGATGGTCCTGGCGCCTTCGATCCTGGTGTTTCTGATGGCGCAAAAAGAATTCATTCGCGGCCTCACCTCCGGAGCGACGAAGGGATGAGATGAGCGCCGGGCCGCCCCAAGGACGTCCATGCGAGCGGCGCGAAGCGCAGGCTCGAAGAGCGCGTCCGCGGGCGTGGACGAAGGCCGACAGGTAGGCGTCACGGATGCCCGAACGATCCAATGAGGCCGCGGCGAATTCCGCCCCCTCGGGGGGCAGCGCAGCGGCGAAGCCGCAAGCGTGGAGGGGTCATTGGAGCTCGTGGGCAACATCGCGTTGGTTGATCGTTCCCGGCGGCATGATTATTTTCACGCTGATCTGGCTCGCCTATGTCGCGGGCCAGACGCCGCGGGGCAGCCGGTCAACGGCGCATCGGTGCTGTTGTTCGAACGCGGCTTTGTCACGCACCAGGAACGCGGCCGGGCGACGTCGGATGCGCAGGGGGTATTCCGCTTCGCCGACAATCGCAGTCATTCGATACAACTGGAAGCCGAGGCGCCGGGCCGCGGACGGACGGACCGCCGTATCGTGCGACTATGGTTCGCGGCGCAGGATGTGCAGATCGCTGAACCGCTGCGCTTCGCCGCGGCGAAGTGATGCCATGAGCGACCCGGTCATCCTGTTCGACCCGTGGCCGCGCAGCGCGCCGCTGATTTTTGCGGACGACATGCAACATCGTTTCGAGCAACTCGGTCGTGTGGTTGGCCTCGAAGAAAGCGCGAATGGCAAGCTTGCGTCCGGATTGATCGAGGCAGCGCTGCCGGACGTCGTCGCGATCGTGGGCCAGACCGACCTCGATGCCTCGCGCCTGGCGCGCGCCCCGCATCTGATCGCCGTCATCAACGTCGAGGGCAACTTTGCGCAGAACGTCGATTACGCCGAATGCTTCCGGCGCGGCATCCAGATCCTGTCGATTGCGCCGGTCTTCGCGCAGCCGGTGGCGGAAATGGCGCTCGGTCTCGCGCTCGATTTGGCGCGCGGCATCACCCGCGGCGACGGGCTGATGCGAGAGGGACGAGAGCAGTACGGCCTCGCCGGCAATCGCGATGCGTTCCTGTTGCGCGGCGCGACGATCGGATTCATCGGCTGCGGCAATCTCGGTCGCGCGCTGATACCGCTGTTGGCGCCGTTTCGCCCGCGCTTGCTGATTCACGACCCATGGCTGCCCGAGAGCCTTATAAGCGAGCTTGGCGGCGAACCCGCGTCGCTCGAAGCTGCGTTGAGCAAGCCGCGTGTCGTTTTTGCGCTGGCCGGCGTCACCGAGGAAAATCGTGGCATGTTGAACCGCGCGCGGCTCGAGACGATACGCAGCGATGCGATCTTTGTGTTGCTGTCGCGCGCGGGGCTGGTCGACTTCGACGCGCTGCTCGATCTCGTCGCAGCGGGACGCTTTCGCGCCGCCACCGATGTGTTCCCGCAGGAGCCGATGCCGTCAGATGCTCGTGCGCGGCAGATCCAAGGGCTGCTGCTCTCCTCGCACCGTGCGGGAGGCTTGCCGGCAGCGCTCGCGGCTATCGGAGAAATGGTGGTCGATGACCTGGGGTTGATTCTGAAGGGACTGCCGCCGCAGCGTCTGCAAGCGGCGCGGC
>WNGI01003081.1_pt1 | contig 14590 bp, 12 predicted proteins | sample 5400621 | NCBI WGS metagenome assembly WNGI01 (sample SAMN13153374, study PRJNA577476) | soil metagenome | isolation source: 20 cm soil or saprolite under Garry oak tree replicate 1 | place: USA:California | collected 2016-06-15 | reverse complement strand
CGCGAGACGCTCACGGGCGCCCTCCGCGCCGGCGACCAGGTCGTGCCCGACGATGGGCGCATCGCGCTGGCGGACGCCGTGCGGACATTCCGCCCCGCGGTCGTCGTTTCGGCCGGCTTCGACCGCATCGTCAAGGCGGAGGTCCTCGACGCGATCCCGAATCCCGTGAACATCCACTTCGGCCGGCTGCCCCGATACCGCGGCTCCTTCTCGATCCCGTGGGCGATCATGAACGACGATGACGTCATCGGGATCACCGTTCACCGAATGGCCCCGTCCATCGACGACGGCCCGATCCATCTGCAAGCTACCATCCCCAACGATCGTGGAAGCTCGTGCCGGGTCCTCTACCTGCAGGCTGTCGAGCGCGGCGCCGCGCTCTTCCGCCAATACCTCGACCTCGTCCTCACCACAGCCGCGGTCCCCGCGATCCCCCAGGACGAACTGGCGGCCACTTACTACCCGCCGGAATACCCCGGCGACTTCCGTGTGCCGTGGAAGCAGATGACGACTTACGTGCGCAACTACATCCGCGCCGCGAGCTTCGTACCGCTTCCCGGCGCGCACACCTCGGTCGACGACACCGCGTTCGAGATCGAGTGGCCGGTCGACGAACGGTTCGGCGATCCGCGCCTCGCGCCGGGAACGATCGTTTCGTGTGACGGCCGCGACTGGATCGCCACTCTCAATGGCCTGATTGGACCCCGGCTCGTCCGACATGCCGGGGGTGAAGAGGCGTTTGCGAACTTCGTCGACCGGCGCCGCTTGGCCGGGAAGCGCTGCACATGAAGGGACCGACCGTGAAAGCGACGGTAAGGACGCGCGCGCTTTAAAAGCAGACCCGTTTGGGGATAAGCCCCTCTGGATGGCCCGGGCCCGAGCCGGTGGGAGACCCGAAGATCTCGCATGACCGCCCCGGCGAGAAGACTCGCGGGGTGGCTCGCCATCGCTACGCTGCTCGGCGCGTCGGCCTACCTCGTCTCGACGCTGATCCGGGCCGCGGCCGAGACGGCCGCCGTGCGGGCGTACGACATCTACTCGTTCGCCTACCCGGTCGCGCTGTACGCCAGGGATGCCGTGCGGCACGGCGGTCGCGGGCTGTTCTGGAACCCGTTGCAGAACTGCGGCCAGCCGTTCCTCGGCTCCGGGGTTACCGGTGCCCTCTACCCCCCGTTCCTGTTCTTCCTCGTTCTCGGCGGCGACCATGCGCTGTACGCGCTGCTCGTCTTCAACCTGGCCGTTGGTAGCGTCGGGGCATACCTCCTGTGCAGGGAGCTCGGCGTCGGGACGATCGGGGCCCTCTGCGGCGGCCTGGCGTTCGGCTTTAGTAATGCCGGCGCCGACGTCATCACGTACACCCCGCTCGTCAGCGGTCCCTATGCGTGGATGCCCGCCGCGATCCTGTGCTGCGAGCGCATCCTCAAGGCGCCGACGCTCCGCCGCGGTATCGCCCTGGGGGTGGTGCTGACGCTCGCGCTGCTGCCCGGGCATCCGCAACCGCTCCTCTACATCTACCAGCTCATCGCGCTGTACGTGGCGTTCGCCGTGGCCGTCCGTAGCAGATGGCTCGGCGTGCGCACGCTCTGGACGCTCCTCCTCGGCCTCGCGATGCCGCCGCTCCTGGGCGCGGTGCACCTGTTGCCAGCGCTGGAAGTAATGCGCGCTTCGGTCCGCAACGCGAGCCTGTCGTGGACAGAGATGTCCCCGGGCAGCTACCTGACGTGGCAGACCTTCCAGACCAGCTTCACCTACCGGCGAGATCTCTTCAACCCGGTGGACCTGGTACCCTTGATGCTCGCGAGCGCGGCTGTCTGCGCTACGCAGCTCTGGCGGTTCGCCATCTTCTTCGGCCTGGTGGCGCTTGTCAGTCTCGATCTCGCGATGGGGGCCAACGGCTACCTGTTCCCGCTCTACACCGGGCTGCCGCTGGGCCGCTTGTTTCGCGACCCGGAACGTTACCTATGGGTCACGGCGTTCTGCGTCGCGGTGCTCGCGGCAATCGGCGTCGATGCGATCTGCTCGTGGGAGACGCGCTCCTCGCAATGGCCGCGGCGTCTCGGGGGGATCGTGCTGCCCGCGCTGGTCCTCCTCGGCCTGTCACAGTGGGTCCCCAACGTCGGGAGGTACAACCCGGAGCGGTTCGTCCTCGCCGTGGTGCTCGGCGCCTGCGTGCTCGGAGCCTTCGTGCCACGTCTCCGCCCCGCGGCCGGGCTCGGTCTCGCCCTGGCGATGTTCCTCAGTCTTCTCGTCTTCCGGCTCGCGCCCTTTCGGCATCTCCTGCCGAGCGACGCCGCGCTCTATAGCAACGCCGACGTCTTCCACCTGGTGCGAGACCAGCTGACGCCCCAGGAGCGGATCTATGTGGTGGGCAAGCACGCCGACTTCTCGCTCCAGCAGAAGACTGGATCCCTTTTCGGCGTCCCATCGTTGTTCGACTACGAATCGCTGCCCACCCGGCGCTTCGCCGAGTTCTACACGATGCTCCGCACCGGCCAGCACATGCACAGCCTCGTCGACTTCTACTACCCCATCGCCGGCCTCCTGCCACAGACCACCAGGCACCGGCTGCTCGACCTCGCCGCCACCCGTTACCTGCTCGTCGACTCGTCGGAGGACACGACTGGGGCGCTCCGCGACCCGCCGCTCGTGCCGATCACCGAGGTCGAGAACGTGCGCGTCTACGAGAACACGACCGCCCTGCCGCGCGCGCGGTGGGTCCCTCTGGTTAACGTCGAGCCGGACGCGCCTCGCCTGCTGTGGCGTCTGGCCTGGGGGCGGGACGACCTCGCGCGCGCGGCGTTCGTGGAGACGTCGCCGCCCTCCGGCTTCACCGGCGCTCCGGGCGACGGCCGCCAGGGCTCGGTCATCTTCGTCCAAAACGATCCCGAGCGGGTCGTCCTACGGGTGGACGCGCCGCAGCGCGGGTTTCTCGTCCTGGCCGACCAGTGGTTCCCGGGGTGGCAGGCCACTGTCGGCGGCACGCCCGTCCCAATCCTGCGGGCAGACTACGTGTTCCGTCTCGTGGAAGTCCCCGCGGGGCGTTCCACGGTGGAGTTTCGCTACGTGCCGGACGCCTTGCTCCTGGGAGCGCTGATCTCCGCCGTGACCGCCGGCGCGATTGTCCTCGCGTTGGTGCGGCTCCCGCGCAGAAAGCAGTTGAAAGACGGGGCGGAAGACGGGTACACAGGGTCCCCCCGGGTGCCTTCCCGGTCGACGCGATGGCAACACGGAGGGTCTTGATCACCGGGGCCGGTGGCTTCATCGGCTCGCATCTCGTCGAGCTCACGGTCCAGCGCGGCTACGCCGTCCGGGCATTCGTCCATTACAACTCTCTCGGGACGGCCGGCTGGCTCGATCGGAGCCCATACCGAGCCCAGGTCGAGATCGTCCACGGGGACGTCCGTGACCTGGACACCGTGGCCGGCGCCGTGCGTGGCTGCGATACCGTATTCCACCTGGCCGCGCTGATCGGTATCCCGTACTCCTATGTCTCGCCGCTCGCATACCTCCGCACCAACCTCGAGGGCACCTACAACGTCCTGCAGGCAGCTCGGGACACCGGCGTCGGCCGCGTGTTGATCACGTCGACCAGCGAGACCTATGGGACGGCGCAGTACGTCCCCATCGACGAGAAGCATCCCCCGAACGCCCAATCGCCGTATGCGGCAAGCAAGGTCGGAGCCGATCAGCTTGCGCTCAGCTTCCACCGCGCCTTCGGCCTAGACGTCCGGCTCGTGCGTCCCTTCAACACATACGGCCCGCGGCAATCGGCCCGCGCGATCATCCCAACGATCGTCTCCCAGATCGTCGCCGGGCGCACCAGGCTGCGCCTCGGCAACCTCGAGCCCACCCGGGACCTGACCTTCGTGCTCGACACGGTCGCGGGATTCCTCGCGATCGCGGACTGCGCGTCCTGTGTGGGCACGGCGACGAACATCGGGGTGGACGAGGAGATATCGATACGCGACCTCGCCCGGCGGATCGGGACGCTCATGGAGGTGGAGGTATCCTTCGAGCTCGACCCTGCGAGGACGCGCCCCCTGGAGAGCGAGGTCGAGCGGCTACGGTGCGACAACCGCCGGATCCGTGCGTTGACGGGTTGGTCCCCGGCTTCGACCCTCGACGCCGGGCTCCGGGCCACCATTGGATGGTTGCGCGAGAATGTCGCGAGCAGCCCCGCCGAAGGTTATGCGATCTAGGTCTCGCGAGGAGTGCCCACGATGAAGGCTGTCATCCTGGCCGGCGGGCTCGGCACGAGGCTCAGGCCGTTCACTCAGGTGATTCCGAAGCCGCTGCTGCCGGTCGGCGAGAGCTCCGTGCTCGAGATCCAACTGCTCAGCCTCAAACAGCACGGGGTCAGCCAGGTTTTCATCGCCACGAACCACCTCTCCGAGCTGGTGGCCGCGTACATCGGCGACGGGAGCAAGTACGCGCTGAAGGTCGAGTTCAGCAAGGAGGACGAGCCGCTCGGTACATGCGGCCCCGTCTCGCTCCTGCGCGACAAGCTCACCGAGCCGTTCTTGCTCGTCAACGGCGACGTCCTCACGACGCTCGACTTTCGGCGCGTCTACGACTTCGCCGCCAAGGTCGACGCGGACCTGACCGTCGTCACCAAGGAGATCGTCACCCCCTTCGAGTTCGGACAGGTTCTCGGCGCGGGGGACTACATCGAGAAGCTGCAGGAGAAGCCGGACCTCAAGTTCGAGATCCTGGCGGGCATCTACGTTCTGCGACCCGCCCTCTTCGACACCATTCCCTACAACAGGCCCTATGGGATCGACGCGCTGATCTGCGACCTGCTCCGGGTCGGCCGGAAGGTCGGCAAATATCTGATGCACGAATACTGGCTGGACATCGGCCATCGCGGCACCTACGAGGAGGCGCAGGAAGCGTATCGCGAGCACTTCCGCGCGCTGCGATAGCCGCCCGCGCGGTGGCGAGAGTCTCGTGGGCGAGCCGGGTCGCGTGACGCTGTTCGGGGGCGCGGGGTTCATCGGCAGCCGCATCGCGCTCGCGTGCGTACGGGCGGGGCACCGCGTCCGCGTCGTCGACGGTCTGCTCGCACGGACCTCGGGGCGCCGCGAGAACCTGGCTGCCATCGCGTCGGCGATCGAACTCGTCGCGAGGCGGGTCGAAGACGTCGACGATCTCGAGGGGGTGATCGCCGACAGCGATGCCGTCGTCGACTGTATGGGATGGACGCAGCATCGCGCGGCGCTCGAGGATCCGCTCTACGACCTGTCGTTGAATCTCGCGTCTCACGTCCATTGGCTGCATCGCGTTCCCGCCGGCACGTTGGCGAAGGTGGTCTACCTGGGCTCGCGCGGGCAATATGCCGACCCGCCAGCGGGCGACATCACGGAGGAGACCCCGCAGGAGCCGCGCGACGTCCAGGGTATCCACAAGGCGGCCGCCGAACGGCACTTCTTGCTCGCGTCGTCGTTGCGCAACCTCGACGTGGTCACACTGCGGCTCCCTGCCTGCATCGGCCCGAATCAGCCGGCCGACGGCGAGGACATCGGCCTGGTCGGCGGCTTCGCTCGCGACCTCCTCGCCGGACACCCGATCCGGGTCTACGGCCGGGGCCGGCGGCGCGCGATCGCTTACGTGGACGACGTGGCAGAAATTGTCTGCCGGCTCGTCCGGCTGCCGACCCACGGCTTCGAGGCCTACAACCTGCGTGGCGAGGTGCTGCCGATCGAGGACATCGCGGCGCGCCTGATCGCGATCGTGGGCCGTGGGGCGGTGGAGGTGTCGGACCTACCTCGCGAGATCGCGGCGATCGACAGCGGAGCCGCTGCGTTCCGGGAGGATCGACTGCGGGCGGCGCTCGGCGGCGACCTGCCGCGCACGCCGATCGACGAGGCCCTCGCAGCGACGGTTCGCCATCTCGCAGGGGTCCGATGATCCGGCGTTGCGACCTCGCTCCGCAGTACCTCGCGTACAAGGCTGAGATCGACGCGGCGATCGAGGAAGTGCTCGTCTCGGGTCGCTACGTCCTGGCCGAGCAGGTGGCTCGCTTCGAGGAGAGCTTCGCGCGCTACCTGGGCGTACGCTACGCCGTCGGGGTCGGCAACGCGACGGACGGCCTCACCCTCGCCCTCCGAGCGGTCGGGGTCGGGCCCGGCGACGAAGTCATCACGACGCCGTTCACGGCCATCCCGACCGTTTCAGCGATCGTCGACGCCGGGGCGACGCCGGTGTTCGTCGATGTGTGCCCGGACACCTTCCTCCTCGATTGCGACGAGGTCGCGAAGGTTGTGACCGCGCGGACGCGCGCCGTCGTGCCCGTCCACCTGTTCGGGAACGTGGTGGACGTGCGCCGCCTGCGCGCCCTCGTTGGCCCGGCGCTGCCCATCGTGGAGGATGCGGCGCAAGCACATGGCAGCACGATCGCCGGTATACATGCCGGCACGATGGCCACGTGCGGCGTGTTCAGCTTCTACCCGACCAAGAACCTCGGCGGCTACGGGGACGGCGGCGCGGTGGTAACGAACGACCCGGCGATCAGCGAGCGGGTCCGCCTGCTCCGCACCTACGGGATGGTCGACAAGGATCGCATCGTGACCCACGGGATCAACAGCCGCCTCGACGAGCTGCAGGCGGCCGTCCTGCGCGTGAAGCTCCGCCACCTCGACGAGATGAACACCCAGCGCCGCGCGCTCGCCGCACGGTACATGGCCGAGACGGACCCGGCGCTCTTCCGATATCAACGGATCCCCGACGGGGTGACGCCCAACTACCACGTGTTCGCCGCGGTCTGCGGGGGCGAGCGCGGCCCGCTCGTCCGCCACCTGGACGACGTGGGCATTCAGACCAACGTCTACTACCCACTGCCGCTTTATCGCCAGGAGGCAAATCGCGAGCTATGTCGCGAGCAGCTTCCGCTCCCGCACGTCGAAGCGCTGTGCGAGCGGATCCTCGCGCTGCCGCTCTACCCCGAGATGCCGGCTGAGGCGCAATCCATGGTGATCGAGGCTCTGAACCGGTTCGCCACGTCGCGCCGCGGCGGCCGCGCCGACTGAGCCATGGCGCGGGGCGAGGAATTCGCGCGCATCGGCAGCAACGCCTCCGCCCGATGACCGCCAACCGCTCGGTCACCGTCATCATGCCAGTTTACAACGAGGCCACCCTGCTCGCGGCGGCGGTGGCGACGGTCGACGGCTTCCTCGGGGAGCGGACGGCATGGCGCTACGAGCTCCTAATCGTCGAGAGCGGCAGCACGGACGGGACCGCGGACCTGGCGGACCGCCTGGCCGCGTCTAATCCGCGCGTGCGCGTGATCCACGAGGGCGCCAAACGTGGCTTCGGCAGCGCGCTGCGACTCGGCTATGCCGAGGCCTCATGTGCATGGGTGTGGCTCGTGACCGCGGACCTGCCATTCCCGCTCGAGGCGTTCGACGACGCGGCCGGACACGCCGAGGAGTGCGAGGCGGTCGTGAGCTTCCGGACGGCGGACCCGCGGGGGATCGGCCGGCGGATCCGGTCCGCCGTTTTCAACGCGCTCGTGAAGACCGTGCTGCGCCTGCAGGCGCGGAGCGTCAATTCGGCCTTCAAGCTCCTGCGGACCGACCTCGTGCGGAGCTTGCCGCTCACGTCGAACGGCTGGCTGATCGACGCCGAGCTGCTCTACTGGATGCAGCGCTCGGGCGCGCGCTGGACAGAGATTCCGGTCCGTGTGATCGAGCGGACCGCGGGACGGTCGACGGTCGGGATCGCTACGCCCCTCGCCGTCCTCGGCGAGCTGATCCACTTCCTCCGGACGAAAGACCGCGTGCTTCCCGCGCCGCGGCGCACGCCGGTCAGAACTCGATGACCGTGTCCTCGCCGTCGCCCACGTGCACGGTGTCGACGAAGCGGATCATCCGGCGCCGGTTGGCCATCAGGACCGAGCTCGTCCGGATACCACCGCCGAAGAACCGGACGCCGCGCATGAGGGTGCCGTCGGTCACGCCGGTGGCGACGAAGAGGATGTCCGGGCCCGGCGCGAGGTCACGCTCGGTGTAGATGCGCTTCACGTCGGTGATGCCCATCCGGTGCATGCGCTCCTCCTGACCGGGCTTCGTCGGGACGAGGCGTGCCCGCATGCCGCCGTTGAGGCAACGGAGCGCGGCCGCGGTCAGCACGCCCTCGGGCGCGCCGCCGATGCCCATCACGACGTGGACGTTCGTCCGCCGCACGGCGGCGGTGATCCCAGCGGACAGGTCGCCGTCGCTGATCAGCTTGATGCGGGCGCCGGCCCGCCGGATGTCGGCGATGAGCTTCTCGTGCCGTGGCCGGTCGAGCACGATGACGACGAGGTCCCGGACGCCGCGGCCGAGCGCGCGCGCGATGGCTTTCAGGTTGTCGTCCGCCGGCGCATCGAGGTCGATGGCGTTCCGCGCCCCGGGGCCGACCACGATCTTCTCCATGTAGCAGTCGGGCGCGTGCAGGAGGCCGCCGCGGTTGGAGGCGGCGAGCACCGCGATCGCGCCCGGCGAGCCGGTGGCGCACAGGTTCGTCCCCTCGAGCGGGTCGACGGCGATGTCCACCTCGAGGTCCTCGGGGCGCCCCTGCCCGACCTTCTCGCCGATGTAGAGCATCGGCGCCTGGTCGCGCTCGCCCTCGCCGATGACCACCGTGCCACGCATGGGGAGCGCGTCCATCTCCTTGCGCATCGCCTCGACGGCGACATGGTCGGAGTGGCGGCGGTCGCCCTGCCCCATCGTGCGCGCCGCATCGATTGCGGCCTCCTCGCAGACGCGCAGGAACTCGCGCGACAGCGCCTCGCTGCCCACCTCCCTGGCCGGCTGCCGCTCGGCCGTCACTTCGTCCTCCCCGCGTAGATGTCCATCACGGTCTGGAGGAAGTCGATGGCCTCCTTGCGGGGCCGCTGGAAGGAGTTGCGTCCGATGATCGACCCGAAGCCGCCGCCGTCCCGGACGGCCCGCACCTCGTCGAAGATCGAGGCGGTGTCCTTCGCCTCGCCGCCGGAGAAGATGAGGATCCGCCGGCCGTTGAACGCGCCCTGGACGACGTGACGCACGCGCTCGGCGAGCGTTGCGATCGGGACGCGCTCCTTCTCGTAGACCTTCTTGGCAGCCGCCTGCTCGATGTGCGACGTCGGCAGCTTCACCTTGACGACGTGCGCGCCGAGCTGGCAGGCGATCTGCGCCGCGTAGGCGACGACGTCGATCGCGGTCTCGCCCTCCTTGGAGAGCCCCGAGCCGCGCGGGTACGACCAGACGACGACGGCGAGGCCCTTCCGCTTGGCCTCCTCGCCGAGCGCCCGGATCTCCTCGTACATCGTGTTCCGCAGGGTCGATCCGGGATAGATCGTGAAGCCGATCGCGGCGCACCCGAGCCGGAGCGCCTCGTCGACGCTGCCCGTGAGCGCCGGGCACGGCTCGCCGCCGGCGAGGCTGTCGGAGTTGTTGAGCTTCAGGATCAGCGGGATCTCGCCGGCGAACTCCGCCGCGCCCGCCTCGAGGAACCCGAGCGGCGCCGCGTAGGCGTTGCATCCCGCGCCGATCGCCAGCTCGAAGTGGTAGCGTGGATCGTAGCCGGCGGCATTCGCGGCGAACGAGCGTGCGGGTCCGTGCTCGAATCCCTGATCGACGGGCAGGATGACGAGGCGACCCGTGCCCCCCAGGCGCCCGTGGCTCAACAGGCGCGCGAGGCTGGCGCGCGTGCCGGGGCTGTCGCTCGCATACCAGCCGAGAATCTCGCGGACTCGCTCGTTCATCTTCGACACTCCTCCTCTTCGCTGTCCTCAGGTCCGGCCGCAGCGGCCCATACCGCAGCCCGGCCGGCCGCACCCCCCGCTGTCGCCGCGTACGCCGTACCCGAGATCGTCGAGCGCCGACTCCTCGACCCAGCGCACCTCTTCCGGATCCATCTCCGCGTCGCAGTGCAGGCAGAGCCGATGCAGCTCCCCCCGCTCGTCGACGTGCAGATGCAGCAGCACGTCGCGCCGGCAGCGCGCACAACGACTCACCGGGAACCCCGCGTCGGCTGCCGTGCCGATCACGCGCGCTCCTCCCGCACGATGCCGATCGCGGCGAGCTCGCGCAGCATGTGGGCGCGGTGCGTGGCGGGCCAGTAGACGCGCCCGCATCCGCCGCAGACGAGAAAACGGGGGGCCGTCTCCCAGACGTACGGCGGCACCCGGTCCCGCGCGCGTTCGCGCGGCAGCGCGTCGAGCGCCCGATTGCAGTCGAGGCAGCGGGTGAGGAGCGGCGCCGCGCCCACCGGGACCGCCGCCGACACCTGGCGGAGCTGGTCGCGGAAGTGGTCGCTCGCGATGAAGAGATGCGGGGGCAGGTCCCGGTCGCGCAGGAGCCGGGTATCGCGCGTGAGGATGAGCCGCCGCTCGCGGCGCGCGCAGTCGACCAGCGTCCGGTCACGGAGGTGGCGGCCGTAGACGACGTCGTGACCCAGGATGCGGAGCCAGCGGGCGAGCCGGCCGAGCATCCAGTCGACGGCGAAACGCTGCACCTCGCCCGGCTTCCCCTCGAGCTCGGCCATGGGCATCGGCTAGTTTAGCGCCGTTCCCTCCGGCAGGCGAGCCGCCGCGCGGACCCGCGCGAGCGCGTCGCCCGCCCGGCCGGCGCGCACCAGCGTCGCGAGCGCGGGGCCGACGTCCGCATCGCGCGCTGCGAGACGGTCGAAGACGTCGAGGTCGGTGCCATAGACCAGCTCGCCGAGGAGCCGGGCGTTGTTCGGCGGCACGAGCTCGTCCCGATGCCCGAGCCTGCGCCGGACGAGCGTCTCGGCCGCGACGCCGGCGACCCAGCTCCGGAGCCGCTCGCGGCGCGGAGCCGGCAGCCGGGCGGCATAGAGCCGGCGGAGCCGCGCCGCCACGCGCGTGAAGAAGGCGGCCCGGGCCCGGGTCACCGCCCATCGCCGGCGCGCCTCCGCGCACCGCGCGGCCGCCGCCCCGGGCCCCGAGCAGAAGAACGCGATCGCGCCGCGGTGGCCGGCAAACGTGGCCGCCGACTCGTTGAACGCCGCATCGCCCGGCACGTAGACGGTCGAGTGAAAGAGCTCGTGGATGAGCGTGTCGGCGAGATCGACCGGCGGCGCCTGGGCGACGGTCGAGAGGAGCGGATCCGCGAACCAACCCAGGGTACTGAAGGCCACCGCAGGCCGGACATCGACGTCGAAGCCGCGCGCCGCGAGCCGGCGGCCGGCCGCGTCGGCCGCCGCCCGATCGAAGAACCCCTGATACGGGACGCGGCCGACGATCGGGTACCACCAGGTGTACGGCGCCAGTCGGTCGCGATGGGCGGCGGACAGCACGTACGCCGTCGCGTCGCGGTCGAGCTCGGCGAACGTGGCGTAGTTCTGGCCGACGCGAAGCCCGAGCGGCCCGGCGGCGAACGTCCGCACGGCGCGTACGAGCTCGAGCCGTTCGCGCAGCGTCGGGTCGAGGTCGGGACGGGCGAGCAGCTCGGCGATGGGACGGCGGCGGAGCAGGATCCGGGCCTCGGACCAGCCGGCGCGGAGGACGTACCCCGGTCCACCCCCGCCGCACGCCGTGAGAAGGACGAGCGCCGCGAGGAGGAGCCGACGCGTCATGGCTGCGCCGCGACCCGCGCGACGGGCGCCGCCGTGGCGCCGTACTGCATGCGGTGGAGACGCGCGTAGATGCCGCCGCGCGCCAGGAGCTCCGCGTGCGCGCCCTCCTCGCGCAGCTCGCCCTTGTGCATGACCAGGATGCGGTCCGCGGTCTCGATCGTAGAGAGGCGATGCGCGATCACGACCGCCGTGCGGCGCGCGAGCAGCTTCGTGAGCGCGTCCTGGACCAGCCACTCGGTGGCCGGGTCGACGCTCGACGTCGCTTCGTCGAGCACGAGGATGGTCGGGTCGTGCGCCAGCGCGCGCGCGAAGGCGAGGAGCTGGCGCTGGCCGCCCGACAGGTTGCTCCCGCGCTCGCGCAGCAGCGCGTCGTACCCGCCCATGCGGCGGATGAAGCCGTCGGCGTTCACGTGCGCGGCCGCGGCCTCGACCGCGGCGCGCGAGATGTCGCGCCGCCCGAGCGTGATGTTCGTCTCGACAGGGCCGCTGAAGAGGAACACGTCCTGGAGGACAACAGCGATCTTTCCCCGGAGCGCCCGCGGATCCCAGTCGCGCACGTCGATGCCGTCGACGAGGATGCGGCCGCGGCCGACGTCGTACAGCCGGTCGAGCAGCTTGATGAGCGTCGTCTTCCCGGATCCGGTGGCCCCCACGATCGCCACGTGCTCCCCGGCGGCGACCCGGAACGACACGTCGCGCAGCACCCAGTCCTCGTTCCGGTACGCGAACCACACGTGCTCGAACACGATGTCGCCGCGCGCCCGCGCCGGCGCCTGCGGCTCCGCCGGCGCCGGCTCCACCTCGAGGTCGAGGACGGAGAAGATGCGCTCGGCGGCGGTCATCGACGACTGCATGACGGCGTACTTGGCGCTGAAATCGCGGATCGGGACGAAGAACTGCTGGATGTACTGGATGAACGCGACGAGCGTGCCGATCTCGAGGAGGCCGTTCCGCGTGAGCCGGCCGCCCTCCCACAGCAGCATCGCGATCGAGACGGTGCTCATCGACTCGACGAAGGAGAAGAGCGCCGCCTCGAGCTTGTTGGACAGGTGGTAGGCGTCGCGATGCTCGGAGTTCAGCCGCTCGAACTCCACGAAGGCGCGCGCCTGGCGGTCGGCGAGCGCGATGGCGGTCATCCCCGAGATGGCTTCCTGCAGATAGCCGTTGATGCGCGCGATCCGCTCGCGGATCATGCGGTACGTGCGGCGCACCTGCCGCCGGAAGAAGTCGACCGCCGCGACGATGACGGGGAACAGCGCGAGACTCGTCAGCGCGAGCCGCCAGTCGATCCAGAGCATGACGGCGACGATGCCCGCCAGGCCGAGCACGTCGAGCACGATGGTCATCGCCCCGGCGGCGAACATCTCCTGCAGCACGTCGACGTCCGTGGTGAGCCGCGAGACCACGCGCCCGACCGGGTTCTGGTCGAAGAAGCGCATGGGGAACCGCTGGACGCGCGCGAAGAGCGCGACCCGCAGGTCGGCGAGGCTCCGCTGCGCGAGCACCATGGTGAGGTACTGCTGGCCGTAGTACGTGGCGAACTCGGCCGCGATCATCGCGAGGTACACGAGCCCGAGCGCACGCAGGCCGCCCGCGTCGTACCGCGCGACGTAGCGGTCGATGCCGACCTTCACCAGGTACGGCTGCACGAGACGGAACGCCTGCTGCGCGGCGGAGAGGACCAGCGCCATCCAGAACACGCGCCGGTACGGGCAGACGAACGTCCAGAGCCGCCGGATCAAGCGCGCGTCGTACGCCTTGCCGAACTCGCGCTCGCCCTGCAGGTCGGTCGCCATCAGATGGCTTCCAGCTCCACCTCGAGCGATTGCTGCCGGAAGAGGTCGGCGTAGGTGCCACCGCGCGCCACGAGCGTATCGTGGTCGCCGGATTCGACGATCCGGCCCTCCTCGAGGACGAAGATGAGGTCCGCCTCCTTGACCGTGGTGATCCGGTGCGACACGAGGATCGTCGTCCGGGCGCGGAAGAAGTCGCGGAGGCGGTCGAGGATCTCGCGTTCGGTCTGCGCGTCGACGCTCGAGAGCGCGTCGTCGAGGACGAGCACGCGCGGCGCGGCGGCCAGCACGCGGGCCAGCGCGACGCGCTGCTTTTGCCCGCCCGACAGCGTCACGCCCCGCTCGCCGACGATCGTGTCGAGCCCGTGCGGGAACTCGGCGACGTCGCGCCCGAGCGACGCCATCCGCACGGCCTGGTCGACGCGGCCGTCGCCGTCCGCCTCGAGGGCGAAGGCCACGTTGTCGCGGACCGAGCGCGAGAACAGGAACGGGTCCTGCGGCACGAGCCCGACCTGGCACCGCAGCCAGCCGAGCGGCAACGTGCGCACGTCGCGGCCGTCGAGCAGGATGGCACCCGCGTCGACGTCGAACAGGCGCGGCAGGAGCTGCACGAGCGTGCTCTTCCCGGCGCCCGTCCGGCCGACGAGCGCGACCGTGCTGCCCGCGGGGATCGTCAAGTCGACGTCGTCGAGCACCGGCGGCGCGTCGGGACGGCCGGGATAGCGGAAGGAGACGCCGCGGAGGACGAGCTCGCCGCGGACATCGGCGGGCGCGGTCGCGCCCGCAGGGCTCGTGACCGCGGGGGCGACGGCGAAGAGCTCGTTCAGCCGCTGCATCGCCGCGCGGCCGCGCTGCACGATCGACAGCATCCAGCCGAGCGCCATGGTCGGCCACGCGAGCTGTCCGAGGTAGCCGATGAAGGCGACGAGGTCGCCGATCGACAGCCGGCCGGCGATCGCCTCGCGCCCGCCGTACCAGAGGACGACGAGGACGCCGACGCCGCCGACGATGTTCATCACGGGGCCGATGAATCCGCGCACCCGCGCCAGGCGGAGGTTCAGCTCCTGGAAGTACGCGTTGGCCCGCGCGAAGACGTCGACCTCGTGCTCCTCGGCGGCGTACGCCTTCACGACCTGGATGCCCGAGAGGTTCTCCTGCACGCGGCTCGAAAGTTCGCCGAGCCCCTCCTGGACGCGGAACGTCCGCTCCATGAGCAGCCGGCTGGTCCGCTTCACGAC
>WNGI01006484.1_pt1 | contig 14591 bp, 8 predicted proteins | sample 5400621 | NCBI WGS metagenome assembly WNGI01 (sample SAMN13153374, study PRJNA577476) | soil metagenome | isolation source: 20 cm soil or saprolite under Garry oak tree replicate 1 | place: USA:California | collected 2016-06-15 | reverse complement strand
GAGCGCGGCCGCGGCGTAGACGGCGAGCGTGCGCTCGATCTGAAAGTGCACGTCGAACTCGCGCAGTGCGACGCCGCGCGCCCGCGCCCCCATCCGCTGGCGCCGCGCGGGATCGAGCAGGAGGCCGATGGCCGCCTCGGCGAGGGCGGCCGGCTCGCCCTTGGTCAGGATGCCCGTGTCGCCGTCGCGGACGACCTCCTCGCAACCGGGTCCGCTCACGGCGACCGCCGGCAGGCCGCAGGCCGCGGCCTCGACGAGGACGAGTCCCTGCGTTTCGGTCTCCGAGGCGAAGAGGAAGACGTCGGCGGCCTGGTAGCAGGATGGGAGCATCGCGTGGGGGCGGGCACCACAGAACCGGATCCGGTCCGCGACCGGAAGGGAGCGGGCCAGACGCTCGAGCCGCGCGGCCTCGGTCCCCCGCCCGACGAGGATCAGGCGCGCCGCGGGCAGCGTGGAGGCGACGCGTTCGAAGGCGAGGAGGACCCGGTCCACGCTCTTCTCCCGGTCGAGTCGGCCGACGTAGAGGAGCAGCGGGTCGTCCCCAGGCACCCCGAGGGCCGCGCGAGCCGCCCCCCGGTCGCCCGGCCGGAAGCGCGACAGGTCCACGCCCGTCGGGACCACGGCGATCGGCGTCGCGACGCCGCGCGCCTGCAGCTCGTCGCGGATGACGGCGGAGGGCGCGATGACCGCGTCGGCACGCGCGGCGAAGCGTGTGCTCAACCGGACCGCCAGCGCCTCGACCAGCGGGCGCCTGAGCGGGACGTAGTGGGCGTACTTCTCGTACCGCGTGTGGTACGTGAACACGAGGGGCCGCCGCCGCCGACGCGCCAGGCGCCGGGCGGCCGGGCCTAGCAGGAACGGGTGATGGGCGTGGAAGACGTCGAACTCCAGGCTCGCGACGAGACGGGTGATCCGGCGCGAGTACGGCACGGCCAGCGCGAACTCAGGGTAGGTCGCTGCCGGGATCGACGGGTAGCGGACGACGCGTGGCGAGCCGTCGGCGGCGGCTGCGAGCCGGGGCCCGAAGACCCAGGCCTCGTGGCCGGCAGCCTCGAGACCTGCCCGCAGCGTCTCGACGGAGACCGTGACGCCGCCGCAGAAGGGCAGGTAGTTGTTCGTGAAGAGGGCGACCCGCACCGGGGTGTCCGTCACGCCTTGTTGAACTTCTCGAAATCCTCCGGCTTGATGTTCTGCAGCCACTCGCGGAGCTGCTCGGGGTCGTCCGCCTTGACGGGCTCGGGTTCCTTCGACACCTCGAGGCTCTTCGCCTTGCGCACCACTTCCTCGTCCACGTAGATCGGGGCGGCGACGCGCAGGGCCAGCGCGATCGCGTCCGAAGGCCGCGAGTCCACCGTGTACTCGGTGTCGCCCACCTGCAGATGGATGACCGCGAAGAACGTGTTCTCCTTGAGGTCCGTGACGACCACCTTCAAAACGCGGGCGTCGATGGCCTCCAGGATGTTCTTGATCAGGTCGTGCGTCATCGGCCGCGGCGGGGCGACCTTCTCGAGCTCCAGCGCGATCGCGTTCGCCTCGAAGATCCCTACCCAGATCTGGAGCGAGCGCTTGTCCTCCTCGTCGCGCAGGATGATGATCGGCATGTTCGAGACCGCATCGAGCGCCAGCCCGCGGACCTTCATTTCGACAAACATGCCGCCTCCTCCGCTCGCCGGGCGAGCTCGCCACGCAGGCTGTGCGGCAGCGCCTCGGTGACCCGGACCCACGTCAGGTCACCGACCGCGACCCGCCCCTGCCCGTCGAAGTTGACGACCCGGTTGCACCGGGTCCGCCCGCTGAGCTCCCCCGCGCTCTTCCTGGACGTGCCGTCCACGAGCACCTCGAGGGTGCGGCCGGCGAGGCGGCGGTGCCGCTCGGCGGTCACGCGGTTCACGACCTCGAGCAGCCGCGTGTTGCGACTCGCCTTGACCTCGTCGGGGACCTGGTCGGCCATGTCTGCCGCTGGCGTCCCCGGGCGGCGCGAGTAGCGGAACACGAACACGTTGTCGTAGCGGACCTGCTCGACCACGTCGAGCGTCCGAGCGAAGTCCGCCTCGGTCTCACCCGGGAAGCCGACGATCAGGTCGGTCGAGAATGCCATGTCCGGCACGGCGTCGCGGATCGTGTCGACGAGCTCGAGGTACCGCGCGCGCGTGTAGCCGCGGTTCATCCGCTCGAGGACCGCGTCCGAGCCCGACTGGAGCGGCAGGTGGAACCACTCGCACACCTTCGGCACGTCGCGCAGCGCGGCGATGAGCCGGGGTGTCAGATTGTACGGGTTCGAGGTGGTGAACCGGATGCGCTCGAGGCCGGCGACGTCGTTGACCCGCGCGAACAGCTCGGCGAGGTCCGTCGGCGGCGTGAGGTCGCGTCCGTAGGCGTTGACCGTCTGGCCGAGCAGCGTCACCTCGCGGCACCCCTCGCCGACGAGGCTCCGGATCTCGGCGAGGATCGTCTCCGGCGCGTGGCTACGCTCGCGGCCGCGCGTGCGCGGGACGACGCAGAAGGTGCAGTGCTTCTCGCACCCTTCCATGACCGTCACGAAGGCCCGGAGCCGCGACGACCCCGGGGGACGCGCGGTGATCTTCACGAGCGGTCCCTCGCCCGTCTCCAGCACGGGCCGCCGCTCACGCCGGGCCCGGTCCACCAGGTCGCCGACGCGCGCGATAGCGGGCGACCCGAACACGAGGTCCACGCCCGGCGCGCGCCGCTGAATCGCCTCCTGGTGGAGCTGGGCCATGCAGCCCATGACGCCGATGACCAGTTCCGGGTTCAGCGTCTTGAGGAGGCGCAGCTCGCCGAGCTTCGAGAAGACCTTGTCCTCCGCCTTCTCACGAATCGCGCAGGTATTGACGATGATCAGGTCGGCGTCGCGCTCGTCGGCCACCAGCTCGTAGCGCTGGGCGCGTAGAAGCCCCGCGACGCGCTCGGAGTCATATTCGTTCATCTGGCAGCCGTAGGTGATGAGATGGAGTTTGGCCATGAGTTGTCTGGGAAATCCAGCGTTTGCGTTGACCTGACCGTAGCACCCGCCCCAGTCGAAGTCAATTCTGGTACCCCCCGGCGCTCGGGCACTCGCCGTCTCGCCGTCGGGTAGTATGGCGCATGGCGCTCGCCCGCACGATGACCGGTCTCGTGCTGATCACCTACCTCACGACGCACTTTCTCAATCACGCACTGGGGCTCGTCTCGCTCGACGCGATGGAAGCCGGCCGCTCGTGGTTCCTGCTCCTCTGGCGGAGCCCGCTCGGCACGGTGCTCCTCTACGGCTCGCTCGTCACCCACTTCGGGCTCGCCCTCCGGTCGCTCTACCGGCGCCGCAACTTCCGGCTGGCGCCCTGGGAGGCCACCCAGCTCCTGCTCGGCCTCGCGATTCCGCCGCTGCTCGCGACGCACATCACCGCCACGCGGATCGCCTGGACGATCTTCGACGCGCCGGATACCTATGCGCGCGTCGTCACCGGGTTCTGGATCTTCCGTCAGGACCTGGGCTTCTTGCAGATCGTGCTCGTCGTGATCGCCTGGACGCACGGTTGCATCGGGCTGCACTTCTGGCTGCGGCTCAAGCCCTGGTACAGGCACCTGGCGCCCTGGCTCCTGGCCACCGCCCTCCTGTTGCCAGTGCTCGCCCTCCTCGGGGCGAGCCAGGCAGGTAAGGAGGTCGCCCGACTGGCCCGCGAGCCCGCCTGGCTGCAGGCGACGGTGCTCCGGCCCGATCCCCGGAGCGCGGACGATCGAGTGCTCCAGGAGCGCATCCGCGACGGGATCCTCGGCGCCCTCGGCGCGAGCCTCGCCGTGGTCTTCCTGGCCCGCGCCGCGCGTCGGCTCTACGAGCGTCGCCGCGTCGTGCGCATCACCTACCCCGGCGGCCGGCAGGTAACGGTGCCTGCCGGGGCCACGGTCCTCGAGGCGAGCCGCTTTGCCGGGATCCCCCACGCCTCCGTGTGCGGCGGTGCTCCGTCCGACCCGCGACCTCTCGGTGACGCCACTCCTGTCCGCGGGCGCCGGGCCCGCGGACGCGCTCGGCCACACGCCGGGCGCGGGCCGGGAGCAGGAGATCACGGTGCTCTTCGCCGATCTTCGCGGCTTCACCCAGATCGCCGAGCGGCGGCTTCCCTACGACGTTGTCTTCCTGCTGAACCAGTACTTCGCCGCGGTCGGCGGCGCCATCACAGGCTCGGGCGGCCTCGCCAACCAGTTCACCGGGGACGGCGTCATGGCGCTGTTTGGCGTGGAGCGGGGCCCCGACGCCGGGGCGCGCCAGGCCCTCGGGGCGGCGCGTGAGATCGTCCTCAATCTGCGGCGCCTCAGCGCGACCCTCGCCGCGGAGCTCCGCGCGCCATTCCGGATCGGCATCGGTGTCCACTGCGGACCGGCGGTGGTCGGGCGGATGGGCTTCGGGGAGACCGAGTACCTCACGGCGGTGGGCGACACCGTGCACGTCGCGAGCCGGCTCGAGCAGCTGACGAAGGAGTACGGCTGCGAGCTGGTCGTCTCCGAGGCGGTCGCGCTGCGGGCGGGGCTCGACGTGTCGGCGTTTCCACGTCACGAGGCCACGGTGCGCAACCGCCAAGAGCCGCTCGTGATCCGCGTGATCGCCGACGCCGGCGCCCTCGCGCTGCCCGCCGGCGCGCCGCCGGCCGCTCGACGCGCTAGGAGCGCGTCTGACTAACCGCGGTTCGCGCGCTGGCACCGGTGGGGGGTGTTGGGGGGCGGCGGCGCGCCCCCCGACATTCAATCAGTCGATTTCTTCGGGGCGGCCGCCCTTCCGGGCCGGGGCCTTGCCGCTCCCCTTGGCGCCGCCGGCGCCGTGACCGTTGCCGTTGCCGCCGAACGTGAGGGGCGGCTTCAGCTCGAACTGGCGCTCGAGGCGATTGCGCCGCTCCTTCCACCCCTCCTGGTACTCGAGCTCGTCTTCGTGGAGGGTCGCCGGCTGCTTGATGCCGTGGGCGAGTCGGAACTGGATCGCGAGCTCGGAGGCCCGCCGCCTCACCTCGTCCCACGGTGTGCCGAGCGCGAACTGGTCGGAGATGGCGCCGATGCGGCCGCTGTGGATGTTGCAGGAGAGGGTGATCGCCGACAGGATCGGCCCCGACCAGTACGAGGTCTGCGAATTGATCGGCATCGGCAGGATGTGCAAGTTGTGGCTGCCCCGGCAGTCGCCGGAGACCATCGGCGCCGCCGCCCACGGCGACGTGATCTCGCCGGGCGCGGGCCAGTCGCCCTGCGCGAATGCCAGCAGCACCGGGTCGTCCTTGCCGCCGTAGGTGAAGCCCTTCTTGGTCTTGATGTTGTGGAGCCGTTCCGCGGAGCAGATGTACCCGAGCTGGTCGCGCTCGCCCTTTTCGTTGCGGCTCCAGATGCGCGCGATGACGAAGCGGGAGGCGCGCGTGAGGCCTTCGATGTCGTAGAGGTCCTCGGGCGCGCGCAGGGTGATGACCTTCTCTTGGAGACCCTTGGCCAGTTCTTCCATCTTGCCGTCGAGCGCCCGCTGGTCGCGCGGGTGAGCGCCCGCCTCGACGGCCTGGGCCTTCGTGTCGAGGTCGACGATCTCCATGATGTAGCCGCGCTTCATCTTCGAGGCCGCGATGACGAGCCCGGTGTTGAACCGCGGCAGCAGGTAGGCGCCGGTCGCGTAGTAGTTGAAGGCCATCGGCTCGGTCTTGTCGGCGAACGACACGAGGACGGTCTGCGAGGCGTTGTCCTTGCGGACCGGCAGCGGCAGGGCGACCGCCGCCGGGCCCGCGCCGCGGAGGTTTCCGGTGAACGCGTCGGCCACGAGGTCCTGCCCCGGGCCGTAGAGGCCGAGCTCGGCCGCCTTCCGCGCGCCCTCCTGGAGCGCGTCCCACATGAGCTCGTCGACCACCGACATGTTCACGCTCTCGGTCATGATCCCCGTGACGGCGACGTCGTCGCCCGTGTGGGTGACGATGAGCGAGGTGAAGATGGCCTCCTTCCCGCACCAATTGTTCTCGAGGACGTACTTCGCGATCACGGACTTGACCTCGTCGGCCGCGACGACGTGGCCGCCGACCCCGCCGACGTCGGCCTTGGTGGCCTTGATGTAGCGCTGGACGAGAGCCGGGTTCTTGGCGAAGACGTAGGACTTGTACGAGAAGATGTTGGGCGTGCTGGTGACCGGGATCTTCTCTGCGAGGGTCTGCGGGAGGCCCTCGAGCTCGTCCCTGGACTGGTGATACTCGGTCAGCCTGATCGGCTTCCCGTCGGCGGAGCCATAACGTCGGGCGCCCATGCACGCCTCCTTGTGCGGGTCGAAGTGGTGACAGGAGCGAGGATACCGGGGTACACTCGGAGGCGTCAAGGAAGAATTTACCTGCGATGAAATTAATTTCTCCGAGCCCCCGCGAGCTGCGCCAGATGGTCCGGTGCCTCGAGCTCTACTACCGCCAGGCCAAGAGCCAGAAGGACATCGCGCGCACCCTGGGTGTGTCGGCGGCGACCGTGTCACGCCTGCTCAAGCGCGCCTACGACGACGGCTTCGTCCGTGTCGAGCTCGACCTGCCCCGGATGGCGGAGCTCGAGGCGGCGCTCGTCGAGCGGCACGGGCTCCGGGACGCGGTGGTGGTGGCCACGGGCGGCCGGGGTGACGTCAAGGAGGAGCTCGGCGCCGCGGCGGCCGCCTACTTCGAGAAGATCGCCGCGAACGGCATGCGGGTCGGCCTCTCCTGCGGGTTCACGCTTTACCAGACGATCCGCCAGCTCCGCGAGCGCCGCTTCCGCGACCTGGCCCTCTATCCCCTGTCGGGCGAGAGCACGCTCCGGCAGGTGGACCTCTTCCCCAACACCCTCGTCGGAATGATGGCGGCCAAGTACCGGCCTCATGTCCAGGCGTACGCCCTCCCCGTCCATCACCTGCTCTCACTCGGCGAGATCGAGCGCGAGCGTCGGCGCCTCCTCCGCGACCCCGAGATCCGGACGATCTACGACGCCGCACAGAACGTGGACATCGCGCTCGTCGGCATCGGCCTGATCGGCGAGCAGACCCAGGGCTTCTGCTCGCTGGCCGAATCCTATGGCGTGAGCGTCGGGCGGCTGCGCCAGCTGGGCGTCGTGGGGGAGATCAACTACCAGCCCTTCGACCGCGAGGGGCGCCTCGTGGACCGCCCCGAGCTGCGCGTGCTGATGCGACGGATCCTCTCGGTCGGCAGCGACCGCCTCGAGGCCCTCTCCCGCCGCGCCGACCGCAGCGTGGTCGCGATCGCGGGCGGCCGCGCCAAGCTGGAAGCGGTGCGGGGTGCGCTGGCGGGGCACTTCATGAACGTCCTCGTGACGGACGAGGACGTGGCCACGGCGCTCGTCCGGCGGGCGGGCTGACGGCCTTCGCCTAGAGGCGCCAGACCGATCGACCTCGCCATCCTTCGTTCTCGGTCGTCGCCGGCCCTCGACGTACAACCGCGTACGCCTCAGGCCTGCTCCTGCCTCGGGCCTCGGCTGGCTCGTCGCTCGCCCCGGCGCGTCGCCAGGGCTCGAGGTGCGACGCCTAGAGGCCCGCCCGCGGCCGGGACGCCTCCTCGAAGGCGCCCATGCGCCGGAACTTCTCGTAGCGCTCCGCGACGAGCGCGTCGCCCGACTTCGACGCGAGATCGCCCAGATGGCTTCGCAGGGCCGCGCGGAGGTGCGCGGCGGCCCCGTCCCAGTCCCGGTGAGCGCCGCCGACCGGCTCGGGCACGATCGCGTCGATGACGCCGAGCCGCACGAGGTCGGGCGCGGTGATCTTCATGGACTCGGCCGCGTCGGGGGCCCGCGCGGCGTCCCCCCAGAGGATCGCGGCGCAGCCCTCGGGCGAGATCACCGAGTAGATCGCGTACTCGAGCATCAGCACACGGTTGCCCATGCCGATGGCCAGGGCCCCGCCGCTCCCGCCCTCGCCCGTCACGACCGCGACGATCGGCGTGCGGAGCCCCGCCATCTCGCGGAGGTTCCGCGCGATCGCCTCCGCCTGGCCGCGCTCCTCGGCGCCGAGGCCGGGGTACGCGCCCGGCGTGTCGATGAAGGTCAGCACGGGCTTGCCGAACTTCTCGGCGAGTTGCATGAGCCGGAGCGCCTTCCGGTAGCCCTCGGGGTGGGGCATCCCGAAGTTGCGCGCGATCTTCTCGCGGGTGTCCCGCCCCTTCTGGTGGCCGATGACGACGACCCCCTGCCCCTCGAACCGGGCCAGGCCGCTCACGATCGCCGCGTCGTCACCGTAGAGACGGTCGCCGTGGAGCTCGATGAAGTCGTCGAAGAGGACACGGATGTAGTCGCGGGCGTGGGGGCGCTTGGGGTGGCGGGCGAGCTGGGTGCGCTGCCACGCGGTGAGGCTCGCGTAGGTCTTCTGGCGCTGGCGCTCGAGGCGCTCCTCGAGCTTGGCGATCTCCTCGCGGAGCCTCGGCGAGTCCTCCTGCGCCTGGAGCGTCGCCAGCCGCGTCTCCAGCTCGAGGAGCGGCTGCTCGAAGTCAAGCGCGTCCGGCATACTCGACCGTCACGGCCCCCGCGCCGAGGAGCGTCTCGGCGGCGGCGACGAATTCGGGGCTCGCGTCCACGGAGAGGCCCCGCGCGCGGATGACGACCTCCTGCCTGTCCACGAGGAGGTGCAAGAAGAGCGGCACCCGCCCCGGGTGTTCGGCGCAGAGCTGCTTGAGCTGCCCGAGCGCCCCCGGAGGCCCGGTGGCCCCGGGCGCGCGGATCCGGCACGCGTTCGGCTCGCCCGCCACGGCGCCGCGCGGGCGGGCCTGCCCGTCTGCCAGCGCCTGCTCGAGCAGCCGGATGTCGTCCGCGAGGATCACCCGTCCCTTGTCCCCGTCGTCGACCCGCCCCCGCAGGAGGATCGCCTCGTTCGTCCGTAGGATCGGCGCGGCGGCCTTGAACGGCTCCGGAAACACCGTCACCTCCACCGTCCCGTCCATGTCCTCCAGCGTGAAGAACGCCATGCGGTTGCCGCTCTTAGTCGCCGTCTCCTTGAGCCCCGCCGGGTGACCGAACAGGAGCACCCTGGCGCCGTGACCCTTCGTGACGAGCTCCGCGGTCGGTGTGATGCCGAGCGATTCGACGATACCGCGGAAACGGGCGAGTGGGTGGCCGGAGATGTAGAAGCCGAGGACCTCCTTCTCGAACGCGAGCCGCTGGTCCGGCTCCCACTCGGGAACGACCTCCACGGCGTGCACCGCGGGCGTCGCCGGTGCCGCCGGCAGGAGATCGAAGAACGACGACTGACCCTCGGCGCGGTCGCGCTGCTGCCGCTGACCGCTCTCCAGCGCCGCGTCGGCGCTCGCCAGCAGGTGGGCGCGCGGAAGCCCGAGCGAGTCGAAGGCGCCCGCCTTGACGAGCGACTCGACGACGCGGCGGTTGACGAGCCGGAGATCCACGCGCGCGCAGAAGTCCTCGAGCGACGTGAAGGGGCCCGCCTCCGCGCGGGTCCGGAGGATCGACTCCATCGCGGCCTCGCCGACGTTCTTGATCGCGGCCAGGCCGAAGCGGATCGTGTCGCCGGCGACGCTGAACTGGACCGCCGAGACGTTCACGTCCGGCGGCTCGACGCGGATGTCCATCGCGCGGCACTCGTCGATGTACTTCACGATCTTGTCGGTATCGCCCATCTCCGAGGTGAGCAGCGCCGCCATGAACTCCACGGGGTAGTTCGCCTTGAAGTACGCGGTCTGGTAGGCGACGAGCGCGTACGCCGCCGCATGCGACTTGTTGAAGCCGTAGCCCGCGAACTTCTCCATCAGCTCCCACACGCGCTCGGCCGTGGCCTTCGGGATCGCGCGGTCGGCGCAGCCCGCGACGAACTTCTCGCGCTGCGTGGCCATGAGATCGCGGTCCTTCTTGCCCATGGCGCGGCGGAGCGTGTCCGCCTCGCCCATGCTGAAGCCCGCCATCTCGGACGCGATCTGCATGATCTGCTCCTGGTAGACCATGATCCCGTACGTCTCGCGCGTGAACTTCTCCATCGCCGGGTGCTCGTAGGCGATCTTCGAGCGCCCGTGCTTGCGCGCGATGAAGTCCGGGATGAGCTCCATGGGGCCGGGCCGGTAGAGCGAGACCATCGCGATCACGTCCTCGAGCCGCTCGGGCCGGAGGCCGCGCAGGGCGTCGCGCATCCCGGTCGACTCCAGCTGGAAGACGCCGAACGTCTTGGCCTCGCTGAGGAGCTGATAGGTCTTCGCGTCGTCGACGGAGAGGGTGTCGAGCTCGATCGCCAGGCCGCGCGACGCCTTGATGAGCCCCACGGTGTTCGCCAGGACGGTCAGGGTACGGAGCCCGAGGAAGTCCATCTTGAGCAGGCCGAGCTTCTCGATCGGCCCCATCGCGTAGCCGGTGATGAGCTCCGGACGCTTCGGGTCCTTGTAGAGCGGGATGTGCTCGTCCAGCGGCTCGTCCGAGATGACGACGGCCGAGGCGTGCACCGACGCGTGCCGCGTGCACCCCTCGAGCGTCCGCGCGATCTCCCACAGCTCCTTGACGTGCGGCTGGCTCTTCACCGTCTCGGCCAGCGGCAGCGATTTCTGGTAGGCGTCGTCGAGCGTGATGTTCAGGGGGAAGTTTGGCACGAGCTTGGCGATCCGGTCCACGTCGGCGTAGGACATTCCGAGGACGCGCCCGACGTCGCGGATGGCGGCCTTCGCGCCGAGCGTGCCGAAGGTGATGATATGGGCGACCCGCTCGCGGCCGTACTTTTCGGCGACGTAGCGGATGATCGTGTCCCGCCGGTCGTCGGCGAAGTCGATGTCCATGTCGGGCATGGAGATCCGCTCCGGGTTCAGGAACCGCTCGAACAGCAGCCCGTAGCGGATCGGGTCGATGTTCGTGATGGCGAGACAGTAGGCGGTGAGCGAGCCCGCCGAGGAGCCACGCCCGGGACCGACGGCGACCCCCTGCTCGCGCGCGTAACGGATGAAGTCCCAGACGACCAGGAAGTACCCGGCGAACCCCATTTTCTCGATGACGCCGAGCTCCTGGGCCAGGCGGGCCTCGAGCGCGTCGCCGGGGCTCGGGCCGTAGCGCCGCCGGAGGCCCGCGCGCGCCAGCTCCTGCAGGTAGCTGTCGAGCGTGTGCGCCTCGGGGACGACGTACCGGGGCAGGTGGAAGGCGCCGAAGTCGAGTGTCAGGTTGCAGCGCTCCGCGACAGCGAGCGTGTTCCGGCACGCCTCCGGCAGCTCGGCGAAGACCCGCGCCATCTCCTCGGCCGACTTCACGTAGAACTCCTGGGTCGCGAAGCGGAAGCGGCTCGGGTCGTTGAGGTTCGTGCCCGTCTGGATGCAGAGGAGCGCCTCGTGGGCCTTGGCGTGGCCGCCCTCGAGGTAGTGCGAGTCGTTGGTGCCGACGATCCGGGCGCCGACCGCCTTGGCGATCGTGAGCGTCTCGGCGGTGACTTTCACCTGCTCGGCGAGGCCGTGGGCCTGGATCTCCATGAAGTAGTTGTCCCGGCCAAAGACCTCCTGGTACCAGCCGGCCGCCTCCCGCGCCCTCAGCGACTCGCCGGCGGAGAGGAGGCGCGCGACCTCCCCGTTGAGGCAGCCCGAGAGGACCAGGAGCCCGTCCGCATGCGTGGCGAGGAGCTCCTTGTCCACGCGCGGCTTGTAGTAGAAACCCTCGAGGTAGGCCTTCGAGACGAGCTTGATGAGGTTGCGGTAGCCCGCGCGGTTGCGCGCGAGGACGGTGAGGTGGTTGGCGCCCTCGTAGCCGCCGTCCTGCGACCCGCGCTCTCTGCGGCTCCCCGGGGCGACGTAGAGCTCGCAGCCGAGAATCGGCTTGACGCCCGCCTTCTGCGCCGCCTGGTAGAAGTCGATCGCGCCGAAGAGGTTCCCGTGGTCGGTGAGCGCGAGCGCGGGAAAGTGCAGGTCCTTCGCCTTCTGGACGAGCCTCTCGAGCTGGGCGGCGCCGTCGAGGAGACTGTACTCCGAATGGACGTGGAGGTGGACGAAGTCGCTATGCTGCATGCGCCAGGCTCGACGGGCTCACCTCCGACCGCCCTCTACTCCCACTCGATCGTCGACGGGGGCTTTGACGAGATATCGAAGACCACCCGATTGACGCCCTTCACCTCGTTGATGATGCGGTTGGAGATCCTGCCGAGCAGGTCGTAGGGCAGGCGCGCCCAGTCGGCCGTCATGGCGTCCTGGCTCATGACGGCGCGGAGCGCGATGACGTGGGCGTAGGTCCGGAAGTCGCCCATCACCCCGACGGTCCGGATCGGTAGCAGCACGGCGAACGCCTGCCACACCTCACGCTCGAGACCCGCCGCTCGCACCTCCTCCTGGACGATCGCGTCGGCATCGCGCAGGATCTCGAGACGCTCGGGCGTCACCTCGCCCAGGACGCGGATGGCGAGCCCTGGGCCCGGGAACGGCTGGCGCCAGACGATCTCCGCCGGCAGGCCCAGGAGCTCGCCGAGCTGACGGACTTCGTCCTTGAAGAGCTCCCGCAGGGGCTCGATGAGCTTGAACTGCATCCGCCTGGGGAGGCCGCCGACGTTGTGGTGGGTCTTGATCGTGGCGGACGGGCCGCGGAACGAGACCGACTCGATCACGTCCGGGTAGAGCGTGCCCTGGGCGAGCCAGGGAATGTTGCCGAGCTTCCGCGCCTCGTCCTCGAACACGGCGATGAACTCGCCCCCGATCCGCTTCCGCTTCACTTCGGGGTCGGTGACACCACGCAAAACCTCGAGGAATCGCGTCGATGCATCGACATGGATCAGGTTGATCTTGAATGTGTCCCGGAAGGCGTGGACGACCGCCTGCGTCTCGCCCTTCCGGAGGAGGCCGTTGTCCACGAAGACACACGTGAGCTGGTCGCCGATGGCCCGGTGGATCAGGACGGCGACGACCGAGGAGTCGACCCCGCCCGAGAGCGCGCAGAGCACGCGCTGGTCGCCGACCGTGTCCCGGATCGCGTCCACGGTGCTGTCGATGAAGCCGGCCATGGACCACGTGCGGGCGACGCCGCAGATGTCGAGGAAGTTGTCGAAGATCCTCTTGCCTTGCGGGGTGTGGACGACCTCTGGGTGGAACTGGACGGCGTAGAGCTTTCGCTGCTCGTCCGCCATCGCGGCGACGGGGCAATTCGGGGTGGCGCCGAGCGCGGTGAAGCCCTTGGGCGGGCGCAGCACCGTGTCGCCGTGGCTCATCCAGACCGTCAGGCACCCCTTGGCGTCGGGCTCGAGGCCGCGGAAGAGGCGGCCCGGCCCGCCCTGGAGCTCGACCTCCGCCTTGCCGTACTCGCGCCGCTCCGCCGGCACGACGTGGCCGCCGAGGAGGTACCCCATCGCCTGCATGCCGTAGCAGATGCCGAGCACGGGCACGCCGGCGTCGAAGAGCGCCTTCGGGGGGAGCGGCGCGCCGTCCTCGTAGACGCTCGAGGGGCCGCCCGAGAGGATGATGCCCTTGTAGCCGTCCGCGAGGATCTGCTCGAGCGGGTGGGTGCAGGAGAAGATCTCGGAGTACACGGACATCTCCCGGACCCGGCGGGCGATCAGCTGCGTGTACTGGCCCCCGAAGTCCAGGACCGCGATCTTGTCGGGCGCGAGCATGCGGCGCCCGGCGCTACCGGGGCCGTCCCAGCTTCTGGGCCTGCTGGAAGACCTTCCCTTCGGTCTTGATCGTCGGCGCGATGATCAGCTCCGTCAGCTGAAGCTCGCGGATGCTCCGGGCGCCCACCGAGCCCATGCAGGTCCGGATGGCGCCGACCAAGTTGAGCGTGCCGTCCTCGGTGAACGCGGGCCCGACGAGGATCTGCTCGAGCGGGCCCGCGATGCCGACGCGGATCCTCGTGCCCCGCGGCAGGTTGGCGTGCGGCGTGGCCATGCCCCAGTGGTAGCCCCGGCCCGGCGCCTCGATCGCGCGGGCGAACGCCGAGCCGATCATGACCGCGTCGGCGCCCGAGGCGAGCGCCTTGCACACGTCGCCACCCGTCGTCATGCCGCCGTCGGTGATGATCGGGACGTAGCGCCCGGTCTGCTTGTAGTGCAGGTCGCGCGCGGCCGCGGCGTCCGCCGTGGCCGTCACCTGCGGCACGCCGACGCCCAGCACCTCGCGGCTCGTGCACGCGGCACCCGGCCCCACGCCGATCAGCAGCGCGTCGGCCCCGACGTCCATCAGCTCGAGGCACGCCTCGTAGGTGACGACGTTGCCGATGATGAGCGGGATCGCGAGCGATTTCTTGAGCTTGCGGAGGTCGACCGGGGTGTACTCGGTGGCGATGTGGCGGGCGGTCGTGACGGTCGACTGGACCACGAAGATGTCGGCGCCGGCCTCCTGGGCGATCTGCGCGAAGCGCTCGGCGCGCTGCGGGATGGAGGACACGACCGCCGGCCCCCCGCCCTTCTTGATCGCGCGGATGTGCTGGTGGATCAGCTCTTCCTTGATCGGCTCGCCGTAAATCGACTGGATGATCTTGGTAGCCTCTTCCTGGCTCGCCGAGACGATGCGGTCGAGGACGTCTTCGGGGTTCGCGTAGCGGGCGAAGATCCCTTCGAGGTTCAGCACCGCGAGGCCGCCGAGCCGGCCCATCTCGGTGGCGAGCCGGGGCCCGACGACGCCGTCCATCGCCGCGGCGATGATCGGCAGCTCGAACCGGTGGCCGCAGAGCTCCCAGGA
>WNGI01003080.1_pt1 | contig 14593 bp, 15 predicted proteins | sample 5400621 | NCBI WGS metagenome assembly WNGI01 (sample SAMN13153374, study PRJNA577476) | soil metagenome | isolation source: 20 cm soil or saprolite under Garry oak tree replicate 1 | place: USA:California | collected 2016-06-15 | reverse complement strand
CGGTCCATGCACGCGATCGAGGTCTGGAACGGGCCGTGGGCCCGGCTCAACTCCGCCGCCCTCGACTTCTGGGAGGCGCGGCTCCGTTTGGGGCAGCGTCTCGTTGCGGTCGGCGGCAGCGATACGCACATCCTGCGACACCACGTCACGGACCCACGTCACACGCAGGCGCTCGGGATGCCGACGACGTGGGTCGAGGCGGGGCCAGGTGCGAATGCCGCGGCGATCATCGATGCGATGCGAGCAGGTCGGACATTCGTATCGGCAGGACCGGCCGGACCCCAGCTCTACCTCGAGCCGAAAGGACGCGGAGTCGAGGTGTCAGTGCTTGGGGGAGCCAGTAGGACGCTCATCGTTCTGGACGATAAGGGCGCAATCGGTGCGGCGGCTGTTGAATCCGAGGACTGGTCAACGACCGTGGCCGTGCCGCGCGCGTCGACCTATGTCCGAGCGCAGCTCGTCGCCGCGAATGGCGAGCTCCAAGCGCTCACGAGCGCGCTGTGGTGGCCTGCGCATGCGTGATCGCCCGCCAAGTTGGCCGGCGCCAAAGTCGTCGACGCGCCAACCCCCGTTTACGTCTCCGCGGGGAGAGCGATGGTTGCGATCACCGCCCCGCCCGCTGCCGGCCGCGTCGAAGGACGCTTGATCACGATGAGCGCCACGATCGCGGCTACGAAGCTGATGGCGGCGGCGATGACAAACGCCTGGTGGTATCCGGCGATAACGGCAACTGCACCTGACGACAGGGACACCCTCGTGACGGACCCGGCGACGTTGACCAGAATCGCCAGTCCCACGGCCATTCCGACCTGCTGGGCGGTGCCGATCAGACCGGAAGCGATTCCCTGATCTCGATCGGGAACGCCGGCTGTGGCGGCCATGGTGACGCTTACGAAGGCAAGTCCGACGCCGATGCCAGTAACCAGCATGGCGGGGAGAATGACGGTGACGTAGTCGCTTTCGGGGCCGGTTCTCAGGAACAGGAGCATCCCCGCCCCCAGCGCAAGAGTTCCGAGCGCGATCAGGGTTCGGGCCCCCAGGTTCGTGGCAATCCGGGCCCCGATGTTGGAGACAAGCATGATCAGTACGGTTTGGGGCAGCCAGGCAAGACCTGCCTGGATTGGTGAATATCCGAGGATCTCCTGCAGGTACAGCGAGTTGAAGAACACGGCGCCGATCATCACGACCGACACCAGCGCCGCCACAGAATTGCCCGCCACCACGGATCTCAGCCTCAACATCCGGCTCGGCACAAGGGGTTGCTCGCTGCTTTTCTCCGCCACGACGAACGCAGTCAGGAGCGCGGCAGAGAGAGCCAGGGCGATCAGCACGTTCCTGGAGGCAAAGCCTTGCCCGGTCGCCTCGGTGACGCCATACGCGAGGGCGAGAACGCCGCCCGTCAGGCTCACTGCCCCGGGGATGTCAAGGCTGACCTTCGCCCCACGGCGAGGAGACTCTGTCGTCAGCACTGGAGATAGCAGAACCGCGGCGAGACCCAATGGCACGTTTACGAAAAGCGTGAAACGCCAGCTCAATTCCTGGGTGAGCAGGCCGCCCAGAATCAAACCAGCTGACGCTCCGCCGGCGGCCATAGCGCTCCAAATCCCGAGCGCACGATTCCGCTCCCGCCCTTCCTTGAAAGTCGTTGTCAGAAGCGACAGTGCGGCGGGTGAGACCAGGGCGCCGGCAAAGCCCTGGATCACGCGAGCGGCAATGAGCACTCCGCCGGACTGGCTGAATCCGCCCAGCATCGATGCTGCGATGAAGAGGACCAAACCCGCCAAGAACATGCGTCGCCGGCCGACGACGTCGGCCAGCCGGCCGCCCAGCATGAGAAAGCCACCAAAGGTGAGCGCATAGCCGCCGACGACCCATTGGATGTTCTCAGCCGACAAACCCAGAGTGCGCTGCATCGAGGGCAGCGCCACGTTGACGATCGCGATGTCCAGGATCAGCATGAACTGCGCCGCGCAAAGCAGCGCAAGTATCAGATTCGAGCGATGACGGGCGACCTCAACAACCAGCCTTTTCGTTGGCCAGTACAGATCAGAGAACTTTGTCGAGCGAGTGGGCACTTGAACTCTCGGCCTTACACCTTCACGCGTTTCCCTGATGCCGCGGACCTCTCGATGGCGGCGATGACCGCGTGGCGCCGGACGGCGGCGGCGAAGTCCGGCACCGTGTGAGTCCCGTTGTCGATGTCTGCCGCGAACGCGGCGTAGGCACGAGCGACGTTGAAGGCAGGCGCTCCTGCCAGGTTCGTGAGGGTCGGCCATTTCTGTGTCAGCGCCGGGGGGACGGCAAGCTGTGTGGGCTCGTTCCGACCTTGGGCTCCCGCGACAGTCAGGGGAAAGATCTCAGGGAGTGCGGCGTCAGCGGTGATCCGGAGCGTTCCGTCGGTTCCATTGATCTCCCATAGGAACCCGGTACCGCCCGCAACCGCCTCGCGGATGTGGATGCTGGCAGTCGCCCCCGACGTAAGGGTGCCGATCACCGCGATCTGGTCAGCGGCCGTTTTCACAATCTGCTCCCCTGTCCCTTCGATGCTGATCAGCGGCCTGCGAACATCCGACACGGCTGACAGGTCGGCGAACTCGCCGAGCACGTAACTGAGAATGTCCAGGCTGTGGCCGAAGGAGACCGTGAGCAGGTTGGCTCCATTTGTCTTGTCGAGCATGTAGGCGTTGGGCTGGACCAGGATGTCGCCCGCGATCGATACTCCGACCATGGTTGTCGACAGGACCTCGCCGACGTATCCATCTCGGAGGAGCTGTTGGACGAATTCGATCGCCGGGGCCTGGCGTGCCTGCAACCCGACGACGGTGCGCACTCCCTGCTCGGCGGCGAGCGTGGCCATCGCTCGGGCGTCGTCGAGGTCACGGCCGAGAGGCCACTCGCAGTAGACGGCCTTGCCTGCGGCAAGTGCGGCGGACACGAGCTCTCGATGGTGTGGGACCTTGACCGTGACAGCGACCACGTCGATGTCCGGTTGGAGCACCAGCTGCTGATGGTCTGAGAACACCGCGCTGACCCCCAACGTCTCGCCTACTGCGCGCGCGGATTCCGCGCTGCGCGCGCTGAGAGCCCTGATCTCGTAGTTCGGCAGTGCACGAAGTGCCGGGATATGGGCCGTGGTCGCCCAGCCCCAGACAGGGCTGACCCCGATGATCCCGACCCCCAGCGTCGATTTAGGGATTGCTAAGGCTGATGCCGTCTCTCGCGCTTCCGTTTGAGGCATTTAGAAACCGAGCGCCTCGTCGACCAACACCACGGTGATCCGTCCCGGAGTGATCTCACGGTTGATGACGACAACCTTGTTCACGGCGCTGCGTATGCCATATGCAGCCTGGGCGCGGGCGTCTTCGAGCCGATACGCGTACTCGTTGATGCGGAGGAAACCTTCCTCGATGTCGCGGACGATCTTCTGAGTCCCGACGACGAGAATGACTCGTCCGGCGCCGCTGACATAAGGTCCGAGCTGGCTGCCGCTCATGGAAGCCGCCAGCAGCGACCCGGTCTCAGTGACCGCGTGGACGCTCCCGAGCATGACATCGGGCGCCGCGCCCAGGCGGCGAATCTCATTGGCCTCCGTCTCGCGATCCATGCTCCAGATCCGGGGGCGCAGCGCAGCGTAGCGACCGGACTTTTCAATCTCGTGCGTGATCCCCAGCACGTCGAGCGTTTGCGAGGCCCCCTGGTGCACCGGGGAGGCGTCAGGGATGAGGTTCAGGACAATTCGCTTTGCCGTGGCGGCGTCTGACGCCCGAAGGACCGTCATTCCATTCGCTTCCAAGGCGGCCATCGTTCTTCTCACTCGGACGTCGTCCGCCTTGGTGCCCCACCGCCGGGTCAGCGATCCATCCAGGTCGACTTGGACTTCTTTGATCATCCGTATCTCCTTGCGAGTTCCGATATACTTGCAGCCGCAAGTATCTTAGCCTCTGGTGATTGCATATGCAAGTACTTCCGGAACCGGACGTCGCCGCTCATTTCGACCGGATCCTGGCCCGGGAGGTGCCGGGCAGACGCGGCTTACAGGCGTGGGACGCCCTGCTCCGAGCCCACGCCACGCTTCTGCGTGAGCTCGAGACCGATCTCGAAAGCAAGACCGGTCTGGCCCTGGCCGACTTCGACGTGCTGGCTCAGCTGGCCATCGCTGGAGGTTCGTTGCGGATGGCAGAGCTGGCGGACCGGGCCCTCATCTCACGCTCCGGCATGACCCGACGCGTCGCCCGGCTCGTTCACGAAGGCCTGGTGCGTCGTGCCCAGGCCGATGCCGACGGGCGCGGTGTCGTGGTCCAGTTGACAAACTCCGGATTGGACCGTCTGAGCGTCGCAGCTCCGGTCCACATCCGCGGCGTTTCCGATCTATTCCTCATGAAGCTGAACGACCAGGAGCTCGGTGTTCTCGAGAGCGCTCTCGCCAAGGTCACAGTCGACTGCACCTTCGGCTGAGCACATGCCCCTGATGTCGTAGCGTTGCGTCGTGAGCCGGGAAGTCGAGGACTTGAACCGGCGCCTGCTGCGCGCCCGCGACGCAATGGACCGCGCCTACGCCGAGCCGCTCGACGTCCGCGCGGTAGCGGCGGTGGCCTATATCTCCGAGGCGCATTTCATTCGCAGCTTCCGAGCCGTCTTCGGGGAGACGCCGCACCGTTACCTGCAGCGGCGGCGGGTGGAGCGCTCGATGTTCCTGCTGCGCGAGACCGACCGCAGTGTCACCGACATCTGCTTCGACGTCGGCTTCACGAGCAGGGGGACCTTCGTCCGCACGTTCCGGGAGATCGTCGGCGAGACGCCGTCGAGCTATCGCGTGGGGAATGGACCAATGGTGGCCCCCAACTGCTACCAGATGTGGGCGACGCGGCCGGTGGTGGCAGCGGGGGTGGCACGGCAATCGAGCAGTTTTGGAGACGCCGCCGCGGCGACGGCCTCCTAGCATGAGGGTCATGCACATCAAGTCTCGCCAAGGAGAAAACGAGCGATGATCACCAAACTCAACGTCGCCTCCATCATGGTCCTCAACAAGGACGAGGCTCTTGACTTCTACGTCAACAAGCTAGGGCTGGAGAAGGGCCAGGACGTCAAGCAGGGTTCCTACCGCTGGCTGACGGTGCGCGTCCCTGGCGACGTCACCGAGATCTCGCTCGAGGAGCCGGGCCCGCCGGTGCATGACGAAGCCACCGCTGCGCAGCTCCGCGAGCTGATCACGAAGGGCGCGTTGGGCGGGCTCGTGTTCAACGCGGACGACATCCGGGGTCTGTACGAAACCCTCAAGTCGCGCGGCGTCACCGACTTCACCCAGGAGCCCACGGACCACTTCTACGGCACCGACATGGGCGTCCGCGACCCCTTCGGCAACGCCATCCGGATCCTCCAGCAGGGGAAGGTTGCCAAGAAGGTGACCGCGTGACCACAGCTGAGAGGAAACCTGCAAAGAAGGGCGCGATGAAGTCCGCCAAGAGCACCACCGCGACCAAAAAGAGGTACGAGGGATTCACGGACGAAGAAAAAGCCGCGATGCTGGACCGCGTCCAAGAGCAGAAGATTGCCTCGCGCCAGGCGGAAGGGGAAAGCGACTTGCTCGCGAAGATCGCCGAGCTCCCGGAACCGGATCGCGCCATGGCGAAGCGGCTCCACTCCATCGTCAAAGCCAGCGCGCCGGCCCTCTCGCCGACAACCTGGTATGGGATGCCGGCTTATGCCAAGGACGGCAAGGTCGTGTGCTTCTTCCAAAGCGCGCAGAAGTTCAAGACGAGGTACGCGACGTTGGGCTTCAGCGACCGGGCGAACCTCGACGAAGGGAACATGTGGCCGAACGCCTTCGCTTTGACGAAGTTAACCGCCGCCGACGAGGCAAGGATCGGCGCGCTCGTGAGGAAAGCGGTGAGCTGAGCAGCTCGTCTCGCGCTTGCTTGAATGTCGTTCGCGGTGAAGTGTTTGCGAGGTCCATTCGCCTGAACGCAAACAATCACCGCCAAAGGAAGGAGATCGGTCGAAGTGCACTGGTCGCGATTGGAGCAGCTGCGCGCCGGCGCGCGCCGCTTGGTGCCTCCAGGTGGGCAAACTCGACTGTGACATCGTCTCCAGCATCGCGCCGTGCCGGAGGAAATAGTTGTCGGCACCATTCCGTTGGATGAATGAAGAGATCCCCCGATTCACCAAGCCTAGGAGTAATGGATGCGCGCTTTCGCTCTCGACGACTTCGGTCAAAGTGGTTCGATTCACGATCTGCCAGATCCCGAGCCCGCTGAAAATGAGGTGCGTGTTCGCGTGACCGCGGCTTCCATCAACCCGTTCGACAACGCCGTACTCCAGGGCTATCTCAAAGGTCGAATGGAACACCGTTTTCCTCTCGTTCCCTGTGGCGACCTCGCCGGCACTGTCGATGCGCTCGGCGCCGGCGTGGAAGGGGTCGCGATCGGCGATTCAGTTTTCGGCGTCACTGGGAAGATGGTTTTGGGCGAAGGCACGCTGGCCGAGTTAGCGACGGCGTCAACGAGCACCATCGCCAAGCGTCCTGCCGCGGTCAGTGAGGTCGAGGCGGCCGCGCTGCCCCTTGCGGGCGTCTCTGCGCTGATGTCAGTCGAGGCTGTTGCACCCAGGCCCAACGATCTCGTCGTGATTGTCGGAGCCTCCGGAGGAATCGGAAGCTACGCCGTGCAGCTGGCAGCCGCGACCGGCGCTCGCGTAATCGGCGTCACGAGCAAAGGCAAGACCGAATACGTAAAAGGCCTGGGCGCCCACGAGGCGATCGATCGCACCTCCGGCGACGTCATCGAAGCGCTCAAAGCCCAGCACCCCGATGGCGTGGCCGCGATCATCGACACGGCCAGCGACGCTGCCGGGCTGGCTCGATTGAGCGAGGTGGTGCGTAAAGGTGGAACGGTGACCTCGATGAAAGGAGCGGCGGCGGTCGAAGAACTCGCGAAGCGTGATATCAAGGGGGTCAACGTCGCGACGCAGGTCACGAGCGAACGTCTGGATCACCTGGCCAGGCTCGCGGCGGAGGGAAAATTGAAAGCGCCGCATATCCAGACTTTTTCTCTCGAGAAGGCGAGCGAGGCGTTCCAACTAATCGTTCAGGACACCCACCTGGGGAAGGTGATCGTAAGAATCTAACGAGCCGCCTCTGATTAGGAAGCTGGTCGGGGGCCCGGGGTGCGCAGTTCGACTACGGCCGGCCGGCGTGTGGGAGGTCAACCCTCATGGCCTGAACCTGGCCCGTTTGCGATCGAAACAGCTCACCCATCCGCTCGACCCCGCGCCACTCGGCGGTCATGAGAAACAGCGTCCGGCCATCCTCACCACCCAGCATGCATGCGAAGCAGGCCCGGTCGAGGGTGATCCGTTCCAGCACCTCGCCGCCTTCGCGCACCCGCAGGCACTCCGGCCCGTTGCCGGAAACGCCCGGGCACCAGATCGCGCCTTCCGCGTCGAGGCAGATTCCGTCTCCGCTAACCTCCGCCCAGACGCGCCGGTTCGACAAGGTGCCGTCGCTTTCGATGTCGAAGGCGGAGAGCTTGTTCGCCCATGACTCGGCGATGACCAGCGTCGAGTTGTCCGGTGTGATCACCATGCCGTTCGGGAAGGCGACGTTGTCGGCAACCTGCGTCGCTGTCCCGTCCGGCCTCACCACGGCGATGGTGCCCGGCCGGAAGTCCTCCTGGCCGAATCGGAAGCCGACGCTGTTCACGTAGATGTTGCCCCGCCCGTCGACGGTGACTTCATTCCAGCCCTCGCCCAGCGCGCTGAGATCGGCATGGGTTGTGAATGACCCATCCGCAGCGCGGCGCAGCAAACTGTCTTCGCCGGTGACGATCAGGGCACCGTCCGGCAGCCAGTCGATGCAGTAGCCCACCGGCTTTGGGCCCACGGCGATGACCTCACCGATGCCGCTGTCATCGACGGTACGGATCTCCTGGGCCCCCCAATTCGCGTACCAGAGGCGGCCGTCGTGCCAGCGCGGCGACTCACCGACGACGAGCCCAGTTACCAGCGTGCGCAGCTCAGCCATCCTTCACAGGCTAAGACTGCGCCGGGGTAGGAAACTAATCGATGGAGAGGCCGAGCGCTTACCCGCCCCTCTGTTCGAGCCTGTCGGAACCCTCTGCTCTTGATTGACGTGTCAATCAGTTGGGTAAGATGGTTGACGTGTCAGCCACTCAGGCCCCAGGCATCGACGGTCCGGGCATTCGCCCGGCGGCCAGACCGCGGATGACCTCCGCGGAGCTGGGCATCTGGCGCTCGCTCCTGGACACCACCGGGGAGCTGCGGAGAGTGCTGGGGGCCGAGCTACAGGAGACGAGCCTCTCCCCCGCCGACTACCAGGTCCTCCTCGCCTTGACCGAGGCGGCCGGAAAGCGGATGCGATCCTCAGAGCTCGCCCGGACGATCGATTGGGAGCGCAGCCGGTTGTCCCATCACCTGGGCCGGTTGGAGAGGCGGCGTCTGATCCGTCGAGACAACTGCGCCACGGACAGCCGCGGAGCCGAAGTCTCGTTGACCGCCGAGGGCGCGCGCATCTTCCGGCGGGCCACCACACCACACATGAGGTCGATCAAGAGGCATTTCGCCGATGCGTTGACGCCTGAGCAGTTTGCGGCGCTCGCCGACATCCTGCGATCGCTGCAGCACCATCTCCAGCCGTATCTGCTTGCTCAGGCCGAGGACGGTCGAAGGTGAGCCGCGCGGTGATCCCGTCGTCGGTGCAGCGAATCGCGGTGCTCGGAGCGGGACATGTTGGCCCGGTCATCGCGAGGATTGCGATCGACGCCGGATTCGAGGTGACGATCGCTGCTTCTGGGAGTCCCGAAAACCTCGAGCTCATCGCTCAGGTTGTCATGCCGGGGGCCGAAGCGCGTTGGGCGGTGGATGCGGTGGCGGCGGCGGACCTGGTCGTGCTGGCGATACCGCTGCACAGGTTCCCGGCACTGGACCCGGGCCTGTTGGCCGGCAAGCTTCTTGTCGACGCGATGAACTACTGGGCGCCCGCCGATGGAGTGGTGCCGATGTTTCAGGGCCAGGAGCTTTCGAGCAGCGAGATCGTGCAGCGCCAACTCTCTCAATCCACGGTCGTCAAGTCCCTCAACCAGATCGCCTACCAGGACCTGGAGGACGGCCGTCGACCGGCGGGCTCGCCCGACCGCCACGCGATCGGCGTGGCCGCGAACGATGCCGGTGCGGCGAAGCTGGTCGGAGAGGTGATCGACCGGATTGGATACGACCCCATTTTGCTGCCCAGCCTCAGCGCGGGCAGGATTCTACAGCCAGGCGGACCCATCTTTGGCGCGGTTCTCGCCCGGTCCGAGTTCGAGCTGGCCATCCACACGACACCGGTGCCAGCATGACAACCTCGACCACGGAAAGCCCACGCGAGTCCAGTGGCGGATCGACCCCCTTTCCACTGGTGCTCGGGCTGGACACGTTCGGCGACCACGAGCACGACGCCGTGGACCGTCCCCTTTCGCACGCGCAGACGATCCGCAACGTCGTCGAGGAGGGCGTTCTCGCGGAGCAGGTAGGCGTCGACTTCTTTGGTATCGGCGAACACCACACGGACGACTTCCCGATGCCGGCGGCTGACGTGGTGCTGGCCGCAATCGCGGCCCGCACGAAACGCATCCACCTTGGGTCGGCGGTCACGGTGCTGAGCTCCGACGATCCCGTGAGGGTGTTTCAACGCTTCTCGACGCTCAACGCCATCTCCAGCGGTCGCGCCGAGGTCGTCCTGGGTCGAGGATCAAGCATCGACTCCTTTCCGCTCTTCGGCTACGACCTCGCCGACTATGAGGATCTCTTCGAGGAGAAGGTCAACCTTTTTGCCGAGCTCCTGAAGGGCGGACCGGTCACCTGGCAGGGGAACCTGCGGCCGTCGCTCAACAGCCAGGATGTCGTGCCCTATGCCGAGGCCGGCCCGTTCCCGGCATGGATCGGTGTGGGCGGAAGTCCCCAATCAGTCGTGCGCGCCGCGCACTACGGATTCTCGCTCATGCTTGCGATCATCGGCGGGTCGCCGGCGCGCTTCCGGCCTTTCTCCCGGCTGTTCCTACAGGCCCTCGAAAAGTTCGGCCGAGAGCCGCTGCCAATTGGCGTGCACTCGCCCGGCCACGTCGCGGATACGGATGAGAAGGCTCTCGAAGAGTTCTGGCCGCGCTGGCTGCACATCATCACCAAGATGAGCAAGGTCCGGGGATTCGCAATTCCGACCATGGAATCGTTCAGGTTCGAGGTCGGGCCGCAGGGCGCGCTGTTCATAGGCTCACCCGAGACGGTCGCTCAGAAGATCGCAGCCAACCTCAAGACCCTGGGCGCCAACCGATTCGATCTGAAATTCGGCATGCCGGGCCTGTCGCCCGACTCGCTGCTGAAAAACATCGAGCTGTACGGGACGAAGGTGATCCCGCTGGTGCGGGAACTGCTGGCCGATTAGACATCCCCAATCTGGGAATCGCCTCCAGATTCCGCGCCGCATTACTCACACGACATTCCAAGTCCGCTTTGAGGTTCGGTGCGGACCATGGGGTCTAGGGGTCTAGGGGTCTAGAGCTCCACATCCGAAAGGTCGACTGAATCCGGTCCCTGGAGGCGTCGCATGATCAGCAATCAGGCGAGTGCTTACTCGACGTCGTTGGCGCGCGAAGAGCGCGACCACCGAGGAATCTACAAGACGGCCGCGGTCTGGTTCTTTCGCGCCCTGCTGCTGATCCCATTCGCGCTGATGGGTCCCGAGATCGTGTCCGCGATCCTTGGGCGGCCCGGCGCGGTGGCCAACATATCGGCGTCCGTTGCCGACGTGCTTGGCACCTCGACGTTCCTGATCTTTCTCACCATGCTTGCCGTCACGCCCATCCACACGATCACAGGGTGGAGGTGGCACGTCATCCTCCGACGCGACTATGGCATCGCTATGTTCGCGACCGCCGCCACCGACATCACACTTGCGGCGATCACCACCGGCGACACATTCCCCGGCACGGTGCTGACACGCATCGGTGGTCACACCTTTCTTTTCGCCGGAACGTTAGCGACGCTTTTGCTGGTTCCGCTCGTGATCACCGCCAATCGCTGGGCGCAGCAGTGGTTGGGGCGGCACTGGAAGTCGGTGCAGCGAATCACGTACGTCGTCTGGGCCACGATCCTGCTTCACCTGTTTCTGCTGTTCGGTTTGACGACGATCTTCCTCTACGCGGTCGCAGCGAGCGCGCCGCTGGCCCTCCTGCGAGTTCCGCTGGTCCGCAGGTGGTGGGACGCGGCGCGGCGGGCAGGCAGGCATCGCGTGCTGCGGGGAGCGGTCGCGCTCGTACTGGTCGCGGTCTTCGCCGCCGGATACGTGCCGCTCGCCCGGGAGCTGGCGGAGAAAGGTGGCGCGGCGTTCATCCAGCAGCCCTCCCGTGACTGACCGCGCCGCGCGGCGGCGCCGCGCGAAGGGGCTGATGGACACGATAACGGTCGGGTGCGTCACGCTGGCGCTGGCGATAGCCACGAGCCAATTGGTCAAGGAGGGGTTGCAGGAGTTCCTGTTCCGACCGCCTGGCGTCGGCGCCTCGCCCTCGCAGCCGGACAACAACATGAGTGCGGCCGCATCGCCCAGGACCCCACCTCAAGTCGCGGAGCTGATCCCGCCTGCTGCCGTGCCCTCGCCGCCGCCGGTCGAAGAAGGAAAGCGACACCACGATGGCTCGCACCACCGCTAGGCACCGGGCGGTGGTCGCGCTCGCCATCGCACTCGGCTTCTATGCCCTGAGCGACATCCTGCTCTGGCAGCGCATCTTCGAGTCGAACAAGCTGTGGGCCTTCGACGCCGATTACCAGACCGGCCACGTCGCGATCCTGGTCGGCATGATCGGCGTTGGAGCGGTGTTGCTCATCGATTCCGGGCCATGGGCGCTTTGGTTCGGAGGCGCGTTGTACACGATGGCGTTCGGTGGCGCCGCTGATGTCCTCTACTACTGGCTCGACGCAAAACCGATACCGGATGTCTTGCCGTGGCTCGATCGCTCGCGTCTGATCTTCATACGCCCGGCCGGCGGCGACGTGACGAACTTGGACCTGCTCGCGTCGACGGCATTCTGGATCGGCGTGTGGATGGGTACGCTGGTGCTGCTTCCCCGCATCCGATCGATGCGTTGGCGCGATCGTTTACGCGGCTGAATGAGAATTCAAGAGCCCAAGACCGGGAGGTCGCCTTTACTTGTGCTCCGGTTCCGTCTCTCCGGCCGGGCGTGCTCCCAGATCGTGTTTGCGCCTGTGGGACGCCATCGCCACTAAGACAACGGCCAGACTGACGACGGCCATGCGGTAGAGGGGCTGGCAATTGCAGCCCCCTTGTGTTTGACGCGAGTCAGGAACGCCAGCTCCAGACCCTGGTATTCGGCTTTGGTAGGGCCTTTTCAGTCTTGGGCCGCAGCGACTTGAAGCGGTTGGCGATCTCCTCGAGAAGATCGCGGACTTTGTTCTCGGCTTCGCTCTGCGACTGAGCCTCAGGGACGTTCCCGGTCAGCAGGTACATGTGGTCGTACCGGTTGACGACGGGATCGAACCAGGTCGCCGTGCCGAACCTCGGCTCCCAGCCGGGGTGGCGCTTAGCGAACTCGATCCGCAGGTACTCGTCGAACCCGTCGTACGCCGGATGGCTCCCCGCGTACTCGGCGGAGAATCCGAACTCTGCTGTCATTAGATTTCGCCTCCTACGTATGGGTAGTCGTGTTGTATGGAACATCAGTGCTCCTGTTGCGCCCTCCTGCGCAACTGCGGCCCGGGCCTCTTGAGCCTCATCGAGGAGAGTCCTGACCTCAGGGTCGCTGGTCTGCCCAAAGTCCAGATACCACTCACCGACCGCACCGAAGGACCGCGGCCGGATCAGGCAAACGACACGGTCGGCCAGTGGTTCGAGCTCCCTGCACGTGGACTCCAAAGCGACCGGCACGGCGACGACTATCGCGGCCGCATTGCGTTCGCGAAGAGCCTTGATCGCAGCCCGCATCGTCGCACCCGTCGCGAGGCCGTCGTCGACCAGGATCACCGTGCGACCCGCGGGATCGGCGGCGGACCGGCCGTCACGAAACAGGCGCTCGCGACGCTTGAGCTCGGCCTGTTCACGCGCCGCCGCGGACCTGATGAAGGCCATCGGCACGCCCAAGGGCTCGATGAATTCTGGGTTCAAGACAAGAATCCCGCCAGAGGCAATGGCGCCCACTGCAAGCTCCTCGTGGCCGGGCAAGCCCAACTTGCGGACGACCAGGACGTCGAGCGGTGCGTGAAGTGCTCGGGCCACCTCGAACGCAACCGGAACCCCGCCGCGCGGGAGCCCCAGCACGAGGACATCGGGGCGGCCGCGGTACTCGAGCAGATGGTCGGCGAGCCGCCGACCGGCCTCCCGGCGGTCGCGAAACAGCATCGGATCTTCATTCCATTGCGAGCTCATCTCGGTCATCACCTGCCTTGCACGAATAGTGATGTTGGAGTTGGAGGCGAGCTAGCTCGATACCCGGTCGCTCGATCGTGGAAATACCAAAGGGCCGACCTCTTCAAACCTGCTTTCGGCGACGAGTCTTGGACTTACGGAGAGCACCGTACGGAGGGACAAATGGGTTCAGACCACGTGATATACAGGGAACGCCCCCAATCTCTACGGAAGAGCTCTCAGACCTTCATTTCCGGCGCGTCGACGATCCGACCTGGAACATACGATTCGCCGGCCCAGATGGCGGCGGCCTGGACACGGCGATTGTCGTGCCTCGAATCAGGCAGTTCGAGCTTGCCAAAGACCGATCTGAGATGAGCGTCGATGGTGCGCTCCGAAAGCACGAGCTCGGCCGCTATTCCCGCGTTGCTCAGCCCGGCAGCCAGCAACTGCAAGACTTCCCTCTCGCGCCCGGACAGCGCTGACATCCGCGACGGGTCCCGTCGAGCTTGATGGCTGGCACCGTCTGATGTGGACTCAGGTCGGCGGGGGTAAGTGGCCTCGCCCACCACGGCCGCCAGGACACGAGCTGCGATCGGTCGCAACGCAAGCGCCACGACAAGCACCGAGACCGCGATGGCGAGCGTGGTCCCAATCCCGTGGCCGAGGCTGACGAAGAGTCCGGCACAGATGGCGATCATCGCCGTCATCAGCCCGAGAACGAGCGAACCAGCGCGCGCCAGCACGCCGGTGCTGACTGTGTAAGGAGCGGCGCGTCCACGAATCGCCAGTCCGTAGCCGACCGCGGTCAGCGGCCACGCTGCTCCAAGGCCGACCAGCAGGATGACCGCGCCACTGTCACGGCTGACTCCACTTGCTTCGACGGCGAAACCCAGCAGCGTGCACAGCAATATCTGGCAGACGGGCGCAAAGGACGCGACCGCGGCGGTGGCGAGGCGTCCTGGATCAGCACGCGCGTCACTGCGTCGAGACCAGATCAGCAGCGCCGGAGGGAGCAGCAACGTGGCCAGCCACACGAAGTTCAACGACATGAACGCATTCAGAACAGGACCGGGCAGGTCGAAGATCGGCGACACTCGCTCGAAGGGAGGCCCAGGATGCGCGAGCGTGAAAATAGCGCCGAACAGAATCCCAGCGATCCCGACCGAGACGAGCACCGGCCAGCTG
>WNGI01017664.1_pt1 | contig 14594 bp, 9 predicted proteins | sample 5400621 | NCBI WGS metagenome assembly WNGI01 (sample SAMN13153374, study PRJNA577476) | soil metagenome | isolation source: 20 cm soil or saprolite under Garry oak tree replicate 1 | place: USA:California | collected 2016-06-15 | reverse complement strand
GGGATGTCGATCGACCGGCGCATCTCCGAGCTCAGCAAGGTCCCGACGCTCGTCCTGTGGGGGAACGAGGACCGCGTGATCTCGGTGGCGGACGCGAAGCGCTGCCGCAGTCTCCCGCTCGCGGAGATCTGCATCGCGCCCGGCGTCGGCCACTCTCTTCCGCTCGAGGCGCCAGCGTGGGCGAACGGCCATATCGCGCGGTTCGTCGCCGCGCTTCGGGACCTCGGAGCGAAGGCCGCCTGACCGAGCGGGTCTAACGACGCTCGGATCGCCACAGGGCGATCCGCTCGAAGACGCTCCCATCATCGAGCGCGATGGCGCGCCGATTCCGCTCGGCGATGAGGCGGGCGGTCCGCGCCGCGCGTTCCGCGAGGCGGCGGCGCTCGGGGATGCGTCGGGCGCGCTCGGCGAGCACACGCGCGACGTGCGCGTGCGCCACGGATTCGGTAAGACGCTCGGCGTGGAGGAGGATCGGCCCCAGATCCTCCTCCTCGAGCTTCGCGCCACGGAGGATCCCGGGGCCCTTCCGCCGGACGAGCCCTCCAACAAGAGAACGGAGCGACGCGACGAGATGCCCGCGGGCGGCCGCGAAGTCCGAGCCGACGCGGCCCTCGAACGACGCCCCCGCGAGCAGGCGGCTTGGTCCGCCGGCTAGGAGCGAGGCCGGACGCTGCATCGTCCATTTCATCAGGTCTTTCACGGCCATGAGCGACTGGATTTGTGAGGTGCCCTCGTAGATCGGGGTGATGAGGCTGTCGCGCATGAAGCGGCCGACGTCGTACTCGTCGACGACGCCGTATCCGCCATGCACCTGCAACGCGAGCCGGCAGACCCGGACGGCGCCCTCGGTCCCGTACCACTTCACGAGGGGCGTGAGCTCGCGAACGTCCCGCGCGGCGGTTTGGTCCCCGCCGAACATCGCGCGGTCCTGAAGGGCGGCCGCCTCGTAGGCGAGGGCCCGCGCGCCGGCAACCGTCGTCTCCATGTCGAGGAGCATCTCCGCGACCATCGGGTGCTCGCGGATCGGCTTCCCCAGCTGCACACGCGTCGCGGCGTATTCGCTCGCCTTCGCGAGAGCCGCCGTCGCGACGCCGATGCCCTGGATGCCGACGCCCAGGCGCGACTCGTTCATGAACGTGAGGATCTGCTTCCAGCCATCGCCGGGCTTCCCGAGCGCGGTCGCGCGCGTCCCCTCGAACACGAGCGCGCACGTCGGTGACCCGCGGATCGTGAACTTGTGCTCCGCGCGTTCGACGGTGTAGTTGTCACCTTCACGCTCCGCGATGAACATCCCGAGCCCGTCCAGGCCGCTCGAGCCGGCGACGCAGCGCGCGAGGACGATGACCATCTCCCCCTGGCCGGCTGAGATGAACTGCTTCCGACCCCGGAGGAGCCAGCAGTCGTCTGGGGCCGCCGTCGCGCTCGTGGACACGTTGCCGACGTCCGAGCCCGCCTGCGGCTCGGTCATCGCGACCGCGCCCATGATCTCGCCCTTCGCGAGTCGCGGGAGGTATCGGGCCTTCTGCTGTTCGCTCCCGAAGCGGAAGATGAGCGCCGCGGGCGAGTTCCAGCCGATGCCGTGCTGCACCTGGGTCGCGAGGTCGGCGCGCGCGAGCATCTCGGCGATCATCATCGTGACCGTGAACGGAAGTCCGGCGCCCCCGAACTCAGCGGGCACCGAGGGCGACGCGAGCCCGAGCTCGGCGAGCCCGCGCAGGTTCTCGGTCATCGGCTCGTTCATGCGGACCGTGCCGTTCTCACGGATGACGCCGAGCTCGTCGACCTTCGCCGCGCGGGGCGCGATCTCGCTCGCGATGTAGCGGCCGGCGACGTCCAGCACCTCGCGCCAGGTCGAGACCGTCTCGTCGACCTTCGCCTCGGGCCCCTCCACCGCGCGGACGACAGCCTCCCACGGCATGACCCTGTCGAAGACCTCGACGAGATCGGGGTTTCCGCCGAAGAAGTTGGTCGCGCTCACAGACCGAAGAACGGCCGACGCGAGCGAAGCGCCTCCGTCGGGGCGAGCCGCTCGCCGTGCGCGGCCGCGAGCCGTTCGAGCGACGTGACGATCGTCTGCCGGAGCGCGTCGGCGTAGCGGAACGGGCCGCCGAGGTACGGCGGGAAACCCAGGCCGAGGACCGCGCCGAGGTCCCCCTCTCCGGGAGAGCGCAGGATCTCCTCTTCGAGGCACCGCGCCGCCTCGTTCACGAACACGAGCGTGAGGCGCTCCGCGAGATCCTCGGTCACCGGACCCGGCGCGGCTTTGAGCAGCTCTGCGACGCGCGGGTTGGGGGTCCGCCGTTTGCCCTCGTAGCGGTAGAACCCGCCGCCTCGGTGCTTCCCCTTGAACCCTTCCGCGACGAGCGCGTTGACGATGCTGGGTCCGGCGATGCCGCGGGCGCGGGCCACCGTCTCGCCGGCATGCCCGGCGACCTCGAGCCCGACCTCGTCGACGAGCTGGAGCGGCCCGACGGGCCACCCGAACGTGGTCATCGCCCGGTCGATCGCCTCCATGCTGACGCCCTCGCCGAGCATCACGAAGGCCTCGCCGATCATGGTCGAGAGCACACGGGTGGTGTAGAAGCCCGGCCCGTCGTTCACGACGATGGGCCCGGTGAGAAGAAGTGCATCCCCACGATGCGCTCCGGGGCTCGCGCGCCACGCGCGATCTCGCCGATCGGAAGCGCCGAGGTGTTGGACGCGATGACCGTATCCGTACGGACGACCCGCTCGAGCTCCTCGATGACCCGCCGCTTCGTTCCGAGCTCCTCGAACACAGCCTCGATGACCAGGTCCGCGTTCGCGAAGCCGGTGAGGTCATCACCGCCGCTGACGCGGCCGACGATCCTGGCGGCGTCGCGGCGATCGAACACGCCCTTCCGTGCGGCGTCGGTCGTCAACTGGCGGATCGTCGAGAGGCCCTTCGCCACCGCGGCCGCGTCGCGATCGCGCGCCCGGACCCGCAGCCCGCCCGCCGCCGCGGCCTGCGCGATGCCCGAGCCCATGAAGCCAAGCCCGACCACACCGATATTCGCGATCGCGCGGGGCGCGCCGAGACCCGCGAGCGCGGCCTTCCGCTGGCGGAGCGTGAGCATGGCGAGCGCGATCAGGTTTCGCGCGGTCTCGCCGGTCGCGAGCTCCCCGAAGGCTCGCGCCTCGGCCTCGAGCCCCGAAGACATGCCCTTCGTGAGGCCGGTGGCCACCGCATCGAGTGCCTTCAGCGGCGCGGGGTACAGGCCCCTCGTTTCCGCAAGCGTCTGGGCTCGTGCTCGGCGCAGGGCGAACGCTCGCGCCGGCGCGAGCCAGGTGGCGGCCCGCCCCGCGAGGCTCCGGCCGCCCGGCCCGCGTCGCTTGCGGTCGCGGAGCGCGTGGTCGGTCGCCGCCCGCAGCAGGACCGCTGGATGCACCACCTCGTCGACGACCCCCGCCTGGAGCGCGCGTCGGGGCGCGAGCTGCCGTCCCGTCAGGATCATGTCGAGCGCACGCGGAAGGCCGATCAGTCGCGGGAGGCGTTGCGTCCCGCCGGCCGCAGGGAGGAGGCCGAGCCGCGTTTCGGTTAGACCGACGCGGGCGTTCGGCGCGTCGGCCATGATCCGGACGTCGCACGCGAGCGCGATCTCGAGGCCGCCGCCTATGGCCGGACCGTTGATCGCGGCGACGGTCGTGAAGGGAAGCGCGGCGAGGTCGTCGAGCACGCGTTGCATCGCGCGGCTCGCACCCTCTGCGTCGGCCTGCGAGCCCCCACGGAGCATGTCGAGATCGGCCCCGGCGACGAACTGCGTCGGCTTCGCACTGGCCACGACGAGGCCGCGCGGCGACGCGACCCGCGCGGCGGCGATGGCGGCGGCGAGATCCTCGAGCACGCGGACGTCGAGCGCGTTGACGCGATCGTCGGGCCGGTCGATGACGATCCGGGCGACGCCCGACTCGTCCGGCGGCACGAAGGTGACGCTCGGACGCGCCGCGGTCGACGGCGGCGCGACGCGGTCCGCGGAGGCGATCACGCCGCACGCTCCAGCACGATCGCCGCGCCGTTGCCGCCGGCGGCGCAGACGCTCGCGAGGCCGTAGCGTGCGCCGCGCCGCTTCATCTCGTTCGCCAGCGTGAGCACGACCCGCGCGCCGGTCGCGCCGAAGGGATGGCCGAGGGCGATGGAGCCGCCCATGACGTTCAGCTTCTCCCGCGGGATACGCCCGACCCCGTTCTGCTCGAGGACGACGAGGGTCGACAGGACCTGCGCGGCGAACGCCTCGTGCATCTCGAAGAGATCGATGTCGTCCAGAGTCAACCCGGCGCGACGGAGCGCGATCGGGATCGCGTACGCGGGCGCGATGAGCAGCTGATCGGCCGGATCGACCGCCGCGTACGCGTAGCTCCGGATCGAGGCGAGGGGCTCCCTCCCGAGGGCCCGCGCGCGCGCCTCGCTCGCGAGGACGACGGCCGCGGCGCCGTCGGTCAGCGGACTCGCGTTGCCGGCGGTGATCGTCCCATGCTCGCGATCGAAGACCGGCCGCAGCGTGCCGAGCTTCTCCAGGGTCGAGTCGCGGCGGATGTGGTTGTCGTCGGTGACGGCGTGCCCGTCGAGGTACACCGGTCCGACCTCCGCGCGGAGACGCCCGTCGTCCCAACCCGCGGCGGCGCGCTGGTGGCTCCCAAGCGCCCACGCGTCCTGATCGCGCCGTGATATCCCGTTCATCGCCGCCATACGCTCGGCCGACTCACCCATCGCCAGGCCGGTCGACGTCTCGCGGATGCCGGGAGCGACCGGCGCGATGTCCGAGAGCCGCACCTCCGCGAGGCTCTGCGCCTTCGCGGGAAGGCTCTTCGCCTGTGAGGCGGCGATGAGCGCACGGGCGAGCCGCGGTGTCAGCGTCAGGGGGACGTTCGTCAATGACTCGCTGCCCCCCGCGAGCACGACGTCGGCGTTGCCGGTCACGATGTGGTCGGCGGCGCTCGTGATAGCGACGCAGGCCGAGGCGCACGCGAGCCCGACGGTAAACGCGGGGATGCCGGCGGGCATCGAGAGCGAGAGCACAACTTCGCGGGCGAGGTTGTGATAGGCGACCGGCCTCGCGACGTTCCCGAAGATGACCTCGTCGACCTGGCCCGGATCGAGCTCCGTGCGCGCGAGGGCCTCGGCGGTGGCGGCGCGTGCCAGGTCCAGGACGTCCAGCTCGGCGAAGGCGGTGCCCGCCTTCACGAACGGCGTACGCGCACCGCCGAGTATCAAGGCACGCGGCATTGCGCTTGCAAGGCTAGCGGACAAGCGAGTTTCGACGTTATGAGCATGATGCAGCCGGCGGGCCAATGGGAAGCGTCGTACGACCCTGGCGTTCCCCGCCATTTGACGTACCCCAACTTGCCACTCCATGCGCTGCTCGAGCGCGCCGCCCGTGACCGTCCCAAGGCGATCGCCACCGTATTCGGCGGGGCTGTCGGCGGCCGCTGCATCGACGCGGCCCTCTCGTACCAGGACCTTGACGACCTCGCGGGCCGCTTCGCCGCCGGCCTCCAGCGCCTCGGTGTCCGAAAAGGCGACCGTGTGGCGCTGGTCCTCCCAAACTGCCCCCAGTTCGTCTACACCTTCTTCGGCACGCTGAAGGCGGGCGCGGTCGTCGTCCCGACGAACCCCCTCTACACCGTCCGCGAGCTCCACAACCAGCTCGCCGACTCCGGAGCGCGCGTGGTTGTCGTCCTATCGCGCCTCTACCCGCAGGTGGCTGAGGCCGCCGTCGGTACAGACGTCGAGAGGATCGTCGTCACGAACGTGAAGGAGCACTTCCCCCTGCCTCTTCGCGTGCTCTTCACGCTCGCCCGCGAGCGCAAGGAAGGGCACCGCGTGGACATCAGGCGTGACTCCCGCGCCGTGTGGCTGCGCGAGCTGGTCGGTGTCGCCGCATCGCCTGAGCCGGTCGACGTCACGCCGTCGGACCTGGCCGTCCTGCAATACACCGGAGGGACGACGGGCGTACCCAAGGGCGCGATGCTCTCGCATCGCGCGCTCGTCGCGAACGTCCACCAGTCGAGTGCGTGGCACACCCTGGCGCTCGAGGGCGACCGGATCCTCGCGGTCATGCCGTTCTTCCACGTGTACGGCCTGACCGTCGTGATGAATCTCGCGGTCCTCCGTGGGATGACGATGGTCCTCATTCCACGGCCGGAGCTTCGGCACATCTTCCTGGCGATCGAAAAGCACCGTCCGCGCTTCTTCCCCGGTGCGCCGCGCATCTACATCCTCTTGAACGAGTCAAAAGACCTGGCGCGGTACGACCTGACATCCATCGAGGCGTTCCTCTCGGGGTCGGCGCCGCTGCCGGTCGAGGTCATGCGCCGATTCGAAGAGCTCACCGGCGGCGGCAAGGTGATGGAGGGCTACGGCCTCACGGAGGCCGCGCCGGTCACGCACTCAAACCCGCGCGAAGGCACGCGCAAGCCGGGGTCGGTCGGTATCCCGATGCCGGACGTCGACTGCAAGATCGTCGACCTCGAGACCGGCACGCGCGAGGTGGATCCGGGGGAGTCCGGGGAGCTCTGCATCCGGGGGCCGAACCTGATGGACGGTTATTGGCGTCGACCGGACGAGACGGCCCTGACGCTGCGGGACGGCTGGCTGCACACGGGCGACATCGTTCGCATGGACGAAGACGGGTACTTCTTCGTCGTCGACCGCAAGAAGGAGATGATCATCGTCTCCGGCTTCAAGGTGTACCCGCGCGAAGTCGACGAGGTCCTCTTCGCCCATCCCGCGGTGCTCGAGGCGGCGGCCGTCGGCGTGCCGCATGCCTCGCGCGGCGAGGTGGTGAAGGCCTTCGTCGTCCTCCGTCCTGGGATGACGGCGACCGCGCAGGAGATCGTTGATCACTGCCGCGCGAACCTCGCGCCGTACAAGGTGCCGGTCGACGTCGTGTTTCGCTCCGCGCTGCCGAAGACGCTCATCGGAAAGGTCCTGCGGCGCGTGCTCCTCGAGGAATCGTCGGAGGTCTCGGACACACCGCTGCCGCGCGCGGGTTAGAAGGGGATCACCTTCACGAGCGTGCTCTTGAGACCGAGCGTCGTGCGCAGGAAGCGATCGCCCTTCAGATCGACCCAGTCGGCGCTGCCGCGCACGCGCACCGAGATCGGCCGCCCGCCCGGGCTCATGTTGAACTCCATGGAGACGAAGCGGCCGATGTCCACGCCGTAGTCCTCGATGATCTGACGCCGAATCTCGGCTCCCGAGACGAACCGCGACCAGAGGCCGTGTGGATTCGGGCCACGGATGTCGTACGCCGCGAGCTCCGCCGGGTCGTCGACGACGGCCGTGTACGGCCAGCCGTCCGCGCACTTCCAGGTCGTCCCCACCCGCTCGGCTTCGAGCACGCAGCCGACGTTCTCGCTCACCCCGCCGTGCGCGGACGAATAGAGCGCGCGGATCGGAGCGCCGGCGTAGGTGAGGATCTCGCCCGCGGTCGACTCGACGGCGGCCGTGGTGCGCGGGCTCTCGAAGGAGTGGCCGCCGTAGCACTGGTCCGCGGTGTCGTCGCGGACGTCCCACGTCCGGTCGCCGGCCGTGGCCTGCCGCCATGCCGCGTACGTCCGCGCGGTGATCGCCTGCGCGCGAAGGGCCTCGACCTCCCAGTAGTTCGGCATCTCGCCGGGTAGCGCTCCGCGCATGTATTCGTCCGAGGACACGAAGTTCACCACGCGCAGGTTGCCCTCATCGCGCACCTGAACTTGGATGTTCCCGCGGTACTCGAGCCCCTTCTCGTCGATGCCGATCGGGTCCCACCACTGCTTGGGCACGAGCGTCACGGTCTCTTCGCCGACGTAGACCCGCTGCCCCGACCGCCCGTTCGTGACGATGAGCGTCGAGCCGGACGTCGTGAAGCGGATCGGCTCGGCAGGCCCGGTCTCGGCGTAGACGACGCTCGGATCCGCGTCGTTCACGAGACGCATGCCGCCCGCCGACTCCATCTGCGCCACGTTCCAGATCGTCCGCGCGATGCAGGCGGTGGATGGCGCCGAGAGCAGCACACGGAACGGAAGCGAGAGCGGCTGGAGGGCGAGCTGCGCGCCGGGGAAGTACTTCGCCACGATCTGCTCGCCGTTCAGGCGCGGTCCAGCGGCACCTTCCGCCCAGCCCTGCGCGCCCCACTGCGAAAGGCCGATCCCATGACCCCAGCCCTTCCCGAAGAACGTCACGCCGTCCTGCTCGACGGCGACGAGGTCCTCACGCATCGGGACCGCGCTCGTCGAGAACCAGCCGGTTCCCTCCTGGACCATGTCCCACGCGAGCGCGTAGGTCCCCTCCGCTTGCGGCGCGCGCATGTCGACCGTGAGCGTGAGCGACTCGCCCGGCGCGACGTCGTGGGGAAGGGCCGTCCGGGCGCCGTCCCACACGACCGCGTGCGAGCTCATGTCGAACCAGTGGTAGCCGAGGTTGACCGGGTGAGCGCCGCCCGCCGCCCAGGTCCCGAGGCCGGTGTTCTTGAGCGGAACCTCGATGTTCACCTCCCCGCCCGGAACGATCGACGCCGGGGCCGTCGTACCGCCGTATCCAGCGTCGAGCTGCGCGGTCACGCGGAGCGAGATCGGGTCCACCTTCGCGCCGGTCGCGGAGAGCCACGTCTTTCCTTCACGGATCAGGTCCGGCTTCACGGCGTAGGTGCCCGTTCGCGAGGGCACGGCGACGGTCAGGGCGACGGTCTCCCGCTGGCCGGGGAGCACGTCGAAAGGCAGCATCGTCCGCAGCCCGTCCCATGCGAGCAGCCCGCCCGATGCGTCGTAGAGGTGGTAGGAGAGCCTCATCGCGTCGGCGCCGGCCGCGGTCCAGGTCGCGCCGGTGTCGTTGTTCACCATCACGTCGATCGAGCTCGTCTCGCCGGGCGACCACGGCAGCGCCGGGCCATCCGGGTAGGCGATCGCCGTGCTGGCGGTCTCGGTGCTCGACGCGGCGGGCTGCGTGGCGTCGTCGCGGCCGCGCTCACCGCGCGCGTGAGGGATCGCTCGCGCGGCGGCGTCACCGGTCTGACGGACCCTGCGCCAACTCGATCCGATGCTGATCCAATCGCTGCGCGTGCGCAGGACGATCAAGCGTGCGTCTCTACTTCTCGCGGACGACCCCGAAAGTCAGGCCCGCGATCACGTAGCGGCGCGCCAGGACCATGAGCACGAGGGGGAGCGCGAGCGCGATGGTTCCGGCCGCGGCCATGTCGTTCCAGATGACCTCGAACTGGGTCACGAGGCCTTGGACGCCGACCGGGAACGTCTGCGCGTTCTGGGTGCTCGTGAGGATGAGGGCGAACAGGAACTCACTCCAAGAGAACGTGAACACGATGACCGCCGCCGCGAAGAGGCCGGGCCACGCGAGCGGGAGCAGCACGAGCCGGAAGGCCGTCCAGCGGCCCGCGCCATCGGTGAACGCGGCCTCCTCGATCTCTCGTGGGATCTCTGACAGAAACCCCTTCAGCATCCAGATGGTGAACGGCAGGTTCACGAGCGAGTAGATGAGGATGAGCGCCTGAGGCTGGTCGTAGAGGCCGAGCGTGCGGACGAGCGCGAAGTAGGGCACGACGATCGCGATCGGCGGAAGGAACCGCAGCGACAGCGCCCAGTTGAGGATCCCGACGCGCACGCGCGGCGAGATCTCGAGGCGGGTGATCGGATACGTGATCAGCAGGCCCACGACGAGCGCGACGACCACGCTCAGGCTGCACACCAGGATGCTGTTGCGGAGGAGCGCCCAGAACCCGCGCTCCACGAGGACGCTGAGGTAGGGCTGGAGCGTGGGGGCTTCGGGATAGAGGGACAGGTCGGCCTGATAGAGCTCCGCCTTGCTCTTCAGCGAGGTGACGAACAGCCAGTAGAGCGGAAACGCGTACACGATCCCGACGACCGCAAAAATCGGGACCGCGATCGCGGACCGCCAGGCGCGGCGACGGCTCCGGCGCATCAGCGCCGCTCCACGGGAAGCAGCCGCGTGACGAGCGAGTAGAGGATGCTCACCGCGATGAGGACCATGACCGCGAGCGCGGCGGCCTGCCCGCTATCGAAGTACTTGAACTCGATCCGGTAGAGATAGAGGCTGAGCAGCTGGGTCGTGTTCCCCGGTCCACCGCCCGTCAGGACGAAGACATGGTCGAAGACGCGAAGGACGTCGGCGAGGCGGAAGAAGACGATGAGCAGGAGGAGCGGTCGCAGGTAGTTCAGCTCGATGTGCCAGAACTGCGCCCAACCGGACGCGCCGTCCACCTGGGCGGCCTCGATCTCCTCGCGCGGCACGGTGAGCAGCCCGGAGAAGAGCACGAGGTACACGAACGGCGTCCACTGCCAGACGTCGACGCTGGCGACCGCCGGCATGGCGGTCGCGGGCTGGCCGAGCCAGTTGATCTCCTCGTGGACGATGCCGGTCAACAGGAGCAGGTGATTCAGCACGCCGTAGCCGGGGGCGTAGATGAGCCGCGCGATGACCCCGACGGCGATCGGCGGCAGGACCAGCGGGACGGTGGCCATGATGAAGAGGAGCGCGCGAATGCCGGTGCTTCGCACGAACCGGTGCACGAGGAGGGCGAGCCCCAGGCCGAGCAGGATCTCGGTCGGCATCACGAGGGCGGCATACGTCGCCGTCGCCCCGAGGGCCTCGTACAGCAGCGGATTCTGAAGGGCGCGCGCGTAATTGCTCAGGCCGACGAACTGGGTGCCGACCTCGTCGTGGATCGACTGCAGGAGCGCGAGCACGAACGGATACGTGACGATCACGAGGATCGTCCCGAACACGGGCGCGAGCATCGTGTAGGCGAGCCGCTCCTGCTTGGTAAAGCGACCGGCCCCCGCTCTTGAGCTGAGGGCCGGTCGCGTCGTCACAGTCGCCATCTGGTCGGCGAAGAGGCTAGCCCTAGTAGCCGGCCCCCTTCATCAGGGTGCGGATCTGGTCGGCCGCCTTCTTCACCGCGTCTTCGGGCGTCGCGAGGCCGGCGAGCGCGGCGTTCAGGTTCGTTCCGAGGATCGTCTCGACCGCATTCCACTGATCGGTGCGCGGACGCCAGTTCGGAACGGCGTCGAGCGACTTCGCGAGCGCCGCGAAGTACGGGTTCTTCTGATTCAGGGCGGAGTCGTTGAGGATGCTCTTGCGCGCGGGGATGCCGCCCTTGTCGACGTACGTCTTCTGCGTGTCGGAGGAGGTGAGCCACGTGATGAAGTCGGCTGCGGCCTGTCCGTTCTGCGAGGCCTTCGGAACTCCGAGCAGCCAGTTCCCCATCATGCCGATGCCCTTTCCACTGGGGCCCGCCGGCATCGGGATGTAGCTCACTTTGCCCTTCACCTGAGAGACCGAGGAGTTCTCGACGATCTCGGTGATCTCACCCGGCCAGACCGTTGACTGATAGGCCTGCCCGATGGCCATGAGCCGGGAGCGGTCTGCTGCGTCGATGCTCTCCGAGCCCGGCGGCGCGTCGCTCTTGAGGTCCTGCACCAGGAACTTGACCGCTTTGAGCGACGCCGCGTTGTCGATGGTGACGTTCCAGCTCTGGTCGAAGACGTCGCCGCCGAACGACCAGAGGATCGGGAGGAAGTCCGCGACGATCGGGTTCGTGGCCTTCCCGCGAACGACGTATCCCCAGAAGTTCGCCTTCTTGTTCTTGTCGGCGTTCGCCTTGACCTCGTCCCAGGTCTTGGGCGCCGGGCCCATGTCCGATCGGTACATGAACATCTCGACGTTGCCGACGATGGTGACGCCGATGAGGTGCGCGGCCTTTCCCTTGGCGGCCGGCGGAACCGGTCCGCGAGGGGGTGGCCACGTGCCGACGTCGTACACGACGTCGGGGATGTCGGAGTCGCGCTTGATCCCGAAATTCGAATCGAGTGGCTGAAGCGACTCGTCGGTGCCGAACTTCGGCATCCACGGGGTCGTCCATCATCACGAGGTCGTACGTCGGTGAGTTCGCCTTGAACGTCGTGACGAGCTTCTCGAAGAGCTGGTCGTACGGGAACTCGACGATCTCGATCTTGATCCCCGTCTTCTGCTCGTAGAGCGGAGCGACCGCCTTGAGGGCCGCGTCCTCGTTGCCTTGTACCGCCGCGATGGTCAGCTTCGCGGGCTTTTGACCGCCGCCAGTGGTGGCCGGCTGACACGCTCCGATGAGAAGCGCCGCGACCACGACGACGGGAGCCCAACGCGTTCTGTTCATGTCTCCCTCCAGTTCTCAGGATCGCGACGAGACCGTCCGATCGCCTCGATCACCTCCCTCGGGGTCGCCGCCGCGGGCGCATCGTACGTCCGCGGGCTCGGGGAGGTGCGGGAGTGTGGGCAACGCTGGATCCGAACCAGCGACCTTCTCCTTGCAAGCGACCCGGCGCATAGAGGATGTTTCTCGCCTCGCTGAGTACGAGCCGGATGCGAGCGCCCGATATCAAAGAGACGGTCTAAGCGACGATATGTGGAACGGTTGTACGCATAGCTCGCAAGCTCCTGGTTCGTCCCATCCCAATCGATCTCAATCACTACGTGGGTCGGCTTCCGGGGGAGAGAGACGTATCCGAAACAAACCGACCGCGTCGCACGCCGCCTGGATAGAGCGTGATCTCACTCTCGAGGAAACCGTCGCGCATGATCGCTCGCGCGTTTTCCGGCGCAGTGGAGTGAGACAGCGTCAGAGCATCAACGTCGCGCACCCGGTTGACCGTCCTCGAGCAGAATCACGATCGGCGAAAGGACACGTCTCGCTGTGCGTCGGGCGAGCATGCGGCGCGAAGAAATCTCTTCTTCTTCGGCGACCGCGCGCGTAGGTTATCCGCGCAGTTCGCATGGGAGGGCAGGAGTGTTGCGACGAGTCCTTGCATCCGGAGTCGTCATCGGCGCCTTGGTCGTCGGAGCGACGACGGCGCTCGCAGGGGCCGCGAAACAGCGGCTCGACAAGGATCTCATCAGCTTCACCGAGAGTGCCGGGAGCGGCACGAATGGACCGGGCGGCGGGGGTATCTCGGGTGTGGCCTGCGCCTCATCGGTGGCCACGCAGCCTGCCTCATTCGCCGGCAATGCGCTGCTCGATTGCGACAGCGTGGGCCCGCACAACGAGACAACCATCGCGGTCAACCCGACGAACCCCGCCAACATCGTGGCGGCCTCGCACACGTATCTGTACAACCTCGACAAGCAGAGCGCGCTCGCCCTGCTCCGCATATTCACCGAGGCGTACGTCTCCAAGGACGGCGGGCAGAGCTGGACGAACGTTCATCCGCCGCACGGGAGCTATCGCTTCCTCACGGACCCTGCGCTTGCGTTCGATACGGATGGACACCTCTACTGGTCGAACATCGCATCGCACGACAGCGTCGCCGGTGCGTTCAGCGACGTCAGCGTGATCGTCGAGCGATCCGACGATGGCGGGATCACCTGGACGGATCCGGTGACGGTCGCCGCGGGCAACGGCACGATCAGCAACGGCGGGTCGAACGTCCAGTTCAACGACAAAGACTGGATCGCCGTCGACCGCGGAACGAGCGGTTACAGCGGAAGCGTCTACGTGACCTGGGCGCGACAGGAGTACCGAAAGGACGTGCAGACCGAGTCGCCGATCTTCTTCGTGCGGTCGCGCGACGGCGGCGCGACGTGGACGTCCGGCACCGAGATCAGCGGCTCGAGCCCGCTTTGCTCGGGGCAGGGGGCGACCGGCCCCACGACGCGCTGCGATCAGAATGACGCAGGATTCTCTTCGCCCATCGTCGCACCCGACGGGACGGTCTACGTGGCGTTCTTGAATCACCAGGCTCAGGGCGGCACGCTCCGCGATCAGGTATTGATCGTCAGCTCGACCGATGGCGGAGACCACTGGAGCCCACCACGACAGGTCGTCGGGCTGATCCATGACGGCGCCGGCGACTATCCCGTGAACTGGCGCGGCGACTCGACTCTGACGGGATGCCAGTTCCGCATCTTCGCCGCGGGTAACCTCGCGATGTCGACCGCGGCTGCCAATCCTGGCCAGCTCTACTACGTGTACGCGGAGAACCTCGACCCCGCGGCGACCGCGCGTACGAACATCATGGCGACAACCTCCATTGACGGCGGCGCCAGCTGGTCCACGCCGGCTCTCGTGAAGAGCAGCCGGTACGACCAGATCTTCCCGTGGGCGGCAGTCGGTCTCGATGGACACCTGCGCGTCGGTTTCGTCGATCGGGCGCGGACCGCGTCCCGCGGTCAGACGTACGTCTACGGCTACACGCTGGCCACTGCGAGCGACCTCGCGGCGACGAGCTTCGCGACGAAGCGTCTGGATACGGGAACGAGCGTCGCGTCCGACGCGCGGTGGTTCACCAACTTCGCCGTCACGGGTAACTACAACACCCGTTTCATCGGCGATTACACGAACATCGCGATCTCGCCGGACGGATCGGTCTGGTCCGCGTGGACCGACATGCGCGACACGGTGGATGTTTTCGGACGTGCCGGGCATACGGAGCACGCGGTCGCGACGAAGGGCTGACGTTAGCCGGACCAGTGAGCCGCGAGGGCACCGATCGGAGCCCGGCGGATGCCGGGTGCCCAGACACGTCGTCTAGGGCGAAACGACAGATCGCCCCAAAGCCACGACTACGAGCAGCGCGAGAAGACCGAGGTT
>WNGI01003961.1_pt1 | contig 14594 bp, 17 predicted proteins | sample 5400621 | NCBI WGS metagenome assembly WNGI01 (sample SAMN13153374, study PRJNA577476) | soil metagenome | isolation source: 20 cm soil or saprolite under Garry oak tree replicate 1 | place: USA:California | collected 2016-06-15 | reverse complement strand
CAAGTACATGACGCCGGTGATCCTGCTCTCGGACGCCTACCTCGCCCACGCGGCCGAACCGTGGCGCCTCCCCGACCTGTCGGCGCTGCCCCGCTTCCCCGTCCGCTTCCGGACCGACCCCGCGGGCTTCCACCCGTTCCTCCGCGATCCCACGACCCTCGCGCGGGCGTGGGCCGTGCCGGGCACGCCCGACCTGGAGCATCGCATCGGCGGGCTCGAGCATGACCCGCACCCGCGCGGCGAAGATCGCCGGGATCGCGAACGACATCCCGCCGCAACGCCCGGCGCTCGGGGACGACCACGGCGCCGTCGCGGTGGTGGGCTGGGGGTCTACGTATGGCGCGATTCAGCAAGCGGTCCGCGAGGCACGGGAGGACGGGCTCGATGTCTCGCACGTCCACCTCCGCTATCTGAACCCGTTCCCGTCGAACCTCGGCGACCTGCTGCAGCGCTTCGATCGCGTGCTCGTGCCGGAGATGAATACCGGGCAGCTCGTGCAGCTCCTGCGGGCGGCCTACCTCGTGCCCGCAGAGGGGCTGAACAAAGTGGAAGGAAAGCCGTTCAAGGTCGCGGAGATCGTGCAAGCGATTCGGGGGGTGAGGCCGCTATGACGGTCACGACGATCACCGACGCCGAGCTCACACCCAAGGACTACGCGTCGGACCAGGAGGTCCGGTGGTGCCCCGGCTGCGGGGACTATGCGATCCTCAAGGCCGTCCAGAAAGCCCTGGCGGAGCTGGGCGCGCGGCGCGAGCGCACCGTGTTCGTTTCGGGGATCGGCTGCGCAGCCCGGTTTCCCTATTACCTCTCGACGTACGGGTTCCACACTATCCACGGGCGGGCGCCGACGATCGCCACCGGGATCAAGCTCGCCAACCCCGAGCTCGACGTGTGGGTCATCACGGGCGATGGCGACGGCCTCTCGATCGGCGGGAACCACATGTTGCACGTACTCCGCCGCAACGTCGATCTCCAGATTCTCCTCTTCAACAACGAAATCTACGGTCTCACCAAAGGGCAGTACTCCCCGACGTCGCGGCGCGGGACGCGCTCACCGTCCACGCCGCAGGGCTCCATCGAGAACCCGGTATCGCCGTGCGCCTTTGCCCTGGGCGCCGGGGGACGGTTCGTCGCGCGGGGGGTGGACACGCAGCAGGCCCAGGTCGTGGCGCTGCTCAAGCGGGCGCACGCGCACAAGGGCGCGTCGTTCGTCGAGGTATTCCAGAATTGCGTCGTCTTCAACGATGGGGTGTTCGATAGCTTCACGGCGAAGGACGCGGCGCCTGACGCGCAGCTGCACGTAGAGCACGGCAAGCCGCTGGTGTTCGGAGCAAATAAGGAGCGAGGCCTGCGCCTGAAGCCGGGAGCACTCGCCCTCGAGGTCGCCCGGGTGGGCGATGGTGGCGTGCCGCTCGACGAAATCCTGGTGCACGACGAGACCAACCGCGCGCTGGCACAGCTGCTGGTCGGGCTCGAGCCGCCGGAGTTTCCCGTGGCGCTCGGCGTCCTGTATTGCTCTCCCGCGACTTCCTACGAGGCGGATGTGTACGCACAGGCGCGGGCCGCCGGCTTCGGGCGCGACGTCGCGGACCTCGGGACGCTGCTCGCCCGCGACGGGACGTGGACGGTCGAGTAGGCCGCGTCGTCCTTCCGTTTCTCCTGGGCCTCCCCCTCCTCGCGGGTGACGGCCACTGGTCGGCCGCCGCGCCCTTGCCGGAGCCGATCCAGGAGCTCAGCGCCGCGGTGCTGCGCGGCAAGATCTACGTCGTCGGCGGGATCGACCGCACCGGCCGGCCTACCGCCGCCGCGTTCCGCTACGACCCGGCCCCGAACCGCTGGGAGCGCGTCGCCGATCTTCCCGCGCCGCGCCATCACATGCCGCTCGCAGTAGTCGGCGACACGCTGTACGCGGTGGGCGGCCTCGCCGAGCAGAGCTTCGTCCCCGAGAGCAGCCTCTGGATGTATCGCGAGGATCGAAACCGGTGGGAGCCGCGCGCCCCGCTCCCGGCGCCCCGCGGGGCCTCGGGCGCGGGAGCAGTCAACGGCAAGCTCGTCGTCGTAGGCGGTTGGGGCACCGGCCGCCAGCTGGTCCGGGCGACGGCGATCTATGATCCCGCGACCAACCGGTGGCGCGATGCGGCGCCGATCCCGACGCCGCGCGATCATCTCACGGCCGCGGTCGCAGGCGGTCTCGTGTACGCGATCGGCGGGCGACCGTTCAATCCTGACCGGAACTACGATGTCGTGGAAGCTTACGATCCGGCGACCGATCGCTGGACCCAGCGGCGAGCGATGCCGAGCCGGCGCGGCGGGCTCGCGGCGGCGGTACTGGACGACGCGATCCACGTGGTCGGCGGAGAGACGAGGGGCTCCGTATTCGCGAACCACGAGGTGTACGACCCGGCGACCGACCGCTGGACCACGGGCCCGGCGCTGCCCGTGGCGCGCCACGGCCTTGGGGCTGCCGTGCTCGGGGGCAAGCTCTACGTGATCGGCGGCGGACCTAAGGCAGGCTTTTCACAGACCGACGCGGTCGATGTGTTCGCGCCCTGAGAGGGGGGCGCCGCTGAAGGCTGCGGCGCATCGCGCTAGACTTCAGGCATGCCCGAGCTCCAGGTCGCCCTCCGCTACGCCGTGTTCGCGGCGTTCGCTGCGAGCGTGCTCGTGGCGCTCGCTTCCTGGCTGGTGCGCACCCGGCGCATCTCGCCGTTCGGCGCGCTCGGCCGGAGGCTCCGCACGGCGAGCGACCCATTGATCCGTCCCATCGAAACGCGCCTCGTGCGGGCCGGTGGCAATCCGGTGCACGCGGGATGGTGGCTCGTCGTGGCGGTGGCAGCCGCCGGCGTGCTGTTCCTCTCGCTCTGGAACTGGCTGGTGGAGGCGGCGTTCAGCGTGGCGGCCGCATACTCCGCAGGGCCGCGCGCGGCAATCGCCCTCGCGATCGACCTCGTGTACAGCATCATCGTCGTCGCGCTATGGGTGCGGGTGCTCGCCAGCTGGTTCGGCTACTTCCGGTACTCGCGGTGGCTCCGGCCGGCGTACGCGCTGACCGACTGGCTCGTCGAGCCGATACGCCGCGTGCTCCCGCCAGCCGCCGGGTTCGACTGGAGCCCACTGGCCGCATGGCTCGCGCTGTGGCTGCTGAAGCGCGTGCTGCTCACCATCGTCGTGGGCTGATGGCGACCCTGGTGGTGCACGTGGTGCCCCGCGCCCGCCGGACCGAGGTGTCCGGCTGGCACGGCGACGCCATCAAAGTCAAGGTCGCGGCGGCCCCGGTGGACGGCGCGGCGAACGCGGAGCTGGTGCGTTTCGTCGCCGAGCGGGTGGGGGTTCCGCGGGCGACCGTGACCATCGTGAGCGGCGTGACCGCCCGTCGCAAGACCGTCGCCGTCGCGGGCGTGGCGGCGGATGCGCTGGCGCGGGCACTGCTGCGCACGGAGGGGGAAGGAGACCAGGCGTGAAGGATGCGATCATCAGGCGATTCGACCGGCCCGACGAGACGCGCAACTTCGAAAAGGGGAAGTTCGACGTCGTGAAGATCGGCGACCTCGCCGTCGGCCGCGCCAGCTACGAGCCGGGGTGGAAGTGGTCGACCCACGTCGGTCCCATCGCCGGCACCAAGAGTTGTCAGGTCGAGCACGTGGGGCTCGTCGTCTCGGGGCGGTGCCGCGTCGTCATGGACGACGGTAAGGCATTTTCGCTCGGGCCCGGCGACCTGTTCCACATCGCGCCGGGGCACGACAGCTGGGTCGAGGGAGCCGAGCCGTACGTGTCATTGCACTTCCTGGGGGCGGATCAGTACGCCACCTAAGCGTCTGGCCGCTTGAAAATGCGGAACAAATAGAACAGCGAGGGCAGCAATACCACCGCGCCCACCGCCAGAACACCCAGCATGAGACGGAGCGTCGCCGTCGGCGCGGCCGCGCCGGCGATCGAAAGGTCGGGCGGCAAGATGTAGGGATACTGGCTCAGCGCCCAGCCCCACAGGATGAGGGACACCTGCGCCGCGGCGGCCACGCGCGCCACGCCCCAACGACGCACCCAGAGGGCGACGAGCGCGCTGGCTGCCGCCACCGCGGTGAGGAGATGCAGCGGCACCGCCCAGGCGGCGAAGATGAGCCCATCGCGCACGCGAGGCGCGCCGTCGAGCGAGAGCAGCAGAGCCAGCACCGCCGCCAGAAATAACCCCGCACCCGACGCGAGCGCGCGACGGCGGAAATCCTCTTGCAGCTCCCGCTCCCGGGCTTCGAGGGTCAAGTACACGGCCGCCAGGAACGCGAACGCGATGAGCGCGAACAGTCCCACCGAGAGGGCGAAGGGATTGAGCCACGGGGCGACGTACGTGTCGTAGAAGTCCCCGCTCCCCCGTCCACCGTCTCCGAGAGCACCCGAGGCGATCGCTCCCGCGGCGGTTCCGAGTAAGAGTGGAGTCATGAGACTCGCGATCGCAAATACCACGCCCCAGCGACGCTCGTCTTCGCCGCCGGGGCTGCCGTAGCGCCAGAACGTGAAGGCCGAGCCGCGCAGCACGATGCCGATCAACACGAGCGAGAGGGGGATGTGGAGCAGCGTGCCGAGCCGCGCGAAGGCCGGTGGGAAACAAGTAAAGAGCAGCACGATCGCGAGGATGAGCCACACATGGTTCGCCTCCCACACCGGGCCTATCGCTTCGGCGACGAGCTCGCGCTGGCGCTCCTTGCGGGGGCCGAGCGCGAGCAGGTCCCACGCGCCGCCGCCGAAGTCCGCGCCGCCCAGCACCGCGTAGGCGTTGAGCGCGACGAAGACGATCCCGGCCAGAACGTCCGCGAGCGTCACGCCCCGCTCCCCGGTGGCATGTAAAATCCTCGCCATTCCGGCACCGCCGGACTGCGGATGATGTGCCGGTACAGGAGCCACGCGACAATCACACCAAGGAAGCAATAGAGCAGCGTGAAGGTGAGGAACGGGACCATCAGCCCCGGCATCGGGGTCACCGCATCGGCCGTCCTGAGCACGCCGTAGATCACCCACGGCTGCCGGCCCAGCTCGGTCACCATCCAGCCCGCCTCGACCGCGATGAAGCCCAGCGGGGTTGCGACTGCGAGCGCCCGCATCAGCCAGCGGTTGTGCGCCAGGTCCGTCCGCCGCCACGCGAGCCATCCCGTCCACAGCGCCACGAGGGCGAGGTACGAGCCGGCGGCGACCATCACGTCGAACGAGAAGTGCACGGCCGGGACGTTCGGCCAGTCCGACTCCGGGACCTGGTCGAGGCCGCGGACGACGGCGTGCGGATCGTGGAACGCCAGCAGCGACAGGGCGTAGGGGACTCGGACGGCGAATCCGGTCTCGCGCGCCGCGACGTCGGGCCAGCCCCCCAGTGTGAGTGGGGCGCCGGCCTGCGTGCGGAACAGGGCTTCGGCGGCGGCGAGCTTCAGGGGCTGGTGCGCGGCGAGGTGGCGGGCGGACAGGTCGCCCGAGATCGGCTGCAGCACCGCGGCCGGCGCACCCACGATCAGCGCGATCTCGAGCGCCCGGCGATGGAACGCGTTGGCTGGATCCTTGAGGAGCAGGAACGCGTGGATTCCGGCGACCGCAAAGCCGGTGGCGGCGTACGCCGCGAGTGTCATATGCAGCGTTTGCGACACCGCGGCCGCGTTGGCCATCGCGGCGAACGGATTGACGTTCACCGCCTGCCCGTTGAGGAGCGCGAATCCCGTGGGCGCGTTCATCCAGGCGTTCGCGATCACCACGAAGATGCCCGACGCGGCGCCGCTCACGGCGACTGCGACCCCAGCCCACAGGTGCGCCCGGCGCGAGACCCGGTCCCAACCGTACAGGTAGATGCCGAGGAAGATCGCCTCCGTGAAGAATGCGAACCCCTCGAGCGAGAACGGCATGCCGATGATCGAACCGGCGAATTCCATGAAGCGGGGCCACAGGAGGCCGAGCTCGAACGACAGCACCGTTCCGGACACGGCACCGACCGCGAACAGGATCGCGGTCCCCTTCGCCCACCGCTTGGCGAGATCGAGGTAAATCGCGTGTCCCGTCACCTGCCAGCGCCGCTCCGCCAGGACCATCATGAGCGGCATCGCGATCCCGATGACGGCGAAGACGATGTGGAAGGCCAGCGATACAGCCATCTGCGAGCGGGCGGCCAGGAGGTCGGGCATAGGTGTGAAAATAGCTACCTTAGCTTCGCCTGCCGCTCCTCGACCGCCCGATTGTTCGCGAACTCGCGGGCCATCGCCTCGAGGGTCGCTTTCGCGGAGTCGGGCATGCCGGCGGCGACGAACGCGTCGGCACGGAGCAGCCCGACCCGGAACCGGAGGAAGCGGCTGTCGGGCGCGGCCGGGAAGGGGGCCAGTGCCGCCAAGGCCGCCTTGCCGTCCTTCTTGTCCACGATCAGCGATTCGATGACGAGCAGTCGCGCGCTCGTATCATCGGGATGGCGTTGCGCCAGCTGGCCGATCAGTTGGGCGGCCTCGGCCGTCCTTCCCGCCTTGCGGTCGAGCATGGCCTGGTGGTAGAGCCCCGCCACGAGCAGCCGGCCCACGTCGTCGGGATTGCCGCTGCGGATGCCCACGCCGCCGGCGTAGGCGTACACCAATTCGCCGCCGTGTTCGCCCGCTTCGTACAGCGACAACGCGCCCGCGAGTCCGGCAATCGCCGAGGCGACGTGCACAGCCTTGCGCCACCGCTGCGCAGCGGGGATGAGCGCCGCGATCTCGAGCGCGGCGACGACGAGAAAGATGTTGCGGGTTCGCTCGCCCCATTCTTCGTGCTCCACCACCGCGGCACGGGCGCCGGGCACGCGTTCCACCGGACCGTGGGCGTCGGTCCCCGATTTCACCGCCAGCACCGCACCGACCGTCCCGACGAGCAGCAACGCCGCCGCCGCGGGCCCGGTGAACGCCGCCCGGCCCGTCACGGCAATGCACCGAAACAAGACGCCAGCAAACAGCAGGGCGATCACGAAGTGCACGATTTGCGGGTGCAGAGGGGCGAGCGACACGGTGGCGGCTCCCGAGGAATGAGTGGACCGGGAGAAGATACGGCTTGCGGCACGGCGTCGTTGACCTAGATTCCGATCGACAACTGCTTCCGTGGTGATTTGCGGCCTATTGCAGCCACGTTAAACAAGTCGCTAAAACGCCAGCCCGTTTGGCGACTGCTCGGCCAAGCGGGTCTCGCTTTTCCGGGGGACGAGGCAAGGGAACGAGGCACGGGTGAGTGAAGTGACGCTGCGCAAGCTGCTCGACGACGGCAAGGTCCACGTCCTCGACGGGGCGATGGGCACCATGCTGTACTCGAAGGGCTTCTATCTGAACGTCTGCTATGATGAGCTGAATCTGAAGCACCCGAAGCTCGTCCAGGAAGTGCACGAAGCCTACGTACGGGCCGGTGCGGAAATCCTCGAGACCAACACCTTCGGCGCGAACCCCGTGAAGCTGGGCAGCTACGGGCTCGCCGAAGACACGGAGAAGATCAACCAGGCCGCGGCCGAGCTGGCTCGTCGCGCCGCGGCTGGGCACGCGAGCGTCGCCGGCGCGATCGGGCCCCTGGGCGTCCGCATCGAGCCGTTCGGCGCGACCTCGCGCGAGGAAGCGTTCGCACACTTCCAACGGCAGGCGCGGGGCCTCGTCGCGGGCGGCGTTGACGGGTTCATCCTGGAGACGTTTTCCGACGTGGACGAGATCCACGAAGCGCTGCGCGCCGTGCGGAGCGTGTCGGATCTCCCCGTGATCGCTCAAATGACCATCGGCGACGACGGGCTCACCCACTACGGGACCGGCCCCGAGACGTTCGCAAAGCAGCTGGCGGCGTGGGGCGCGGACGCCGTGGGGGTGAACTGCTCGGTGGGCCCCGCCGGCGTGCTCGAAGCGGTGGAGAAGCTGGTGAAGGCAACCGATCGCCCCATCTCCGCGGTGCCGAACGCCGGCCTGCCCAAGGACATCGGCGACCGGAAGATCTACCTCGCGTCGCCGGAATACATGGCGAGCTACGCGCGCCGCATGATCGAGGCGGGCGCGCGCTTCGTGGGCGGCTGTTGCGGCACCACGCCCGAGCACATCAAGAAGATCCGCGACTACGTCGCGAGCGTCGTACCGCGCCACCAGCCCGCAGTGGTGTCGCGCGAGGCGATCGAGCCGCCCGCCGGCGTGGAGGAGGTGCCGCTGGCGGCGCGCTCCTGCTGGGGCGCGAAGCTGGCCAGGGGCGAGCTCGTGACGAGCGTCGAGATCGTCCCCCCCAAGGGGGTGGACCCGACGCCGATGCTCGAGCAGTGCCGGGCGCTCAAGGCGGCGGGCGTGGACGCGGTGAATGTCCCCGACGGGCCGCGGGCCCAGAGCCGGATGGGCGTGCTCCCCTCGGCGATCCTGATTGAGAAGGAAGTGGGGATCGAGACCGTCATCCACTACTGTTGCCGGGACCGCAATCTCCTCGGGATGCTGTCCGACATCCTCGGCGCGCACGCGGCGGGGCTGCGCAACATCCTGATCATCACGGGCGATCCGCCGAAGATGGGGCCCTACCCCGAGGCGACCGCGGTCTTCGATATCGACTCGATCGGCCTCACGAACCTGGTGTATCGTCTGAACCATGGGCTCGACCCGGGGAACAACCCGATCGGGGCGCCGACCCAGTGGGCCATCGGCGTCGGTGTGAATCCCGGCGCCGTGGACCTGGACCGCGAGCTGTCCCGGTTCGCATGGAAGGTCGATGCGGGGGCCGAGTTCGCGGTGACACAGCCGGTGTTCGATCCCAAACAGCTCGAAGCGTTCCTCGCACGCGTGGGGCAGTTCAAGATCCCGATCGTGGCGGGCATCTGGCCGCTCCTCTCGCTCCGCAACGCGGAGTTTCTCGCGAACGAGGTGCCCGGTGTGTCCGTGCCCGAATCGGTGTTGGCGCGGATGCGGCAGGCCCAGGACAAGGGCAAGGAAGCGGCGCTCGCCGAAGGTGTGAAGATCGCCCGGGAGATGTTTGAGCAGGTGAAAGGCACGGTGCAGGGAGTGCAGGTGAGCGCGCCGTTTGGTAAAGTGGAGGTGGCCCTGGAGGTGTTCCACTAAAACATGTTCGTCGGCCACTATGGCGTGAGCTTCGCCGCGCAGCGCGGTGATAAGACCATTCCCCTGTGGGTGCTGTTTCTCGCCGTGCAGCTGCTCGACGTGTTCTGGAGTGTCTTCGTCCTGTGCGGGATCGAAAAGGTCCGGATCGCTCCCGGGATCACCGCGTCGAACCCCCTCGACCTCTACTACATGCCCTACACCCACAGCCTCGTCGCGGCGCTGCTGTGGTCGCTCGGTGCGTACGTCGCCTATCGCGCAATCCGCGCCTTCGGCGCGTCGCACCGCGCGGCAGGGCTCGTGGCCGTCGCGGTGTTCTCCCACTGGGTGCTCGACCTGGTCGTGCACCGTCCCGACCTGCCGCTCTACGACAATGCCGCCAAGATCGGTCTCGGGCTCTGGAACTACCCAGCGCCGGCGTTCCTGCTCGAGGTCATCGTGCTGTTCGGCGGCATGTTCCTCTATGTACGCTCCACCACGGCGACGACCCGCCTCGGCCGCTACGGCATGCCGCTGTTCGGCGTGGTGATGCTCGCCATTCAAGCGACCGTGTTCTTCGGCCCGCCCCCCGCAAGCGATCGAACGGTCGCCGTTACGGCGCTCGGTTCGTACTTCTTGTTCGCGGCGGTCGCCGGCTGGCTGGAGCGCCGGCGGGTCTGAGGTCCGCCCGGCCGAAGCCCGCTTCCTTGTGTCGGGCCGTCCGAGCGCTCATACTCCACTTCTCAAGACACACAGGAGGTCGGACATGCGGACACTGCTTTGCGTGGCCGTCGTATGGGCTGCGTGCGCGCCGGGCGATACGTCGCGCCGGTCGGCGGCCGGTTCGGCGCAGAAGTATGCCGGAACGTGGGAAGGCCGGTCATACCGCAGCGCGTCGGACACGGGGACCCCGTGGCGCATCGTGACCGCCGTGGCGCCGGATGGCTCGCTGCGCGGGACGATGACGTACACCTCGGTCACCGCCCCCCCCGTGCCGATCCGCGCGCGGGACGTCAGCGACAGCGCCGTCGTCAACGAGCTCGGCCCCTACCACAGCATCGCGGCGAACGCCGAGGTGGTGACGATCGCCACCGGAAAGGTGCGAGGTGACTCGCTCAACGGCACCTTCGAGATGCGGCCCGCGGGCGGCGGGAACCTAGTCATGACCGGCAACTTCCGCTCGAAGCGGGTCGCGCCGTAACCGGGCCATTACGGCTGGCTCGATAGCCTCGACCTCGCAATCCACGAGTTCGGGCATCCCCTGTTCGGCGTATTCGGGGAGTCCATCGGCTTCCTCGGCGGAACGCTGATGCAGCTCCTGGTGCCGGCGATCTTCGTGGCGTACTTCTGGCACCGCGGCGACCGACACGCGGCGATGGTCGCGCTAGCTCATCGGCGACTCCGTGCGGCTGGCCGGCGTGTTGCTGTACGCCTGGTCCTGCCTCAGGGGATGGACCTACGCTAGCGAGCGAGCCGAGCCGTCGTAGCTTAGCCCCGACCGCAAAGGAGCGCTCATGCCGACCGCCAACGTCAACATCCTCGCCGTGATCGTCGCCGCGGTCCTGACCTTTGTCCTCGGCGCCGTTTGGTATTCCCCTGTCCTGTTCGCCAAACAGTGGATGGCGGCTCAAGGGTACACGCCCGAGAAGCTGGAAGCGATGAAGCAGCGGGGAGTGACCCGAGCGTACGCCGTCTCGGTGCTGTGCTATCTGGTCACGGCCTACGTGATGGCGCTGCTTGCCTCGTACACCAATGCCACCACACTGGCGCAGGGGTTGTGGCTCGGTTTCCTGGCGTGGCTCGGGTTCGCCGCCACCGTCGGTCTCACCGCGAACATGTTCTCGGAGAAGCCGATCGCCGCGTGGGTGCTCGACGCGGGCTATCAGCTGTCGTATCTGGTCCTGATGGGCGTGCTGCTGTCGGTATGGCGCTGAGCGGGTGACCCCCACCTCCACCCCCACCCCTACTCCCACGCCCGCCCGTACCGCTCTCGTCGCCGGCGCGTCGGGGCTCGTCGGGGGTCACGTGCTGCGCCTGCTGCTCGAGGAGCAGGCGTACGTGCGCGTCACGGTGCTGGCGCGTCGCGAGCTGCCGCTCGCCCACAAGAAGCTGGAGCAGCGGGTGGTCAGTTTCGATCGTCTGGCCCAGATCGCGGATTTTCCGCGAGTCAACGACGTCTTCTGCTGCCTCGGCACCACCTTGAAGCAGGCGGGCTCACGGGAGGCGTTCCGCACGGTGGACTATACGTACGTCGTCGAGCTCGCCCGGGTCGCCGTCCGCCACCGCGCCGCGCAGTTCCTCGTGGTGACGGCGCTCGGCGCCGCCCCCCGGTCGCGGATTTTCTACAGCCGGGTGAAGGGCGAGGCGGAAGAGGCGGTACGCCGCCTGCAGTTCGAAGGCATCCACATCTTCCGGCCATCATGGCTCATCGGCGCGCGCGCCAAGACCCGCCCCGTCGAGCGTGTGGCCGGAATACTCAGCCCGCTCGTCGCCTGGGCGCTCGTGGGGCCGCTGGCGCGGTATCGACCGATCAAGGCCGAGGCCGTGGCGCGCGCCATGGTGCGGGTCGCTCGCGAGGCGTCGCGCGGTACACACGTGTACGAGTCGCACGAAGTCCGGCGGCTCGGCGCCCGGTCGTGACGTTCCCCCACCCCCTGACGCTGCTGTGCGGCTGCGTGCTGCTCGCCGCCGTGGCGAGTCACGTACTACCGGCCGGGGAATACGATCGCCGGGACGACCCCGCCACCGGGCGCCGGGTCGTGGTGGCGGGCACCTATCACGCCGTGGCGGCCCGGCCCGTGGGAGCGTTCCACGCGCTCGTCGCAATCCCGCGCGGCATGGCCGACGCGGCCGCGGTCATTTTCTTCGTGTTCCTGATCGGCGGCGCGTTCACCGTGGTCGATGAGACCAGCGCGCTGCGGCAGGGCGTGGACTGGCTGGTGCGGCGCTTCGGACACTCCGAAGCGCTGGTCGTGCCCGCGGCTTCGCTCGCGTTCGCGCTGGGCGGCGTGCTCGACAACATGAAGGAAGAGATCATCGCGCTCGTGCCGGTGATGCTGCTGCTGGCGCGGCGCCTGGGCTACCGCCCGGTGGTGGCCGTCGCGATGAGCCTCGGCGCGGCCGCGGTGGGCGCGGCCTTCAGCCCCATCAATCCGTTCCAGGTTGGGATCGCCCAGCAGCTGGCGCAGCTGCCGTTGCTCTCGGGCTCGCTGTTTCGCATCGCCTTCCTGGCGGCCGCACTGGGCATCTGGATCTGGGGTACGTCCCGGTACGCCGCCCGCACGCGTGGCACGGCGACGACCGCGCCCGACCCCACCGCGGGCACGCTGGACGGCCGGCGCGGCGCGGTGCTCGCGCTGGTGCTCCTCACGTTCGCAGCGCTCGTGGTGGGCGTGCTGCGCTTCGGCTGGGGGTTCAACGAGATGGCGGCGCTGTTCTTCGCGATGGGCGTGGTCGCGGGGCTCGTGGGCGGGCTGGGCGTCGGCGGCACGGCGGACGCGCTCGTCGCCGGATTCCGGTCCATGGCATACGCCGCCCTCCTCATCGGCTTCGCGCGGGCGATCTTCGTCACCCTCCAGGAAGGGCGCATCGTGGACACGATCGTGCATGGCCTGTTCACGCCGGTCGCCCAGCTACCCGTCGCGCTCGCCGCGCTCGGCATGATGGTCGTACACGGCCTGGTGCACGTACCGGTCCCGAGCCCCAGCGGTCACGCGGTGCTCACGCTGCCCATCCTCGTGCCGCTCGCGGACCTGCTCGGCCTGTCGCGCCAGGTCACCGTGCTCGCGTATCAATATGGAGGCGGGCTGTGCGAGCTGTTCACGCCCACGAACGGGGCGCTCATGGCGATCCTCGCCGCCGCGCAGGTCCCGTACGAAGACTGGGTCCGGTTCGCCCTGCCCCTGCTCCTGACCCTGCTGGCGCTGGGAGCCGGCGCGATCGGATTGGGCGTGGCGATCGGTCTCCAGTAGGTTGGCACTGAATGACCGGGGCCATCATTGACCGCCGCATCGCCCTGCTGCTCGACGTCGTCGACCAGGCGTTCGATCGCAAGGCGTGGCACGGCACCGCGCTGTGGGGATCCGTCCGCGGCCTCACGCCGCGCGAGGCGTTGTGGCGCCCGGGCCAGCGCCGCCACAACATCTGGGAGATCGTGCTGCACACGGCATACTGGAAGTACATCCTCGCGCCGGGAGCAACTGGCCGACGCTCCCCGCGAAGCCTGACGCGGCCGCGTGGCGGCGCGACGTCGCGCTCCTCAGAGAGCAGCATCGGCTGCTCCGGGCGGTCATTGCTCGCTTTCCCGCGACGCGGCTCAACGCTCCAGGCTGGCGATCCACCTGGACCAACGCGCAGCATGTCTATGGCATCGCGTCACACGATCTCTATCACGCCGGACAGATACAGCTGCTGAAGGTCCTCGGTCGTCAGTCATCCGTCATCCGTTAGCTGCGTCGGCCGAGAACAACGGATGACGAATAACGGACGACGGAGAACGCGCCGGGTGGCCTCACTCGCCTCTGAGCTTTTCGATCTCTCGCCGCTCTTTCTTCGTGGGCCTTCCCTTTCCCTCGTACCGGAGCGACGGAGCCAGGCGCAGCTGCTCGGCGAGACGCTCGCGCGCCCGTCTCCCTTCGGCGTCTTCGACGTAGAGTGTCGCTGCCGCCGCGGGAGGGCCGCGTTGCTCAGACAGGGCGCGTACCACCACGATGTACTCGAACGGGCCGCGGCGGATGCGCAGCCGGTCGCCCACGGCGAGCTGCTTCGCCCGCTTGGCCCGCGCACCGCTCACTTCGACCTTGCCCCCACCGATGGCTGCGGCTGCAAGCGCGCGGGTCTTGAAGAAGCGCGCGGCCCAGAGCCACCGATCGAGCCGCACGCGTGACTCGTCCGACATGGCGCCTCTCCTCCCGGCAGGGTATGGTCCACGAGCGGCGCCGGGTGTGCGTATAATGGGAACCCCGGCCTCACCCAAACCCTTTTCCGCGTAGAGCACAATGCATGCTCGGTTCGCGACTCGTCCGCCAGACGTCTCAGCCCGCAGGGTCGCGGCCTCGCAGGCGTTGCGCGTTGTAACCCTGGGCGTCGCGGCGTCGGCGGTGCTGGTCGGCTGTGGGACGCCGGGCGTGCGCGGCGTGGCGGGTACGGCGCCCGCCCCGAGCGTGCGGTGGACCCCCCCCGCTCCGAGCCAGCCAGCCGCCCCACTCCCGGCGCCGCCGCAGCTGCCGCCGGACCTCACCGGGCGGATCGCGCAGCTCAAGCTCACGGACGTCATCGACATCGCGCTGCGGAACAACACGGCCACGAGCGCCGCCTGGGCGGACGCGCGCGCTGCGGCCGCCACGTACGGTGCGGCCAAGGGGCAATACTATCCCACCATCGTGCTCGGCGGGACGGCACAGGCCATCAAGCGGATTGCGTCGGGCGGCGTCGGTGCCGCGAAGCAACAGTCCTTCGGGCCTAACGTCAACGTCTCGTGGCTCCTCCTGGACTTCGGCGGCCGCTCGGGCTCGATCGACGTGACCCGCGAAGCGCTGCTCGCTGCCGACTGGACGCACAACGCGACCCTGC
>WNGI01013143.1_pt1 | contig 14598 bp, 15 predicted proteins | sample 5400621 | NCBI WGS metagenome assembly WNGI01 (sample SAMN13153374, study PRJNA577476) | soil metagenome | isolation source: 20 cm soil or saprolite under Garry oak tree replicate 1 | place: USA:California | collected 2016-06-15 | reverse complement strand
CGGAGCGAGCTGCCTCTACCCGAACCCATGCCTGCCGGGCCCGGCCACCGACGACGAAGGCCACGGGACGCACGTGGCCGGCATCGCCGGCGCCGCGACGAACAACGGCCTCGGAGTCGCCGGAGTCGCGTTCTCCTCTTCGATCATCCCGGTTAAGGTGCTCGACTCGACCGGCATGGGCTACGACTCGGACGTTGCGAACGGGATCCTCTGGGCCGCCCAGCAAGGCGCCCGCGTGATCAACCTCAGCCTCGGCGGGGCCTACTCGCAAACCGACTGCGACGCCGTCTACACGGCCGAGCACACCTACGGCGCGCTGGTCGTGGCGGCCGCAGGAAACAGCTCGTCGTCGGCGCCGAGCGCTCCGGCGGCGTGTCCGGGGGCCGTCGGAGTCGCTGCGACGGACCAGTTCGACTCGCCCGCGTCCTTCTCGAACTACGGCTCGCCCGACGTCTTCGTCTCGGCTCCCGGCGTCGGGATCTGGTCGAGCGTGCCGGGCGACCTCTACGAGCAGTGGGACGGCACCTCGATGGCTTCACCGTTCGTGGCGGGGCTCGCGGCCCTCCGCTTCGGCGAGCATCCGGAGTCGACCCCTGCCGACGTTCGCCGCGTCCTGGCCGCGAGCGCCGACAAGGTAGGCGGCGTCGCCTACGGGAGCGACCCGTACAGCACCTGCGACGGGTGCACCTGGCAGCAGAGTTACGGCTACGGGCGCGTGAACGTGAACGCGGCGCTTGGCGCAGGCACGACTCCGGCTCCCCCACCTCCTCCACCCGCACCGCCGCCTCCGCCTCCGGCTCCGCCTTCACCGCCTCCCGCGGTCCTGCCGGTGCCGAAGCCGCCTGACACCGTGCCGCCTTTCGTACGCGCGTACCCGGCGACGGGACGGCGCGGGCGAACGGTCAAGTTGACCTATCGCGTGCGAGACGACCGCGGCGAGACGACCGAGCGAGTCTCGCTGTATCGCGGCCGCCTGCTGGTGAAGAGGCTCGGCCGGACGCTGAGACCGACCGACGACACGCTCGTCTCCTGGCTCGCGTGGCGCGCGCCCCGGCGGCGCCTAGTCGGCCGCTTCTGCGTTCGCGCCGCCGACGGCGCCGGAAACGCCAGCACCAGCTGCGCCTCGCTGAGAATCCGCTAGTACTAAGAGGGGACGGCGCTCGCAACCTCGGCGGCGAGCTGCGCCGCCTCGGTCGGCGTCCTGCCCACCTGGACGCCGTGGGCCTCGAGGGCTGCTTGCTTGCCCGCGGCTGTGCCGGCGGAGCCCGAGATGATCGCGCCCGCGTGGCCCATCGTCTTGCCGGGCGGAGCCGAAAAGCCCGCGATGTAACCCACGACGGGCTTGGTCATCTCGGCGCCGATGAACTCGGCCGCCTTCTCCTCCTCGGCGCCGCCGATCTCGCCCACCAGGACGACGACCTCGGTCTCGTCGTCCGCCTCGAACTTCGCCAGCACGTCGATGAACGACGAGCCGACGACGGGGTCGCCGCCGATGCCGACGATCGTCGAGTTGCCGAGCCCGAGCTGCGTCAGCTCGTGGCCGATCTGATACGTGAGCGTCCCCGAGCGCGAGACGAGGCCGATCCGGCCCTCGCGGAAGATCTCCGCCGGGATGATCCCCACGTTCGCCTTGCCCGGCGAGAGTGCGCCGGGACAGTTGGGCCCGAGCATCGTGATCCCGCGCGGCTTGATGTAGTTATAGATCCGCAGCATCTCGTGCGCCGGCAGTCCCTCGGCGACGCAGATGACGGTTTCGATGCCCGCGTCGACGCCCTCGTAGATCGCGTCGGCGGCGAAGCGGGCCGGCACGAAGACCATCGAGGTGTTCGCTCCCGTCTCCTCGACGGCTTCGGCGACCGTGTCGAAGATCGCGATGCCCTCGAGGTCCTGCCCGCCCTTCCCGGGCGTGACGCCGGCGACGACGTCGGTGCCGTAGCGCCGGTTGCGAAGCGTGTGGAACGAGCCCTCGCGCCCGGTCGCGCCCTGGACGACGAGCTTGGTGTCGTTGTCGACCATGATCGCCATCAGCTTTGGGACAGCCGGGCTTTGATGACGAGCTTGACGTCCGTCCACGCAGTCCCGTCGTCTGTCATCCGGTCGGCGAGCAGCTCCTTCACCCGTTCGGCCTCCTCGCCCTCGCAGCCGGTTCGTCCGAGCCAGTCCTCGAGTGGGTGCACCTTCTCGAAGAACTGTCGTTGCTCGACCTCGAGCCCCGCGCCGGTCAGGAATTCGATCCATTCGTCCTCGGTGTAGTTGCGAACGTGGGTCGGGTCTCGCAGCTTCTCCGCCTGCTCGTGGCGCTCGCTCGAGAAGAGCGTGTCCTCGATCACGACGACGTCGTTGGAGACCCGCGCCATCTCCTCGACCGCCCTGCCGATATCTCCGAAGTGGTGGGGCGCGATCCGCGAGACTGCGCAGTCGAAAGAGCCGTCGGCGAACGGCAGGTCTTCGGCGCGTGAAACGACGTCGGGCTTCATTCCGGGCGAGGAGTCCGTGGTCACGACCTCACACCCCTGTTCTCGGAGGCGCCGCGCCACATGGCCGCCGCCGGTGGCGACATCGATGACCTTGCGCCCGGGCCCGGGCGCGCACCACTCGACGACGAGATCGAGATCGTCGCCCTCCGCGTGGGTCTTCGAATCACGGTAAGCCTGCGCCCGCTCGTCCCACAATTCAGTCACGCCGTCTCCGAGAGGCGAATTGCGACGGGCGACCGAGCCGGGTTTAGACGGCCACAGCGGCAAAGCCACGGTGGCCTCCCAAGCGGCATCGCAAGCGAGGCCGCGGTCATTCGGCCAGCTCCACGGCCCGCTTTGCGCCCTCGAGCATCGTCGGTTCGACGTACAGGTTGTCCTGGCCGGAGTCGGCCAGGATCCGACGGCCCTCCTCGGCATTCGTGCCGTCGAGGCGGACGACGATCGGATGCTCGATCCCGATCTGCTCGAGCGCGGTCAGGATCCCGCGCGCGACCTCGTCCGTGCGCGTGATCCCGCCGAAGATGTTGAAGTAGATCGACCGCACCTGGGGGTCGGCGCTGATCACCTCGAGCGCGTCGACGACCCCCTGCGCATCGCCGCCGCCGCCGAGGTCGCAAAAGTTCGCCGGCCGGCCACCCGCCAACGTGATCACGTCCAACGTCGACATCACGAGACCGGCGCCGTTGCCGAGGATCCCCACCTCGCCGTCGAGCTTCACGTAGGTCACGCCCTTCTCGCGCGCGGCGCGCTCCTCAGGCGGGACCGATTCCGGATCGCGCATCTCGGCGATCTCGGGGTGCTTGTAGAGCGCGTTGTCGTCGACCGTGAACTTCGAGTCGAGCGCCCGCACCTCACCCTCCGGCGTCACGATCAGCGGATTGATCTCGCAGAGCATCGCGTCCGTTCCCACGAAGCACGCGTAGAGCTTCCCGACGATGTCGAGCAGCTGCTTCTGCTCGTTCGGGTCCGCGATACCCGCGCCGTAGATCAGGCGACGGGCCTGATAGGGCTGGTAGCCCTCTAGAGGGTCGACGTGGAGCCGGGCCAGCTTCTCCGGCGTCTCTTCAGCGACCTGCTCGATTTCGATCCCGCCCTCCGTGGTGAGCATGAAGAGCGGCTTCTTCTCGCCCCGGTCGAAGGTGATCGAGAGGTAGTACTCCTTGGCGATCTCGGAGGCGCGCTCGATCCAGAGCCTGCGGACGATGTGCCCATTGATGTCGAGGCCGAGGATCTCGTTCGCCTTCTGCTCGGCGTCGTCGGGCCCCTCGGCGAGCTTGACGCCGCCGGCTTTCCCGCGCCCGCCGGTCAGCACCTGGGCCTTGACGACGACCTGGCCGCCGAGCTCTTCCGCCGCGGCGTGCGCCTCGGCCGGCGTCGAGGCGAGGCGCCCCTCGGACGTCGGGATCCCGAAGCGCCCGAAGAGCTCCTTGCCCTGGTACTCGTAGAGATCCACCGGCGGCGACTCTAGCCGCCGCCGGCGCACTCAAGCGGCGATCGGACCCTGCCGATCGAGGGTCGATGACCGATCCTCGGACTGAGGTTAAGTGGCTCGACCTACCCCGCGCGCGCCGGCGGCGCGTAGCCCGGGCCGTCCGCACGGGGGTCGCGGTCGATGATCCGAGGGACGCCCCGTACGCCGTCGGGTTTGCAGATGCGATGCTCGAGTGGCTGTCCTGGCGGAAGCGGTTTCGGCCGCTGCATCTCTTGCTTGTCGTCCTGGTTCTCGCCGAGCTTGGGCTGACTTGGAGCTGGCGGCCGGATGGCCTTCTCTACCCGCTGCTCGTCTTCGGAGCCATGAGGCTCCGTGCGCCGGCCCGGCGAAAGCGCATCTCGGCGGCGCGAGCTCTGAATGCGGCGCTCGCCGCGCAGCTGAGCTTGTCGCCGGTGAAGATCCGAATGCCCGGCCGAGCCTTGTTTCAGCCGCAGAGCCGCGTACGACGCGTGTTGCTCGTCGCGCTCACGCTCGTGCTCGCCGGAATGGTTGCGCTTGCGGCGACCACGGCGATCTCGGCCAGCCGCCGCGCACACCGTTGGGCTGCGTCGGCGGACGGGATCTGCGCCCGCGAGCAGGCTCGCATCGCGGCTCTGCCCACGAGCATCGGCCGGCTCGAGGCCCAGAGGCGCGCGAACGTCGTCGAGCAACAGGCTCTCGACGCGCTCGAACGACTGACGCCGGAGGGGCAGCGGACTCGGCTCCAGAGGGGCTTTCTAGCGTGGAAGCGATACAAGCTCGAGCTTGACGTGTGGCTGGTCGGCGCTCTCGCTGGGCACGATTCGAGGGTCGCAGGCTACGCGCCGCGAGCGCGATCGGCGCGCGATCATCTTCGAGGGCTCGCCGCCGCTCTCGGCGCGAAGACGTGCGCGCAGGGTGTGACCACCCCGCACCTTCGCGGGGGCTAGGCCCCCCTTTGAGGGCTTTGCAAGATCCGGGTCGGCTGCTACTTTCCGGGCCCGCAGTCTCCGAGGAGGGTTCAATGAATCGCCTGTTTACCGGCTTCGCCGCGCTGTTCGCGATCTTGGCGGTCGCCGCCGGGTCAGCCGCAGCCGCGCACGGCCCCAAGCTGCCTCTCCCGCTCCCGGCGCACGGACAGCGCGCTGTCTGTACGGCCGCCGTGCCCGGGCTCGCACATTGCGACGCGCACGTCGTCACGGCCGACGGCGGGGCAGCGCCGCTCGCAACGCCCTCGTACCAGTACGGGTACTCGCCGCAGAATCTCGCGAGCGCCTACCGGTGGGGGTCCGCTCCGACCGTCAATCCGCCCCAGACGGTCGCGATCGTCGACGCCTACGACAACCCGAACGCCGAGTCCGACCTGGCGACCTATCGCAGCCAGTTCGGCCTGCCGCCGTGCTCGTCGGCAAACGGCTGCTTCGACAAGCGCAACCAGCGCGGGGGCACGGCGCCTCCGGCCGGCGACACCGGCTGGGGCCAGGAGATCGACCTCGACATCGAGATGGTCTCCGCCGTCTGCCCGAACTGCAAGATCCTTCTAGTCGAGTCCGACTCGAACAGCTTCGCCGATCTTGGCGCTGCGGTGAACGAGGCCTCCACTCTCGGCGCCAACGCGATCAGCAACAGCTACGGCGCCAGCGAGTTCCTCGGTGAGACGAGCTATGCCGGCCCGTACAACCACCCGGGCGTCGCGATCACGGTGAGTTCCGGCGACGGCGGCTACGGCGTCGAGGTGCCGGCGGCCTACAACACCGTCGTCGCGGTCGGCGGCACGAGCCTGAGCACCGCCGCCGGGACCACCCGGGGCTGGAGCGAATCCGCCTGGAACGGCGCGGGAAGCGGCTGCAGCTCGCAGATCTCCAAGCGCTCCTGGCAGACCGACAAGGGCTGCGGGCGGCGGACGGTTGCCGACGTCTCAGCGGTGGCCGACCCGAACACCGGTGTCGCCGTCTACGACAGCTACGGCTCGACCGGCGGAGCGAACTGGTACGTCTTCGGCGGCACCAGCGTCGCCTCCCCGATCATCGCCTCCGTCTACGGCCTAGCGGGGAATGCGAACACGGTGGCTTACGCGGCGCAGCTTCCGTACGCCTCGCCGGGCAAGTTGTTCGACGTCGCCAGCGGCTCGAACGGGAACTGCTCGAGGGGCAAGCGCAATACCTCGTCGAAGTACCTCTGCACCGCCGGTACCGGCTACGACGGCCCAACCGGCCTCGGCACGCCGAACGGAATCGACGGCTTCTAGCTGGCTTGATCACCCGCGCATCGTCGTCGAGGGGTTGCGCAAGCGGTATGGCGCGGTTCAGGCGCTAGACGGAGTCGGCTTCCGCGTCCATGCCGGCGAGCTCTTCGGGCTGCTCGGCCCGAATGGAGCCGGCAAGTCGACGACGGTCAAGGTGCTCGCGACGCTGACGAAGCCGGATGCGGGCCGGGCCGAGGTGGCCGGCCACGACGTGGTTGCCGAGGCGAATGCGGTCCGGCGGGCGATCGGCTACGTGCCGCAGAGCTCCGGCGTCGACCGCGACGCCACCGGCCGCGAGAACCTGATGCTGCAGGGGCGCATCCAGGGGGTCGGCGGCCGCGCCCTCGAGGCGCGGGTCGGCGAGCTGCTGGATCTGCTCGGGCTCACCGACGCGGCCGACCGCGTCGTGCGTGGCTACTCGGGCGGCATGAAGCGGCGGCTCGACGTCGGCCTCGGACTCGTCCATCGTCCGCAGGTGCTCTTCCTGGACGAGCCGACGACCGGCCTCGATCCCGAGGCGCGCGCATCGATGTGGGAGGAGCTCGAACGGCTTGCGGAGGTTGAGGCGCTGACGATCCTCTTGACGACGCACTACATGGAGGAGGCCGACCAGCTCGCCGACCGGCTCGCGATCGTCAGCCTCGGGCGGGTGGTCGTCGAGGGGACACCGGAGGAGCTGAAGCGCAGCCTCCGCGGCGAGGCGGTCGAGGTCGAGCTCAGCGACGGGCGGGCGGCGGACGCGGAGGGGGTTGTCGCGGCTCTGGAAGACGTGCTCGAGGCCTCCTCCGAGGGCCGCAAGTTGCGTAGCCGGGTCGCCAGCGGCGCTCGCGCGATTCCTTCCATCCTCTCGGCGCTCGAGGCGAACGGGATCGGCGTCGAGGCGGTCACGTCCCACCGGCCCTCGCTCGACGACGTCTACCTCCACTACACCGGTCGCGAGTTCGCCGCCGAGGACGAGGCCGGCGGCCGTGAGGACGGTTCCGCGGCGGAACGATGACGATCGCCGTTCGCCACACCTGGTTCATGGTCGGCCGCCAGCTCCGGAACCTGATGCGCGAGCCGATCTGGATCGCGCTGCTGCTCGTGCAGCCGATGGTCTGGCTACTTCTCTACGGGCAGCTCTTCAAGCGCGTCACCAACCTCCCCGGCGGCGGGTTTGGAACCAGCTCCTACATCACCTTCCTCGCCCCGGCGATCGTGATCATGAACTCCTTCTTCGGAGCCACCTGGAGCGGGATGGCCATGATCAGCGACCTCGACCGCGACGTGCTGCCTCGCTTCCTCGCCACGCCCGTCAGCCGGATCTCGCTCGTCGTCTCGCAGATCGTCCGCTCGGCGCTGATCGCGGTCGTCCAGGGCGTGATCATCCTGGTCGTCTCGCTCGCCCTCGGCGTCCGCGTCCACACGGGCCTCTTCGGCTGCGTCGTGATCCTCGCGGCCGCGGCGCTGATGAACTCTGCCTTCGCCGGGCTGTCCCAGGGGATCGCGCTGCTGGTGCGCAAGGAGGCGACGATGATCGCGATCGCGAACTTCATCGGGCTGCCGCTGTTCTTCCTCTCGTCGACGTTGATCTCGATCCGCCAAGTGCCGCACTGGATGCAGATCGCCGCGAGGTTCAATCCCGTCAACTGGGGCGTGATCGCGGCGCGGCAGGTCGTCTTGCGCGGTACGGAGTGGGGCTCGGTGGGGCTGCATCTGGCGCTGCTCTTCGGCTTGTCGGTGGCGACCGCTGCGTTCGCGACCTGGACGTTTCGGGCTTACCAAAGAACTATTTGAGCTTCGGAACGTAGATCCGTCGCTGAGCCGAGTTGAAACGGCCACGCCGGCAAAGCCGGCATGGCCTCCAAGCGGCATCGCAAGCGACGCCTCGGCAAAGAACTATTTGAGCTTCGGAGCGTAGATCCGTCGCTGGCGCGGTTCTAAGTCTCGCGCTGGGCGACGATGCAGACGACTTGGCCCGTCGTAACCGCCTGGCCCGGCGCGACGGAGAGATCGGTGATGACGCCGTCGCGGTGCGCCGCGATCTCGTTCTCCATCTTCATCGCCTCGACGACGCAGATCACCTGCCCGGCGCGCACCTCGTCGCCCTCGGCGACCTCCACCGCGAGCACCGTGCCCTGCATCGGCGTCACGACCGCGTCCTTGGCGGCGCCGTGATGCGCGCCGCCGCCTGTGCGCTCCCGGCGCCGGCGTGCGAGCTCGGCAAAAGGGGGCTCCGGGATCAGCGCCGTCACTTCGAAGAGCCGTCCGTCGAGCTCGAGGCGCGTGACGCGCTCACGCACCTTCCCGTCCGGCGAGGCCGCTACCGTTGTTTGCAAATGAGACAACTCCTCCGCTCGCTCGGCCAGCTCCTTCGATTCGATGACCCCGTTACACGTCTTCGCGGCGACGAAGCACGGGTGCTCGAACAACGCCTGATGAAAGCCGAGCAGCGTCGTAATGCCTTCGATCTGGTATTCGCCCAGGGCGCGCAGCATCCGCCGCCGCGCGTGCTCGCGATCGACCCCGTGCACGACGAGCTTCGCGATCAGGGGGTCGTAGAGGCCGACCACCTCGCTGCCCGCGGTCACACCCGAATCGACCCTGACGCCCGGCCCCGCCGGCTCCCGGTAGCTCGCGATCCGCCCCGGGCTGGGCAGAAAGCCGTTCGACGGGTCCTCCGCGTTGATCCGGCACTCGATCGCGTGCCCGGTCAGCCGGACGTCGTCCTGGCGCAGCGATAGCGGCTCTCCCGCCGCGATGAGAACCTGCTCGCGCACGAGGTCGAGGCCGGTGACGAGCTCGGTGACCGTGTGCTCCACCTGAATCCGCGTGTTCATCTCCAGGAAGAAGTAGTTACCGTCAAGGTCGAGCAGCCCCTCGATCGTGCCGGCGCTGCGGTAGCCGACCGCCCTGGCGGCGTCGACGCCGATTCGGCCGATCCGCTCGCGGAGCTCCGCATCGACCGCGGGCGATGGCGTTTCCTCGACGAGTTTCTGGTGGCGCCGCTGGATCGTGCAGTCGCGCTCCCCGAGATGGATCACATTGCCATGCGCGTCCGCGAGGATCTGAACCTCGACGTGCCGCGGATCCTCGAGGTAACGCTCGATGTAGACGGCGGGGTCCGAAAAGTAGGCCTCGCCCTCACGGCGGGCGGACTCGAAGGCGCGCTCGGCCTCGTCGGGACCGGCCACGACCCGCAAGCCCTTCCCGCCGCCGCCGGCCGCGGCCTTGATCGCGATCGGCCAGCCGATCTCGGCGCCGAGGCGAAGGACGTCCTCGACGGAGTCGACCGGCGCGGTCGTGCCCGGCACGATCGGCACGCCCGCAGCCTTCATGGCCTCCCGGGCGGCTGTCTTCGAGCCCATCACCTCGATCGCCTCGGCCGGGGGCCCGATCCAGACGAGCCCCGCCGCCTCGCACGCTTGGGCGAAGCGCGGGTTCTCGGCGAGGAAGCCGTAGCCGGGGTGAACGGCTTCCGCTCCGGCGCGCCCCGCCGTCTCGAGCAGCCGCTGCTGATCGAGGTAGCTCTCGGCCGCCGGGCCTGGCCCGATCAGGTAGGCCTCGTCGGCCGCGGCAACGTGTAGCGAGCCGCGATCGGCCTCCGAATAGACGGCGACCGTGGCGATCCCAAGCTCGCGCAGGGTACGGAAGACGCGAACGGCGATCTCGCCGCGGTTGGCAACCAGGATCTTCGAGAATGTGGCCACTCCCGCGTATTCTCTCCGTCGATGGGCCTGGCCGACCAGCTGACGATCGCGCGCGCAGGAGCGGTGCCGATCGTCGCGGCGCTCTACATCTCGAGCTTCCACTGGCACGACTACTGGGCGACCGGCTTTTCTGTCTCGCCATGAGCACCGACTGGTTCGACGGTCGGATCGCGCGCTCCCGCGGGCGGACCTCCGAGCTCGGGTCCCTGCTCGACCCGGTGGCCGACAAGCTGCTCGTCCTGACCGTGCTGATCGTGCTGATCGGCCGGGGCGTCTTTCCCGCCTGGATGGTGGCGGCGATCGTCGCTCGCGAGCTCCTCGTCTCCGGCCTCCGCCTCGCCGCGCTCGAACGCGGAGTCGTCCTGCACGCGCGCGACCCGGGGAAGCTCAAGACCTGGTCGCAGGCGGTCGCAGCCGCGGTGGGCGGGCTAGCGGCGGCGAGCGCCTGGAGCGACTCGATCGCGTGGTGGACCCTGCTCGTCGCGCTCGTGCTGACCTGGATCTCCGGGCTCGATTGCGCCCGCGTGGCGCCCGGCCTGCTCCGCGGGCGCGCAGTCGCCTAGTGGTCCGGTCAGGCCACTAGATCTGGCCGGTGACGTTGTCCGCTTCCTGAGTCGCGAGCATGGTCAGGGCCGTTACTCCGTTACTCCCCTCAGAGTCGAGATTCTCGGCGACGCCCTCTGCGCGCCAGCGGCTTCTGTAGGCGAGCGGTAGCTCGTCCGCAGCAAACAGGCGCTCGAGCGCGAGCGCCACAGCGTCCTGCTCTTCCGGGTCCGGCTCCGGGCGGATGATGAATTCCATCGTCAGAGCCTAAAGGCGCTGTTCGCGACGCCGACCCGGAGAAGCCCGGCTTTGCCCGGCGGCCGGCTATTCGCGGGGGCAAAGCCGATGCCGGTTCGGTCGTTCCGCAGAGACCTAAAGGCCACGGCTCGACTTGACGATACGAACGGCGGATGAGCCGCATCCTTGCGACCGCCGCCGTCTTTGCCGTGCTCGCGGCACCTGCGGCTGCCCGGAGTCACCGCGGAGCCCCGACTCCCTGGGCCCAGGCCGAGATCAAGGTCGTCGTCGCCCACGGCCTCATGGCGAAGAGCGTCCAGACGTTCCATCCAAACGACCTGCTTACGCGCGGCGCGCTGACGGCCCTCGTCTCCGGTCTCACCGCTGAACCGGCCACCGCCTCGACGCATTCCCAAGCTCTAGTCACCATCGCCCAGCTCGACGCGACCCTTGTCCGAGGCCTCGGTCTCAACGTGGCCGCCGGCGAGTTCGCCGCCGCGGCCCGCGACGCCGGGCTGGCCCCACCGAGCCGTTTCGGCACGGAGGTCGTGGCCCGCCTGCTCGGGCTGCGGACGAATCATCCGACCCAGCTCGATTCGCTCGAGCTGCTCCCGAGCCAGCCGGCGACGCGCGCCGAAGCGGCCTACTCGGCAGCGCAGATCCTGCGCTTCGGCAGTTGGGAGAGCCAGCGGATCGAGCAGCTCGCGGAAGCGCTGGAACTGCCTGCTCTGTCGCAGTGGCAAATGACCATCCTCAAGACGGCCGTTCACTTCATCGGCTATCCCTACGTCTGGGGCGGCACAAGCGAGAACGCCGAGGCGCCGGTCGGCGTCCAGGCTCCCGGGGGCTTCGACTGCTCTGGATTCGTGTGGCGCGTCTACAAGCTTCAGGCCTACCCCGGCGGCTCTGCGCTCGCGGGCACGCTGAAGGGCCGAACGACCTTCGCGATGAGCGGCGAGGTGTCGCCGGCAAAGCGCATCCCGTTCGCGAAGCTGAAGCCGGCCGACGTCCTGTTCTGGGGAGCTGCCGGCCCTCGGTCGAAACCGGCCCAGGTCGACCACACCGGCATCTACCTCGGCGGCGGCTGGTTCATCCACTCGTCGGGCAACGGCGTCGCCCTCGCTCCTCTGTCAGGCTGGTACAAGCAGCGTTTTGCCTGGGCACGCCGGCCGCTCGCCGAAGCCAAGCTCAGCGCTTAGACCCCCTTTCATAATGGGACCTCGTCGTCGGGGTGCGATGGTCGGTTCCTGGCAAGGACGCAGGCAGTGCCCGTATCGGTTGATACGGGCGCGACTGCGATACCAAGGCGGAGCCGGTGGCGTCCAGCGCGGCCCGACGGCTCAGTGCGTCATTGTGAAAGGGGCTCTTACACACCACAGGCGACGCGATCCCCCGTCCGGGTGATGGCTTGGGCCTCGGCGCAAGAGAGAATCGCCTCGTCCGCCATTTAGGAGAGAGGGAGGTTCTGAATGTTGCAGTGGAAGCCGAGTCTTCGCCTTCTGCTGGTCGTGGCCACGCTGGTCGCCGTAGCGGCAGCGCTCGGCTCGCTCAATTTCGCCGACTTCCTCGAGTGGTAGCTGCCGCGCGATGAGTGAGTCGGCAGCCGCCCGCCGAAGTCTCTTTCCTGTCGTCATCCCCGTCTGCGTCGCAGGACTGGCAACCGTCGTCGCCGCGGCCCTCTCCTTTGCGATGGCTACGCACAGCGTCACGGTCCTGGCAGGCCTTGCGGCATTCCTCGGCGCCTCGCTCCTCGCAGACCGCTTCCCCGTCCCCGTCGACGACCTCGACGCAAACGGGGTCTCGCTCGCCTTCGTGTTTGGGCTCTCGGCGATCGTGCTGTTCGGATGGGCTGCAGGCGTTCTCGTCGTCTCCGCGACGCCGGCCGTGATGCAGCTGCTCGAACGTAGGCCCGCGGTTCGAATCGCGTACAACTCCTTCGCCTTCGCGCTGACCGCCGCGAGCGCGGGGCTCGTGATCTCGGCGATCGGCGGCGTGACCCCGGCCGAGACGGCCGCGCGCGTGGTTGTCGCCACCTACGTGTGCTACGTGGTCAACGTGCTCCTGATCACGGCCGTGGTCGCCCGCGCGACGCGGAGTTCCTGGGCCGGCCTGATCGCCTCGAGCGTCCGGAAAACGATCCTGCCGTTCACGCTGATGGGTTCGGCGGTCTTGACGCTCGTCGTCCTCTGGCAGCGAGCACCACTGCTCTCCGTCGCGTTGGTAGGCCCTCTGCTCGCGATCCAGCTCTACCAGCGAGCGCTGCTGCGAGCGCTTCGGGCCGTGCGTCTTGCCCTGACCGACCCGCTGACGGGGCTCGGCAACCACCGCCACTTCCACGAGCGCCTAGCGAGGGAGCTCGAGCACGCGCTCCGCTACGACCGGCCGCTCGCGCTCTGCCTCGTCGACGTCGACGACTTCAAGCGGGTCAACGACCGCTTCGGCCATCCGGCCGGGGATTCGGTGCTTTCGCAGGTGTCAGCTCGTCTGCGCCAGACGGGCGAAGCTTTCCGGCTCGGCGGAGACGAGTTCGCAGTCCTCCTGCCGGGGTTCGAGGCACCGGACGCCTTGACGGCCGCAGAGTCGATCATCGACCGGATCGCGACGATCGATTTCGGTCACATGGGCGCGGTCACCGTCAGCGCCGGGATCGCGATCGCGCCGGAGCACGCCCGCGAGCGCGACGAGCTACTGAGGCTCGTGGACAGCGCGCTCTACTGGGCCAAGGAATACGGCAAGAATCGGGCGCGCGTCTACCGGCCCGACGTCGTCGAGCTCGCCGACCTGAGACGTCTTGCCTCCGCAGGCGACCGCGCTGGGCGGCTGCGAGCCGCGGCAAGCCTCGCGAGAGCGGTCGATGCGAGAGACGTCTACACCGGCAACCATTCGCAGCGCGTCGCGCAGCTCGCAGTTCGACTGGCCGCGCGCCTCGGCCTGTCGCGCGAAGAGCTCGAGCTCACACAGCTCGCCGCGAGCCTTCACGACGTCGGCAAGCTCGCGCTCCCCGAAGATCTCCTCTGCAAGCCGGAACCGCTGACCGAGCCTGAGTGGGCAACCCTCCGGCAGCACGCTCAGGTCGGCGCTCGGATCATCTTCGTCGCGGACGCCTTCGACGCGATGACGTCCGACCGCATCTACCGCCGCCGCCGCTCGCGCGACGAGGCCCTGGTGGAGATCCTCCGCTGCGCCGGAACGCAATTCGACCCATCGGTCGTCGAAGCCCTCTCGGCGGAGCTCGGTCCTGACGGCACCGCGGCGGCGCCGGAGCTTCAATACGCAGCCGCTGTTTAGGTTGCCGCGTGTTTGCGCAGGACCCTCGGAGCCGAAGAGGAGGTCCCTTGAACCGCGAGCAGCGCAGACATCCGGAGAAGGTCTCTCGGCCTCAGGAGCCCGGGCACGCCGATGCGGCGAAGGACCCGGCGGAAGAGCTTGCCGCTCCTGAGCGGAGGCAGGACGACTTGAGCGTCCGGGCAAAGAGCACCGGCCACAAGAAGAAGACCGCCGACAAGTGGAACCAGTAGCGCCCTGACCGCCGCACCCTGTGCGGCCTTGTACGGCAAAGAGTTTCTCTTTTGTTCCAGCGCCGTCACCCACGCGTGCGCGTTTTCGAAATAGGATGAAATTGGGTGCGGAGCGGTGGGCCCCAGTTTGTCGCGTGTGCGCGCGTGAACCTCTACGGAGCGGCCGGCGCGGCGACAGCTAGAGCGGGATGTTGCCGTGCTTCCTCGGCGGGCGCCGTTCCCGCTTCGTCAACGCGGTCTCGAGGGCGTCGATCAACACGGGTCGCGTACGACGAGGCTCGATCACCTCGTCCACGTAGCCGCGCTCCGCGGCCGTGTACGGATTCGCGAACTGGCTTCGGTACTCCTCGATCAGCTCCGCGCGCCGCGCCTCGGGGTCCTCGGCCTCCTCGAGTTGCTTGCGGAAAACGATATTGACGGCTCCTTCCGGTCCCATCAC
>WNGI01003077.1_pt1 | contig 14603 bp, 18 predicted proteins | sample 5400621 | NCBI WGS metagenome assembly WNGI01 (sample SAMN13153374, study PRJNA577476) | soil metagenome | isolation source: 20 cm soil or saprolite under Garry oak tree replicate 1 | place: USA:California | collected 2016-06-15 | reverse complement strand
GCCCACCGGAGAACGACCTGCTCCCCGTGGTCGAGCGTCTTCGGCACCGCGAATTCCTGCCGGCGATCTACTTCATCTTTTCGCGGCGTGGCTGCCGAGAAGCGCTGGCACGATGCGCGGTCCACGGTTTCGACCTGACCACTGACGACGAAAAAGCGCAGATCGACGCGGCGCTCAGGGCTCGCCTGGAGCAGATCGAGGATGCCGATGAAGCCGATCTTTATCGCAATCTGCTCGATGGGGAAACCCTCCGGCGCGGGCTGGCGATGCACCACGCCGGCCTCCTCCCCTATCTCAAGGAACTGGTCGAAGCGCTCTTCCAGCGCGGCCTGATCAAGGTCGTCTTCGCCACCGAGACCCTGTCGTTGGGCATCCACATGCCCGCGCGGGCCTGTGTCGTCTCGTCCTTTACGAAATTCGACGGCCGCGACTTCGCGCCGCTCACCTCCGGTGAGCTGACGCAATTGATGGGCCGAGCCGGCCGCCGAGGGATCGATCCGATCGGCCACGGCGTGATCCTCAAGGAGCCGGACATCGACATCGGCACGGTCTACGAAGCGGCCACCGGCGAAGAGATGACGGTGGAAAGCAAATTCGCCCCCACCTACAACATGGCGCTCAACCTGCTCCGATACCACCCGCCGGAAGAGGTCGATCTGCTGATGGAGCGCTCCTTCGGCCAGTACCAGAAGGTGGTGGCCCGCAGCGGACTGGACGATCGGCTGGCAAATCTACGCCAGCGTCTCGCCGATGTGGTCGCCAGCCGCTTCCACGCGGAGGGGGACCCATGTTGCACCGAGTCCACGTTCGGCGCCTTTACGCGGGCCGAGGAGGAGATCGCCTCACTGCGCGTTCGGATGCGACGGTTGCGGCGGGAGCACTGGCACCGCGGCCGGCGACGTCGCGGCGGTTCGACGCGCGAGGCCGGCGGGGGCACGCTCGCGCAGCTCAAGGAGGAGCTGCAGAGCTGGCAACACAAACTCAACCAGCTTCCCTGCCGGAAGTGCCCCTTTAATGCCGAGCATCGTGCGCACCAGGCCGAAGTGAACGAGCTGCAAACACGGATCCGTGCCTCGGAGCAGGACGCCGAACGAAGCCAGGGAGAATACCGCCGGCGAATGCACGCACTGCGCGGTGTGCTGGCCGAACTCGGCTTCCTCGAGGGGGTGGTCCCCACCGAGAAAGGCCTGCTCGCCTCTCGCATCTATGGCGAGAACAGCCTGATCATCACGCAGGCCATTGACGACGGCTGGCTGGAGGAGTTGACGCCGGCCGAGCTGGCCGCCTCCCTGGTGATGGTCACCGCCGAGGACCGCAACCGTGACCGCCCCCGGCCGCGCCGGCGTCTCCCCACCAGCGGGATCGCGCTCGCCCAGAAGCGACTCCGCATCATCTATTACCGCTTCTCGGCGCGCGAGAAGGAGCGGGGCGAAGAGAACCTCAGGCCGCTCTCAACCGACTACGCCAACTTCACCTACGACTGGTGCAGCGGCCGCCCGCTAACCGAGTTGCAGGCACCGGTCGATGTCGAGCTGGGGGACGCGGTCAAAGCCCTGAAGGGCCTTTACAGCGCGCTGCGCCAGGTCGAGTGGGCGGTGACCGAGCGGCCCGCCCTGCGCAAGCTCGTGCTCAAGGCCCGTGAGAGCCTGGAGCGCGACCTGATCACTCGAGTCTGACGCGCCTCAGTCGCGCCCCTCTTCCTGGGCGAGTTTCTCGGAGATGCGGTAGACCTGCTCCGGCAGGTCCGCGATGTCGTAGAAGCGCAATGGCTTCTTGAGACGCTTCGCGATGCCGAGCTGGACTTTGACGCCCAGGCTCATCGTCCCAAAGACCCAGACCTCGTCGCAGCGCGAGAGCAAGTTGTTGATCGCCTCACGCACCAGCTGTTTTGGCACCGTGTGCAGCAGGTAGTAATCGAAGAGCATGAAGGGGTTGATGGGCACGTAGCCTTCGTCGAGGACGAGCTTCGAGACGTGCATCCGCCAATAGAAGTTTCGGTTCGACATGGCGATATAGATGAGCTTCTTCGGGTGCCGGAGGGTCTGTTCCAGCTGTTCCAGAGGGCTCGCCTCAGCCACCGGAGCGAAGATGGAGGCGAGGATGGCTTCGGCCGACTTGCCGGCGGCAGGGGGTTCATCCGGTGCTGTCCGCGGGACCGGCGGCGCCTTCTCGGGCTCGACGGCATCGCGCCCCGGATTTCGCGACATTGTTGTCGGGAAGTTTAGGCGCCCACCAATTGAGCGTCAAGCAAACTGCGTGCTATCGGGCGGAGGCGTCGCAACGCGCGCTCCAGCAGTCGCCGGTTTTCGACCGCATTGAGCCAGCGACTCGCCCCAGACGGGTGCGGCAGGGGTACCAGCAGCGGCCGGGTGTGAATGCCGCGGGTGACCTCCCGACCGGACAGGTCGAAGAACCTTCCGACAAGGGCGTCGAGCGGGCGAGCTGACAGGAAGCGCTCGTGGGCGAGCCCGCCCACCAGGATCAGCAGCTCGGGCTTGATCAGCGCCAGCTGCCGATCGAGATGCGAGCGGCAGAGATCGACCTCGGCGCGGCTGGGCCGCCGGTCTCCTCCGCCGCTACCTTTGCCGGGGAAGCACTTGGTGATCGACGTCATGTAGACCTGGCGCCGGACCTGCGCCTCTGACGAAAAACCCGCGCGGATCAACCAGCCCATGAGCACGTTTCTCGACCGTCCCTGGAAGGGCAGCCGGCGGACCGCCTCGACGGCCCCGGGCGCCTGGCCGATCAGCATGATGCGGTTGTCCGCGTACCCGCTCAAGACCGGGGCGGCCCGAGGCAGGTAACCCGCATCGACGCACCTGGTGCAGGCGAGGATCTCGCGGTGAAGTCGGGCAAGGCTCACACCGCAACCTTACGATCCGCCTTGCAAGGCGCCACCGCGATCCTCGTTTGAATAGGTGTGAGGAGGGAGCTTCTGCTTCTGGCTATCGCGGTCGTCGCCTCTTCGTGCGGGAACGCGACCGTGGCTTCGCCGGCCGCGGCCAAGACCTACAGCGCCACGGTGCTCGCGGATCATCCCGTCGCTTACTGGCGGATGGATGAGACGACCGGCAGCACCATGGCCGATGCGTCAGGCAATGCCAACAACGGTCACTACGTCGGCATTTACACGCTCGGGCAGCCGGGAGCCCTGGCCGGAGGCGCGGTTGCCTTCGACGGCCAGAGCGGAGCTGCCAGCGTCATGAACTCGCCCAGCTTGCAGGTCAACACGGTGACGATCGAGATGTGGATCAAGAAACACACTGACACCGAGTACGGGGTGTACGTCGCCAAGAACGTCGAGCCGGGGGGCGGTGCCGGGAGTAGCTGGTTCGAGTTGCTGAACAGCCACCACAATGGTGAGCTCGAATTTCGGGTGACGTCGGATGGTGCACCGGCGGTCCTCTCGAACGCTACGCTGGCGCTCAATACCTGGTACTACGTTGTCGCGACCTACGACGGCGCCATAGCGAAGATCTACATCAACGGCAAGCTTGATGGCACGCTCAAGGTGACCGCTGTCCCCAAGCAAACCTCCGATCCGCTGTTCATCGGCCGGCGAATGGACGGCCTGTTCGCGGATGCGGCGCTCGCCAATGTCGCGATCTACTCGGCTGCGCTATCGGCAAACCGAATCGCCGCCCACTGGCAGGCTTCGGGCTTGCACTAAGCGGGCGCTACGAATCCAGGATCGTTTTCAGGCTCTGCGCAGCCCGGTCGGCATCGCGTTCGTTCATCCGCTCAACCACCGCCCTGTCGGCAACCTTCGCGAGAACACCCGGCGGGACTTCATAGACGACGTCGGCGGTGACCTGGCTGCCACCATCAGCGGGCTCGGCGCTGTAGCTGAACGTGCTATCGATCCCGGTGGTCTTGAATGAGTAGCGCTTACCCGGCTGGTAGTCCGCCGTCTCTGCCTTACCGTTGATCTCGACCCCGGCCATCACGAAGGTCCAATCCCAATGCGTGCCTTTGCGCTTCGGGTCTCCGGCGATGTTGGCGACCGACTTCAGCGGCGGGATGAAGGCAGGGTGATTCTCGACGTCCGAGATGTAATCGATGACCGCCTCGGGCTTGCGCTTGACGGTGAATTTCCTCGTGACCTTTGCCATCGATGCCTCCTTGGTCGTTAGACCCTGAAGCGTAGCCGTGGGAACAGCGGCTCGCCGTACTTTCTCAGAAAGCGCCGGGCCACTCTAGCTCTATTGTCCTTCCAGTTCCCGCGAAAGGTCAACGCCAGAAAGCCTGGCACAATGGGGTGCAATCGGATCGATGCCGTCCGTCCACCGAGGCTGAGACGGTAACCGCTTGGATCTCGGCTGAATTCGATCAGCACCCGGCGCAAACGGGTTTCGATGGTGTTGGCGAGGGCCGCCGGATCATCCTTGAAGACGAACCAGGTATCAACGCCGAGCCACGAAACCCCGAAGATGATGGCGAAGAGAGGCACCCACAGCAGCGCAGGGGACGGCCGAAACAGAACGTGGGCAAGGAGGGCGATCCCGTTCAACCACAGCACGCTGCGTCCTGGGAGGAGAATCGGTCCGTGACGCGCAGCGACGCAGATGGCACCCAGCGCCAGGACGGCGAGGTAGGCGAGCGTTATGACCATGACGCTTCAGCCAAGAGCATGACCGTTTGCGGCGTCGGTGAACAGGTGGTGTCGTTGGTGCGCGACGACCGGCTGGCGGACCACTTGAGTGGCCGGCTCGCCCTGCACCAGGCCTACTCCGACTTCCGTCCGGATCGATCGTGGACGGGGAGGCACGCGGCGATCGGCCACCGGCCGGACAGCCGGCCGTATCTTCGGGTAGAGCCGGACCTCCACTGCTCGATCAGTCACTCGCACAGAGTTGGCGTGGCGGCGGTGGCCCTGGCGCCCATCGGGATCGATATCGAGACGATTCACCCTCGCCATTCGGCGTTGCTCGACTACATCGCGGAGGAAACGGAAGCGGCGGCGCTGCGCGACCTGGTCGAGGGTCCGGCGGAGCTGCTGACCTTGATCTGGACCCTCAAGGAGGCAATGGCGAAGGCATCGGGTCAGGGTTTGGGGGTTGCCCTGCGACGGCTCCGGGTCACGGCGACCGGGACCGAGACCTTCGAGATCAACGGCTGGAGGGTGGTCAGCTACCGGTTCCAGCATTCCTTTGTTGGTTTAGCCTTTCAGCAGAGTGCCCACGGCAGGCCCCCGATCCGTTGGTATCAGCCACCTGGCCTACCGGCTGCCGCGATCGCGGAAGACGTTGTCGGCCTTGAAACGGTCGAAGCAGCTCCGCTCCAGCGTCGCATTTCTGGATGAGCTCGGCTTCTCGCACGGTTTTGTCACTGAGGAACCGGAGCACTTCGATCAACTGCTGGTCGATGCCGCCGAGGAGGCGATGGCCGATTCGGGACTCGCGCGGGCTCAGATTGGCACCCTGTTTCTCTACTCGGGACTGAATCCGCGACCCCGTGGCGCACGGCCCGCTCTAATTCTGGAACGCTTCCGCTATCCGGTGGCGAAACTGGCTGATCAGTTGGAACTGCCGCAAGTCAATGCGATGGCGCTGTCGCAGCAGGGATGCAGCGGCCTGCTGTCGGCGATCAACCTCGCCGCCCGTACGGTCGAAACCGGCGACTCGCCCGCCGCCCTCTGCGTCGCCGGCGACGCGCTTCCCAAGAACGCCAACCGGGAGGTCATGTACAACGTCATGTCCGATGCCGCCGCCGCGGTCGTGGTGGAGCGCCGGTCTCCGCGGAATCAGATCGTGAGCTTTCACCAGCTCGGGCAGCCCGCTTACTGGGACAGCCCGCAGCGGGAACGCGAACTCGTCGCCGCCTATTTCCCGATGGCCCAGCGAGCCATCTGCGCCGCTCTCGAGCAAGCAGGACTCCGGCTCTCCGACATTCGCTGGATCGTTCCCAGCAATGTCAGCCTGCGGAGCTGGACCATCCTCGCCCAATTGCTCCGGATCCCGGTGAGCCGAATCTGGTCCAAGAACATCGCCCGCGTCGGGCATACCGTCTGTTGCGATCACGTGATCAACCTCCGCGACATGAGCCAGGAAGGCGCGCTGACCAGGGGCGACCACCTGCTCCTGTTCACCTTCGGCTTTGGCGCGAGCTGGACGACCCTCATCCTGCAGCATTAGCCGATGAGCGGGGCGCGGTCGTTGCTCATCACGGGATGTACTGGCATGGCCGGTCGCGAATTGACACGCCACCTCCTGACGCGTACCAATGTGTCTCTGACCCTGCTCGTGCACGACACCGGCAAGGCCCTGAGCCGAGCCCGACTGCTTCGAGAGCTGTTTCGCGTGGTACCGACCCCGCCGTTGATCGGTCGCGTCCGGTTGGTACGAGGGGATCTGACGAAGGAACGCCTGGGGCTTCCTGGCAGCATTCATGCCGAACTCGCCTCGAGCGTGGACGGCATCATCCACGCGGCAGCGACGACGCGGTTCGATCGCCCGCTCGCGGAAGCCCGTCGCGTCAACGTCCTCGCGACCGAGCACCTGGTTCGCTTTGCGAGGCATTGCCGCAACCTCACCCGGTTCGGGATGCTGAGCACGGTCTTTGTCAGCGGCCGGCGCCGCGGACGCATCCTGGAATCCGAGCGGGTGCACAACGTCGGTTTCGTCAACACCTACGAGCAATCGAAGTACGAGGCGGAAGCGCGCCTCGAAACGAGCGGCGTACCGTATGTCATCTACCGCCTCTCCACACTGGTCGGCGACAGCCGGACAGGCTTCACGAGCCACTTCACCACCCCACACCAGGCGCTCCGGGTCATGCATCTCGGCCTGGCGTCGCTGGTCCCCGGCCTCGCCGACTGTTCGGTCGACCTGATTCCGACGGACTGGGCGGCCGTGACGATCGTGAACCACTTTCTGAACCCGTCGCCGGCGGGCCAGGTCATCCATCTCGTCGCCGGGGCGACCCGGTCCTACAGCCTCGCGCAAGTGATTGACGAGAGCTATGCGCGGCTGGGCGAGTTCGATCCGGCCTGGAAGGCGCGCCACTATCCCAAACCCGTGATCGCGACGCAAGCCGCGTTCCAGCTGCTGGTTCGCTCAGCCGAACAGGCCAGGGATCCGTTGATGATCGGCGTCCTCGGCATGCTGAAGTACTTCACCGAGCAGTTCAGCTATCCGAAGGATTTCGAAACGACGAGTCTCAATGGCGCGGAGCCGCCGCCGGACATCCGTGACTACTACGGTCGCGTGGTGGCCTATTGCCTGAAAACCAGGTGGGGACGCCGTGCCTGATCCCGAAAGCGAGCAGCTGCTGGATTTCGTCCGACGCCGGCTGATCAAGCAAAAGCGTGTCCGCGTTGACGCCGACACAGCTCTATTCGAACGCCGGCTTATCGATTCGATCAACATCCTCTACCTGATTGGCTACGTCGAAAAGGCGCTCGGGCGCCGGCTGACTGACGATGAGATGGTCATGTCGAACTTCCGCAGCGTGCGAGTCATCGCCACCACCTTCCTCCGTGGTTGACGAACGACTCACGCGCGGCGGTTACCTATCGGGCGAGACCGGCGCGGTCCTGTTGCAGGGTCCAGCGGCGGAGCTGTTCGCACGCTGGCGGTACTTTCTTGCCCGGTGTTTGGTATCGTCGGCCGTCGAGACGGTCGAGACTCCGGTTTTCATCGATCGCCAGGTGCTGACCACATCGAAGTACGTCGCGCACTTTCCGCAGCAGGTCGTCGTGGGTCGAGGCTACCGCGCACCTGGATCCCGGAGCCGGTACCTGACACCGGCCACCTGCCTTCATTGGTATGGGCGCCTCGCAGGAACAGGGCTTGCCGGCGATCATCGCTCCGCATTCGTCGTGGGCCCCTGCGCTCGCGCTGAGCGCGGCCGAACGGCTTTTCCCTACCGGCTGGCGGCGTTCCACATGGCCGAGCTCGTCGTTTTCGGCTCCGCGCGTGTGGTCGAGCGTGAAGCCTCGGAGGTGGAAGAGACGCTCGCCACGTCCTTTCGCCGCCTCGGGATTGGTGGTGGCTTTCAGCCGGCGACCGATGCCTTCTTTTTGCCGTCGAGTCGGGGCGCCAGGCTCATGCAGCAGCTGAAAGGCTTGAAACGCGAGTTCACGAGCCCCCTCGACGGCCATGACATCGCGCTTGCCTCGATCAACCGGCACGAGGACTTCTTCGCCATGGCGTTCAGAATCAGACTCGCGAGCGGCCAACCTGCCCACTCGTTTTGCGTCGCATTCGGCCTCGAGCGCCTCACCGCCGCCGGCCTTCTCACCTGGGGTCCTGACCCGGCACAGTGGCCGAAGGCCTTGTCGGCGTGAGCACATTCCACAACCGCACGCGACGCACCGCGTCGATTCCGCGGCGACTGCTACGAGAAGGCAAGCTCCACCTTCTCCCGGTGTATTACCTCGGCCTCACCAGCGAGCTCGGCAGAGAGGCGATCGAAAATTCGGGCAGCTACGACTTCGCCGACCACATCTACGGCAACCGGCCTGCGGGGCGGTTCCTCATCGGTTACCTGCTGGATGCGGTCTTCCTCAACCTCAAGTCGGCCCGCGCCCTTCGCTCGCGCTACCGGTACGCCCGTCGGGAAATTCAGCGAGTCATTCTCGAGCGAGCCGACCCCATTGACGTTCTCGCGGTGCCGTGCGGACTGGCGCGCGAGTTGTTCGACGTGTCGGCCTGGCTGACGGATGAGCACCCCAACCGGCAGGTTCGGCTTTTCGGCATGGACCTCGATCAGGAACTCGTGATGCGACTCGCTTCCACCAGCCGACAACTCGGGTTGGCGATGGAATTTCTCTGTGGCGATGCCCTCTTCGCAGACGCCTATCCGGCAAGGCCGTTCGACGGGATCGTCAGCCTCGGGTTCACCGAGTTCCTCGATGACTCGCTTGCCACCGCCTTCTACCGGCTGGCGTACAGCAAACTCAAGCCCGGCGGTCGGTTCATCACCTCCGGAATGCGACCCCACAGGCTATCGGACTACCTTCTGCGCAATGTCGCCGACCTGCAGACCTCCTATCGATCGCCGGAGACTTTGAGAGGATTAGCGCGGCAAGCCGGCTTTGAGCCGATTTCGACCTATGAGGACCGCACGGGGCTGCAGACCATGCTGATCGGAGCCAAGCAGGCATGAAAACGCTTCAAACCGTCCACCGCAAGCTCTTCGAGCAGAAGCTCGCCTGGTCGCGGATCGACAAGCAGAAGGCGCTGGCGCAGCCCGAGCAGCTCGAGCTGTTGCGTGAAGCATGCCTGGTCGAGTCCTACCTCCCGGTCTACACAGGGAAGATGATGGGGCTGTTCTGGGACGACCTCGATGCGACCACGATCTTCACCATCGAGTCGATCGAAGCCTACGGCCATTACTACGTGCTGCGGCGGTACCTGGAGACGATCGGATACAAGCCGGTTTCCGACGAGGAGGTGCTGGAGTTGCGCGAGCGCGAGCGCAGCGTGGTCTACACCGACCAGGTCCGCGAACTTGTCAACTTCATGGGTACTGAGCACTTTGCCGCCCAATTCTTCATGGACATGTCCCAATTGCTGGACGAACCGGTCCTGGCGACCATCCTTCCGGAGTTCGCCGCGGAAGAGGTCGTCCACTCGCAGTTTGCCTTCGATCTACTGCAGGCGCGCGTGCGGAAAGATCCGGGCGCCAAGGGGGAGATCCTCGAGCACGCGCGCAACTTCAAACATGTTGGCGCCTACGTCCGCCCGTACGTTCCCCCGGCCAAAGGGGACAATGTACGGAGCATCCTCGCCTTCAACGAGAAGTTCGAGAAGCTCCTCGGTCAACCGCTGAGCGACTTCCTGGTTGAGGAGGTACCCGATGCTGTCCGCTGAGGAGCTCCACATCCTGAGCTTCTACCGGGCCTCGGAGCTCGCGGGCTCTATGCTCCTCGGCAAGCTTGCCCTCCACACCAACCACGATCATTTGCGAGTGCCGCTCACCGAGCAATGCCTCGAAGAAGCGAAGCATGCCTGGATGCTGACGCAGACGATCGACAAGCTCGGCGCCGTGCCCGTCAAGATCACGCAGACATACCAGAGCGAGCTCGGCAAAATCTATGGGTTTCCGGAGAGCACCGTTGACATCCTTTGTTTGACCCGCGTGCTCGAGGTCGTCGCGCTCGAGACATATCAGAAGCACGTCGCGATGCGCCGGGTGACACCGGCAGTCAAGGAAACGCTCGAGGCGATCATCGAAGACGAAATCGGTCACATCGACTGGATCCAGGCCGAGCTCGAGAAGCACGCCACTGGGGTCGAAGGTCAGAAGGTCACGCAGGCGATTGCCGCGTCCGAGGCGGCCAGCAGGACCGTGAGCGAGAAGTTCTATGAGAACCCGCTGATTCGGCGGTACCTGGAGCAGGCGACATGAGCGACGATCTCCTCGAGACCATCCGCGAAACCCTCTCGATCCGAGAGGGGGAGATTTCGCTCCGAACTCCGATCACGAAGATCGTTCGTGACTCGATCGACATGGTCGAGCTTGTCGCCGTGCTCAGCGATCGCTACCAGATCGCGATCGATCCGGATGAGCTTCGCCGGATCAAGACCGTTGGCGACATCGCGCGTTATGTGAAGGCTCACCGCGGAGAACCGTCTAACAAACCTCGCGCTCCACGCTTTTGAGCCACTGGTAGGCCTGCGCATCATGCGCCGAGGTGATTTCGAGGCTCTGGTGCGGCGCCATCTCGATGGGGTGCTCGTGCCGCGCGGCTTCGAACTCACCCCGCAGCCTCCCGCGGAGTGGGACGATGAACAGCCGCGTGCGGTTTACGAAGCAGCGCCCGCTGACTTCAACCGACGCTATCCGGCGATCGCATGTGACGATCCGCGGTGCATTGACCTGTGGGTTGAACTCGACCCGAGTACCGGAATGATCAGGGGCGCGCTCAACGGCCCTTCGATCGAAGAGGTCACGAAGAGGCTCGGACTCACTCTGCCCCCGACGTCGGGTCCCCCAAAGTCCGACATTGGGCTGCAACTCACCAATCTCGCCGCGCATCTGGCCGAACTCTTCGACGCGGCGAAGCGCTAGTCGTTAGGCGAACGTTCTCGGCGGGGGGAAACGGGTGGGTAGGTCTGGGGCCTCTACCTGGAAAAGCGCCTCCGGAGCAGGCAACCCATGGAATTGATGCAAACCGAGGTCCGTGAAGGTCACTCCCGGCGGCTCAGAGCCGGCAACCGCCTTCCGAACGGCGCCGGACAGTAGGATCTGGCCGCCGTGGCTCGCAAAAGAAATCCGTGCGGCGGTGTGGACGGCAAGGCCAAGGTATCCCGTGTCGGTCAGGGTCGGGCGGCCGGTGTGAAGACCGATCCGAATTCGGAGCGCAACGCCTTCCGGCCACGCCCGGGCGCGAACCTTCCGCTGGATGGTGAGCGCCGCGTCGAGTCCGGACCGCGCCTGCTCGAAGACGGCGAACATCTCGTCCGCCCGGGTGTCGACTTCACGGCCGCCATGCTCGCGGATTGTCGCCCGTAGCAGGCGTCGAACATCAGCCAGGAATCGCGCGTATCCGTCGCCCAGACGCCCAACAAGACCGGTCGAGTCCTCGATGTCGGTGAAGAGAAAGGTCACGGTTCCCGTCGGCAGCGTGCGGACCTCACCGGCCCGAGCCTGGATCTCACTGTTCATCCATTGGTTCTCGATGGCGAGGGTCACCGCCGCGGTCACCGTGCTCGCGAGCTCTGGATCGGCGAGAACGGAGCGGGCGTGAACCAGCGCCGTCATCGGCTGACCGCGGCGCTGGAGCAGTGTCACCGCGCGATCAGCACCCTCGCCCGGAAGCGCCACGGCCTGACCCTCGCCGTCGAGATAGGCGGAGACAGACTCAGACCAGGAGAGGACCGAGAGCGTCGGGTCACCGAGAACGGTCCGCAGTCGCAGCTCGAGCTGCTCCGGTGTCCCGAGTCCGCCGAGCTCGATGACCGCCTTACCGGCGGCGGCCTGCCGGCTCTGCGAACGCAACTGGCCGGTCATGAAGCCAAGCGGCACGATGCCGTACTTCTTGGCGGCTCTCAGTAGCCGCGTTCGCGCCCGGTCTCGCGCCGCTTCATCCTCGAAACGGACCTGGTTGAAGCGCGCGAGGGCGTTGCGGACGTGAGCCTCGTCGTTGATCGGCAGGCGCCGGTGGCCGCCCGAATCGACGTAGGCGAAGGCGCTGTCCGGTAGCTGGGCACGGGCCTTGCGGCCGAGCTCGGGCATGCCCTTGATTATCGCCATGATCGTGCCGGTAACGAGCCGGTTGCGGCGCCGCCGCAATTCGGTGGAAGCGGGTCGCCAGCAACAGGAGGCACCGAGCTGAGCGGTTACTCGGGGTGGAGGCGTTTGAATGAACCTTGAGAACCTGGTCGTACTGGTGCTGATCGCGGCGGTCTGCGGTTTTGTCGCCGAGCGGATGACCCAGGGCCGCCTGCCCTATGGCCTGGTCGGCGCGATCTTTGGTGCCCTCCTCGGCTCCTGGCTTCTCGTCGAGATGTTTCGCTGGAAGATCCCGGGTGACATGACCGCGGGTGGCGTGCCAATCCTCACGGCGATCCTGGGCGCGGCCGCGATCATCTTCGTGTTGTCCGTGGCGTCGCGCTCGAAGGCACTGCCCGGGGCCGACCGCAAGCGCTCCTAGCCCACAAACCGATTGCCTTGACGCGCTTCCCGAAGTGATCTAGGCTCTGGCTGAGGGATTCACGTGGCTGCTGAGAGCGGAGAAGCTGGTCTGGTTCGTTGTGAGGGATGCCAGGAGATGGTACGGCCCGTGACCGAACATGCGGTCAGCCTGGTCGGCGCCACGGTCGTGACCGTTCATGCGTGTCCGTCCTGTGGCGGGCAAAAGGTCTCGGTCGCGAGCCCCTCCCTCCGATAGACCGCTGCTAGACTCCGGGCGCGCCTCGGGCACGATCACGCACCTCGTCGTTGGCTCCGGAATCACCTTCCACGATCGCGGGGTGTACGTGCTGACAGTCAGGTAAACGCACCGGCGCGGTTCCATCTTTTCGGCCTCCGATCGCCCCCTCCAAGATGAGCCTGATCCTGACGCTTCGATGTAATCTGTCAACGAGCTGGTCCGCAGGCGACCCGCATCAACGGATGGGAGTGGGACGATGAAGACGAGATTCTGGCTCCGGCGCGGTTTAGCCCTCGTACGTATCGGTTTCGGCCTCGGCTTGGTGGCGTCGGCGTCCCTGGGAGTGCAAACCGGCTTGGCGGCCAGTTCCCCTGGCTACAGCCTGGCGAATGTCGGACCCTACGGCGGGGAACCCTCGATCGTCTCGGACAGCGTCGGACAGCTTTATGACACGACCCCGAGCGGGGGAACGCTCACCTACACTTCGACCGACAGGGGCAAGACCTGGCGAGCCGTGACGACCGCGGACCCCAACAGCGGGGACGACTGCCTGGCGACGGACCAATCCAACGCCGTCTACCTATGCAACCTCGCCGGCAGCCAGGGCGTGGCCCCGCTGCAGGCCGACGTCTGGAAATCGGTCGACCATGGGACCACCTGGACGCACGGAGCGGGCGCGCTGCCCCAGTGCGCCACCAGCTGCTCGCCGTTCGGCGTGGACCGCGACTGGGTGGCGGCATCGATCCCGGCCGGCGGCACCACGAACACCGCCGAGGTCGTGCTCATGTACCACGACTTCTACGGTCCGAGCCAGATCTGGGTGAATATCTCGCATGACGGCGGCGCCACGTTCGGGCCGCCCCAGGAAGTGCTCGCCAGCCCATCGGTGACGCCTGGCGCAGTCGCCGGAACGCTGGTGGCGCAGGGCTACACCTTCTGCAACACCGTTCCGGCGGGAGTCCAGATTGTGAAGCCGGGGTTACCGCACGCTGGACGGATCTTTGTGGCGTGGATCGCCGCCGACCTGGCGCAGAACGCGACCGGCTGCAATGTCAGCATGCTGCAGTCGTTCCATACCCTCTGGATTTCTTACTCGGACGACAACGGGCTGACCTGGACGGCACAACAGGCCTTCGATGCGGGCATCGGCCACGACGCGTCAACCCCCTTCGCCGGCTTCACGACTGACAACCAAGGCAATCCGTACTTCGGGTTCGCGAACAACTTGAACTCGAACCCGGCAACCTGCTCGGCCGAGTCCGCGGCGGGTACGGTGCAGATCGATACGTCTTGCGAGTACGACATGTACGTGGTCTGGTCGAAGAATGGTGGCACGACCTGGGACGGCGGCGGAGGGCTGATACCCGGAAGCGCGGCCACTGCCTATCGGGTTAACTCGGTCGCCGAGCGCGGCACCCACTGGTTCCCCGCCATCGCTGCCGGCGATCCCGGACAGGTCGACGTGGCCTATTTGCGGACGTCGGAAATCCTTCCGACCGACGCATTCGGCAAAGCCAACCCTGGCGGTTGCGCAGGACCCGGTCCGGCAAACGGGAATCCGACCAACTATCCGCCGGCCTGCCCATGGAATCTGTACGCGGCGCAGTCGACCAACCTGACCTTGAGCCCCAGCAGCGCGACGTGGTCTACCAGTCAGATCACGACGACGCCGATGCACATCGGTGACATCTGCAACCTGGGCATCTTCTGCCTGGCGCCGAGCTCGAATCGCAACCTGCTCGACTTCATCATGGAGACGCTGGATCCATCGGGATGCGCGCAC
>WNGI01019150.1_pt1 | contig 14604 bp, 17 predicted proteins | sample 5400621 | NCBI WGS metagenome assembly WNGI01 (sample SAMN13153374, study PRJNA577476) | soil metagenome | isolation source: 20 cm soil or saprolite under Garry oak tree replicate 1 | place: USA:California | collected 2016-06-15 | reverse complement strand
GCCAAACCGAGCAGGATGAGGAGCAAGCCCATCGGCAATCACCTCCACTTCCAGAGCCACCTATCGTAGCGACCCTGTCAGGTGACACTTGCGCATCCCGCGCCACCTCCTGCCGCTGCATCGACGATCCTCAAACCGCCCAGCGAAAGGCTCCCGACGGAGAGGTGAACCTTGCTACCGCCGAGGCGTTCGAGGAGCAGGCTTCCGCGGCTGTCCATGGAAGCGAGCGGCCCGATCGCCCTGATAGACCTGTCGGGACTCACGTTCGTGGACTCCAGCCGGATAAGTGCTTCGATCAGGGTCCTAGAGCTCCGCAGCGAGAAGCCCGATCGTCGAACGACCTTTGGCCTATCTCCTCGATCGTGTGATCGCCGCGTCGATCAGCAGGCTCGCCGCAGGCAGAACCACCGGAACGGCTGTCCGTCGATGCACGCATGGAAGGACGAGCCGCACCCCGAGCATCGGTAGAGGCTCCCCCCACACGCGCATCCCGTCCGGCTGATCGGCTCGCAGCGGACGCGGCACGGCTTCGGCGTCACGTGGGCGTCGGCGCGGCGGCGGCCGAGGCCGCTCGCCGCGCCGACGCTCGCGAGTGCGACCGCGCTCGTGCGCGAGAGGAACCCTCGACGCGTGACTGGATGTCGCTCCGGCACCTCAGGCACCGCCCGCCGCCACGATGCGGACCCCCTCGGCCTCTCGCACGAGCCGGAGCACGTCGTCCAGCGTCGCGACGCCGCTGCGAGCGACCACCGCCCCGCCCTCATCGACGACGAAGACGAACGGACTCACGTCGACGCCGAACGCCTGGGAAACCTCGTCGCCCCGTTCGCTCCCGATCCGGACGCGAACATCCGCCGCTCGCCATGGTGCGGGCGTTGCCTCGGCGTCACCGCGGCCGATCACGGCGAGGGGCGGCACCGTTCCTCGGCCGGCGGCACCGACCAGCTCGGGCACCACGTCGTCGCACGCGCGACACGTCGCGTCGGCGAACACGAGGAGATGCCGCCGGCCGGCGAACGCCGACGAGGACGCGACCCCGCCGCCGGGGGTCGCGATGCTCCACACGGGGGCGAGCGTCCCCACGGCAAGGCCACCGCCGAGGTGACTCGGCGCCGCCCCCGATGCCTCGAGCGTATCGACCCGGGCACGCAGTTCCGCGATCTCGCGCACCCCACCGATGAGCGCGAGCCCGAGCCAGATGACCGCGACGAGCAACACACCAGCGGCGATCCAGGCCGGCGCGCTCACGCCACTCCCACCGAGAGCGACCCGAGGCTGGCGTTCATCGCGTGCAGCGCGTGCTCGAGCGTCGGTCCTTCACGGGCCATCACGTACAGGCTGAACGCCCGTCCGTGGAGGGAGAAGAACCGCTGCACCCCGAGTCGTCCGGGACCCGCAGCCTGCAGCGCGCGTGGGTCCAGGTCGTCGACCCCGACGGTGGGCGCTCCCTGCGCCGCGTAGAGCCCTCGATCCGCGAGCGCTGGATCGAGCTCGACGAGCGAGACGAGGACGTGTCCGGGCCGCAGATCGTCGGCGACCTCGGCGGCGTAGGTGTTCTTCGTGACCGGCAACGCGAAGTTCGCCAGCCGGACGACGGCGCCGGGGATCGCGGGCGGGGCCACGTCCGGGCGCCAGACGCGCGCCTCCCACCCTGGGTGGACCTCCACGGCCACGCCGTGTCCGGCGAGCCTCACCACCGCGCCGCTCCGAGCACGGCGAGGCACGCAACGACGGCGCCGACCCCATAGGTGGCTCGCCGGGCCGGAGCCGCCCATCGGACCAGCACGGCGTCCACATGGAGCAGCTGGTCGGGACGGCGAACACCGGCGACCGAGAGCACGGGGGCCGCCCGGGCGAGCCCGAACGTCGTCCCGATCAGGGCGCCCGCGACGGCGCTTCCCGAGAGGCCCGCCGCGAGCCAGGTGACGTAGACCGTCGAGGTGGTCACGACCGTCACCACCCCGGCCCCGAGCTGGATCCCGTAGCCGAACCCCCAGACCCACCCCCGGTACCCCGCGCGCCATCCCTCATCGACCTGCCTGCGGACCGTCGGGAGCCGGAGCCCGAACGAACCGACATCGACGAGGAGTCCCGCGATCACGGCGAGGGCGACCACCCCGAGCCGAGCCGTCACCGGCGTCCGACTCGCGAACGAGGACCCCACGAACCCGAGGGCGCTGCCGACCGCCAACCCGGCGAGCGTCGAGCCGATGAGGTACGCGGTCACCGTCACCCACCAGCGAGACCCGCGTCCCCGCTCCCCGAGCGGGGTGATGCTTCCCAGCATCGACGTTCCTCACGGCGACCACGTCGACCGGAGGCCCGCGGCGACGGCGAGCGCGACGCCGACGACGACCAGCGTCTGCACCGTCGGGGAGCCCATGCCCGGGCTCATGTCCGTGCGGCCAGCTCCTCGTCGAGCAGCGCATCGCGCAGCAGCGACGCCACCTGCTCCCACGACATCGCCGCGCCCTCGCTCCGGACGTCGCCGGTGGCTCCGTCGACGAAGCAGAAGTACGGGGACATCGCGATCCCGAAGTCCTCCCACGCACGCGAGGACTGCACGACCGGGACGTCCGGCGGAGCGAGCTCGCGCAGCTTCGACGGGCTCTCGAACGCCGGGTCCTTCACGACGACGACCACCCGCGCGTCTCCCGGCAACGGCATGCGAACCTCCGGCCGCAGGCCGTCCCAGAACGTCCGGCACGTGAGACACCCCGTCGAGAGGAACGCGAGGACCGTGTTCGACCCGACGGCCATCGAGACGGCCACCGCGTCGCCGTCCGGGGTGGTTCCCGCGATGTCGTGTGCCTCGGTCGCGCGCCAGCGCGGTGACGGCAGGTGCGCCGGGAGTCGTGGTCCGTCGGTGAGGTCGATCGGCTCCGCGTGAACGAGGGGTCCCTCCGGCTCCGCGTCCGGCTCCGGCAGCCGCCGGAGGATCTCGGCATGGCTGCGGAGCAACGCGACGACGACCACCGAGAGCAACGCCAACACCAGCGTCTCCACGATCACGACGGCGACCAGCATCAGAGGCACCCCGCCTCGTGCAGACAGGTGTGCTGGTCGACGGCGACGCTGCAGTTGCAGTTGAGGCAGTCGATCCGGCACGGGATCACGCACGTCACGAGCCGGCACTGGATCGGGGTCACGTGCGGGATCTGCGTGTTGCAGTTCCCGTAGCGGAAGACCACGCAGCAGGTCTTGAAGTTCGAACAGTTCTGATCGCCACAGTGGCAGCCTCCCGGGCACGCCGCGCCCGGGTTCATCGAGCAGTCGAGGTAGTAGCGCATGTTGGTGGTCCCGCAGAGCGCGGCCTTGCCGTAATTGCACTGCCACCAGCCGCCGACGAACGTGTTCGGCGGGCAGCCGAAGTTGTTGCCGCCGGGGAGCGTGCAGCAGAACGCCGTGTACGAGCCGCAGCACCTGCTGCCGGGCGGACAGGTCGAGCACGAGCGGCGGACCAAGGCATCGGCCGTCACGGGGCGCGCCGCGTAGCGGACCGGGGCGACCGAGAACGCACTCGCCGCGTGCGCGAGACGTTCGAGCCGGCGGGAGCTTCGCGCCCGCCGTGGATGGGTCCGCGGATCGCGCCGGGTCCGGACGGTCCGGATCGCGCGATCCAGGGTCACGCTCATCCGGGAGCTCCGATGTCCGCTGGCACACCCGGCCAAAGGCTCGGATGGCCCGGTCCGATCCCCGCGATCGACAGCGCGTCCTCGGCGACGAGGTGGCGGTCCGCGTGGGACGCGGAGGGCTGGTCCACGGGCGGCGCCCACCCGCGCCAGGCGGCAGGCACCTCCGTCACCGCGACGACGACGAGCCATCCCGCGAGCGCCAGGCCCGCGATCACCGGCACCGATCCCCAGCCCAGCGCGACGAGCCACTCGGTCGCGGACGGACCCCGTGCAGCGAGATACAGCAGCCCCGTGGCGGCCGCGATCACGTCCAACCCGAGGTGGAGCAGGCTCGGAGGCACCGCCTTCGAGCCTGCGCAGCCGCACGAGCCCGCGGTGGGGTGCGTGCGCAGCACGTAGCCCACGAACCCCGCGAACGCGAGATAGACGATCGCGAGCGCGAGCGCGCCGCCCCGCGCCGGCGCCGCGGCCGCGAACGCGGCCGCGGCGCACTCCCCCGCGCCCAGGCCGCGCGCGACCGCGCGGGACCCCGGCAGGCCGGCATCCAGCATCGCCTGCGCGGTCGCGCGCGGCCCGACCAGCTTGAGCACGCCGGAGACGAGCAGGAGCGAGGCTGCCAGGAAGTACAGGGGGGCGATCGTGTCGGGCGTCACGTCCCGACGACCGTATCGGCCGGCCGATGCCGAATCAAACATCGCACAGGAAGGAAACGCGAGTCGGGGTCGGTTCAGGACGGCGCCGCGCTGAGCGCTCGCGCATCCACCAGCCGTGCGAGCGCCTCGACCGACGCCGGCGCGAACGACGTGCCGACCACCACGAGCACGAGGTTCACGTCGCGCCAGCCGAGGACCGTGACGCCGGCGCCGTCCGCGTTCGTCGCGTCGAGCCGGTAGGACTCGTTCCCGAGCGCCGGCGGCGCGCCCTCGGTCGCGCCCCGGAGCTGACGGGAACGCAGATCGTCGAGGAAGCGGCCGAGCGATGCCGACGCCCCTTCGTCCCGGGCGAAGACGGCGACGGTCCCCTGCACGATCGGATCGCGGGCCGTGAGGTGGCCACCCGACACGCGCTCGGCGGGAACGAACAGCGCCCCGTTCCCCAGCTCGAAGCCGTCGCCGGCCAGCCGCGCCCGCTCGGCATCGTCGCGCGCGAACGCGTCCAGATCCTGATCCCCGGAGAACTGCGGCACGTAGGCGAGCCCCGCCGGCGCGTCCGCGGGACGCAGCTCGATCGCCACCAGGTCGGACGGTTGGTATCGAGGCGTCGAGGGGTGCGAACACGCGACGATCGTCACGAGGAGCAGCGCCCACCGGCGACCCTTCACCGCGCGACGCTACCATCGGGAGATGCGAGACCTCCGTGCCCTGCCGAAGGCGGAGCTGCACATCCACCTCGAGGGTTCCATCCGGGTCGAGACCCTGCGGGAACTCGCGGATCGCAGCGGCGGAGCCCTCCCGCACGGGCTGCGCGGGAACACGTGGCGGTTCGACGGGTTCCTCGACTTCATCCAGAACTACACGGAGGCGTGCGCGCTTTTGAACCGGCCCGAGGACTTCCGGCGAGTCGCGGAGGAGTTCTGCGCGGACCTCGCGATCGCGGGGGTCCCCTACGCCGAAGCGGTTTTCAGCCCGGCGAACCACGCGGCACGGCTGGGGGACTGGTTCGGCCCGATCGAAGCGGTGCTGGACGGTCTGGACGCGGGCCGGCGGGACCATGGCGTGGTCGTCCGGGTGTGCCCCGACGTCGTCCGCGACCTGGGGATGGACGAGGCCGAGCGGACACTCGAGGTGGCGACGAAGTTCGCCGGGCACGGTGTCGTGGCACTGAACGCCCCCCACGCCGGGGAGTGGGCCGGGCCCGAGAACGTCTGGCAGACCCTCGAGCACTACGCGCCCGACCGGATCGGTCACGGCGTCCGCTCGATCGAGGATCCGCGCCTGCTCGAGGTGCTCGCGGCCCGAGGGATCCCGTTGGAGGTCGCCCCGATCTCCAACGTCGCGACCGGCGTCTACGCCTCGCTCGACGATCATCCGTTCGCGCGTCTGCGCGACGCGGGCGTGATCGTCACGCTCAACTCCGACGACCCATCGATGTTCGGGGGGTGGGTCGACCGGGTGTACGTGGCCGCGCAGGACACCTGGACGTTCTCCGACGACGTGCTCGCCGATCTCGCGGCGGCGAGCGTTCGTGCGAGCTTCGCTGACGATGGCATGAAAGCGATCCTACTCGCGGGGATCGACCGCTGGCTCGCGTCCCCTGCCTGAAGCGTTACGCGGACGGCGACCCGCTCGCCGGCGGCGGGGCCTTCGCCGTGTCGATCGTCAGCGACTCGATGTACACGGCCTTCGTGGGGGCTCCGTCGTAGTTCTTCTGCTTGGGCATCAGCGCGTTGATCGTCTTCGCGACGTCGAGACCGCTCACGACCTTCCCGAAGATCGTGTAGTTCGGGTTGCCGTCAAGGTTCGTCCCCTGCGAACCGGTGATGATGAAGAACTGACTCCCGCCCGTGTTCGCTCCGCCGTTGGCCATCGCCGCGGTCCCGGGCGAGTAGTGCTCCTTGCCGGTCAGCTCGTCCGGGATCGAGTAGCCCGGGCCACCCGAGCCGGTGCCCAGGGGGTCGCCGGTCTGGATCACGTCGATCGAGTCGACCACGCGGTGGAAGAACTGACCGTCGAAATACCCCTTCTCCGCGAGGAACACGAAGCTCGCCGACGTCTGCGGCGCGCTCGTGGGGTCCAGCTGGATCCGGATGGTCCCGCACGAGGTGCGCATCACGGCCGTGTAGACCGTGTCCTTCTTCAGGACGTCGTTCGGCGCCGGCGCGTGGTCGAACTGCGGCTTCGGCGTGTCGGCGGCCGCGGGACGCGTCCCGCCACACGCGACCTGCTTGGCGGGCGACGCCTCGGCCGTGACCGTCCCGGTCTTCGTCGGGAGGCCCCCCGTGGCCGGGGCCGACGGCGTGGTGGTGGCGGTGGGTGTCGCGTCGACGGTCGGGTTGTCGTTCTTGTCGAACAGCAACGCCGCGCCGATGCCGATCGCGGCGAGCCCGACGACGGCCCCGACGATCCCGGCCGTGATCTTGCGGCGGCGCTGCGACTGCGTCTGCTCGGCCCTGCGGCGCGCGGCGAGCTTCGCGAGATGGCGTTCCCTCGACCGGCTGGGCATGGCGGGACAGGTTATCGAACGCCCAGCGCCTCGAACGCGAGGCCGTCCAGGATGTCGGTCTCGGACACGAGCGTTCGCTCGTATCCGAAGCGCCGCATGACCTCCACCAGGATCACGGCCCCCGCGACGATCACGTCCCCACGGCCGGGAGCCATGACCGGGATCGCCGCGCGTTCGTCGTTCGTCAAGCCGATCAGCTGGCCCAGCACGCGCTCGGCCTCGGCCGCGGTCAGCCACGTCCGGTGGGTCCGATCGGGATCGTAGCGGCCGAGGCCGAGCGCGATCGCCTTGATCGTCGTCGCCGTCCCCGCGACGCTGACGAAGGTCGTGGCCTCACCGACCGGGACCGCCGCGGCGGCCTGCTCGATCCCCCGTCGAACCTCGGCGCGAAGGCCGTCGAGGTCCTCGGGCGCGGGGGGATCGCTGCGGATCGTGCGTTCGGTCAGCCGCACGGAGCCCATCTGCACGCTGGTCGCGTGCTCGGTGACCGCCGGCTCCCGGCCGAGCACGAACTCCGTCGACCCACCACCGATGTCCACGACGAGGAACGGTCCGTCTCGCGCGTCCAGACCGCGCGTCGCACCGAGGAACGAGAGCGTAGCTTCCTGCTCACCCGTGATCACCTCGAGCTCCGACCCGGCCGCTCGGCGAACGGCGTCGGCGAGTTGTTCCCGGTTCGCTGCATCGCGCGTCGCGCTCGTTGCCGCGACGCGGATCGACTCGGCCGAGAGAGCGCGCGCGCGTCGGCAGTACCGCTCGATAACGGCGATCGTCCGCGCCAGCGCTTCGGGCTCGAACCGGCCGGTCCGATCGACGCCTCGCCCGAGCCGCGTGATGATCATGTCGCGCGCGAGCTCGGTCGGTTCGGCGCCGCCGTCGGCCGGCTCGAGGACCAGCAGCCGGCACGAGTTCGTGCCCTGGTCGATCGCGGCGACGCGGTGCGCACGCTGCGTCGCGTGCACCGGCTCGACCCGCTCGGCGACCCACCGGCCCACGACGTCGTCGCCGCCTCCCAGATGGTTCGCGTAGTGGGCGTGCAGGCACTTGATGCCTCGGCGCGTGCCGCCGACGCCACCCCAGGCCCGCGCTTCGAGAAGCTCACGCGCCCGATCCTCCGCGGCCTCTTCGTGTGCGGCCGCGAGCTCAGCCCGGAACGTCTCGTCGTTCTCCGAACGCTCGTTGAGACGGGCGATCCATCCTGCGGCTTCCAGCCGCGAGACGTGCTTGACCGCGTCCGGACAGGTGAGCCAGTGGGTGGTGGGGAACGGCGCGCCACCGGCGTCCACGGGCGCGTTCCGGATCACGAGCGGATGACCACCGGTGCATCGGGCGATCACGGTGAAGGGGATCGTGGGCTCGCGGCCGAGCTGCTCGGCGACGGTTGCGAGATCTGCCGCGCGAAGTTCGCCGTGCTCGACGCCGGAGGTGCCGGTGTTCGTCAACCGGTTGACACCCCTGCCGGGGTCTGGGCAGCCGCACTCGTCAACATCCTCACGAGGGCGACGGCCGTCGTTGTCGTGAAGGGGTTGACACGAACGTCCGGCAGGGTGGCCACGCTCCTGGTAAGAGGTTGACACGCAGGCGCGGCGTGCGGCGGGGCCGAAGGCCCTCCTACTTGCGCTTGTGCTCGGTCGCGCGTCGGAAGTCGACCTGCCGCTCCTCGCTCTGCCGCATGAACTTCTTCAGCATCTGCTCGAACCCAGGGTCCGAGCCCCGGCGCGAGGCCCGCGGCGGCGCCGGGTCCTGGAGCGCCTTGATGGACAGGTCGATCTTGCCGTCGTCCTTGATGGCCACGACCTTCGCCTCGACGCTGTCTCCTTCGCGAAGATGCTCCCGGACGTCCTTCACGTAGTTCCTGTCGATCTCGGAGATATGGACGAGCCCCATCCGCCCGTCCTCGAGCTGCAGGAACGCTCCGTAGTTCTCGATCCGCGCCACGGTGCCCGTGATGGTCGCACCGACCTCGATCTCAGCGATGTCGCCGTCCCCTTCCGCCGGTCCGGGCCGTTCCCGGACGCCGGCCAAGTCTGCGGGACGGGCCATCACCCGTCAATCGAGGTGCGGGGCGGTCCCGTAGGATCGCCCGATGGAGGTCCGGACCCACGACGATCCCGCGTCCTGGGTGGAAGCGGTCCTGCCCCTGCTCATGCTCGACGAGGCTCGCCACAACCTCCACCTCGGCCTGGCCAACACGCTCGTCCACCACCCCGCGGTCTATCCGTCGAAGCACCTCTGGAGCGTGGAGGACGCAGGCACGGTGGTCGGCGCCGCGCTCCAGACGCCTCCGCACAACCTCGTCCTGGCCCAGCCCGCCGCGGAGGGCGCGAACGACCTCCTCGCGGACGCGATCGGGTCCGCGGGGATCCAACTCCCCGGGGTCATCGGGGGGCTCCCCGAAGCCGACGCGTTCGCGTCCGGCTGGTGCGCCGGCACGGGCGACACCGCCCGACGCGTGATGGGACAGGGGATCTACGCGCTCACCGAGGTCCGCGGCGTGCCGGCTGCCGCCGGCACGCCGCGGACCGCCGCCGCCCACGACCTGGAGCTCATCGAAAGCTGGATCCAAGCGTTCGAGGACGAGGTCGTTCCCGAGGCGCTGCGCGGGGATCCCGCGCAGCGCCACCGCCGCCTCGAGTCCATCCTCGGGTCCGACGAAGAGGGCATCTGGCTGTGGGAAGCGGGAAGGCAGGTCGTTTCGCTCTCCGGGTTCGGGGGTCCGACCCCGAACGGGATCCGGATCGGACCGGTGTACACACCACCCCAGCACCGAGGTCGCGGGTACGCGACGGCGTTGGTCGCAGACCTCAGCCGTCACCAACTCGCGGGCGGGCGGCGCTTCTGCTTCCTCCACACGGATCTCGCGAACCCGACGTCCAACGCGATCTACGTGAGGATCGGGTACCGGCGCGTGTGCGACTCGGTCGTGCTGGCGTTCGGAACCGCTTGAGCCGGATCCGACTCAGCCGCAGTCGGGCAGCGTCGGCGCGCGGCCCTTCGGGATCGGCACGAACGCGATCTCGCCGGGGTTGACCATCCCGAGGCATTCGCGGGCCAGTCGCTCGAGCGTCGACGGATCGTTCAGGTCCGCGATCCGCCGCTCGAGCTCGGTGTTCTGTTCCTGGAGTTGGTCCGCCTGTCGTTGGAGCCCCTGGAGCTCGGATCGCTGGACGAGGTACGCGCGCATCGGAGCGACCGCGAAGACTCCCACGAGGAAGATCGCGACCAGCAGGATCGAGGCGCGAGGCGTCAATCGGACCCGGCCCGAGCGGCCGCTCGGTCGGTGCCCATCCTTCCCCCGGGCTGCGGCGGGGGAAGTCGCCGTGGCCCGCGCGCTCATGGCGCCCGATCGCCCCCGGGTGGTCGCCCCGCGAACGGCGAGCCGAACCGGGCATCCTCGCCGAGCGATCCCTCGATCCGCAGGAGCTGGTTGTACTTGGCCGTCCGCTCACCGCGCGACGGAGCCCCGGACTTCATCTGCCCCGCGTTCGTCGCGACGGCCAGATCGGAGATCGTCGTGTCCTCGGTCTCTCCGCTTCGGTGCGAGACGACGACGCCGAAGCTGGCGCGCTGTGCGGCCTCGATCGCGTCCAGCGTCTCCGTGAGGGTCCCGATCTGGTTCACCTTGATCAAGATCGCGTTCGCCGCGCCGGACCTGATCCCTCGCTCGAGCCGTTCGGTGTTCGTGACGAACAGATCGTCGCCGACCACCTGAACCCGTGCGCCGAGCGCCCGCGTGAGGGAAACCCACCCGTCCCAATCGTCCTCCGCGAGCGGATCCTCGAGCGAGACGATCGGGAACCGATCGAGCAGGTCCGACCAGAAGGCGGTCATATCGTCCGCCGTCCGGTCGGCGCCCTCGAGGTGATAGCGGGCATCCTTGTAGAACTCGGAAGCCGCCGGGTCGAGCGCGATCGCCATCTCCGTGCCGGGCTCCAGACCCACCTGATCGATCGCGCGCATCAGGAACCCCAACGAATCCTCGGCGGTGGCGACGCCGGGAGCGAAGCCGCCCTCATCGCCCACGGCCGTCGACATCCCCGCCTCGTGGAGCAGATCCCGCAACGCGTGGAAGCACTCCACGCCCCAGCGCAGCGCCTCCGAGAACGACGCCGCCCCGACGGGCATCAGCATGAACTCCTGGAGCTCCAGCTCGTTGTCGGCGTGGGCGCCGCCGTTGATCACGTTCAGCACGGGGACCGGGAGCGTGTGCGCGTTCGGTCCTCCGAGGTACCGGAAGAGCTGTTGGCCGGTTGACTCGGCCCCCGCCTTCGCGACGGCGAGCGACACCCCGAGGATCGCGTTCGCGCCGAGGCCGCTCTTCGTCGCCGTCCCGTCGAGATCGATGAGCGTGCGGTCGACGCCGCGCTGGTCGAGGGCATCCATGCCGCGGACGGCCTTCGCGATCGGCCCGTTGACGTTGGCGACCGCGTGCAGGACGCCCTTACCGTGGTACCGATCGGGCTCGGCGTCGCGCAGCTCGAGAGCCTCGTGCTCGCCCGTGGACGCCCCGCTGGGGACGGCCGCCCGCCCGAGCGCGCCGTCATCGAGGACGACGTCGACCTCGATCGTTGGGTTCCCTCGCGAATCGAGGATCTCGCGGGCAGTGACGTCCTCGATCAGCGACATAGCCGGCCGATGGTACCGGACGTTCGGGGCGCCCTCGGGAGGCTCAGCGGTCGGTGTCCCCGGCCGGCGGCTTCGTGAACTGGCGGTAGGTGCCCACGGGGTCGAATCCGAGCTTCCCGTAGAGCCCTTGCGGCCAATCGGCTGCATCCGCGATCAGGAACACGAGGTCCGCGGCGTCGCGCGCAGCGGTGATCGCGGCCGCGAGGAACGCGCGCGCGACGCCGCGGTTCCGGTACGCCTCCAGCGTGTCGACGCTCTCGATCTGTCAAGACCTCGCGGAAGTCGGCGAGGATCTCCGCGGTCTCGGGCGGGTTGCCACCGTGGGCGACGAGGTTCGTCCGAACGATGAACGGTCGGACGGTCGCGAAGTCCGCCTCCTCGACCTGGAGCGGCGGCGGCTCTCGGTCGGGCGGACGGCGCAGCGCCAGGTACACCAGGCGGTCGGCCGCGTAGCCGAGCTCGACCAGGCCGGTCGCGACCCGTGCGCCCTCCGGATCGTTCTCGAACAGGAACTCGCGGTGCCGGAAGCGTGCCAGCGCCCGGTCGGCTTCGGCGGCGAGCTCGCTCGCCGTCGCGTCGCCGACCGGGCGCTCGACCCGCAGGAAGTTGCTGTCCCACCGGTCGGGATAGTCGTCGCGGTAGAGCGCGGTGCCGAACCGCCACGGCTCGATCCTGCTGCTGGTGACGTCCTCGGTCCATCGGCGGAACGCCGTGATCCGTTCGAGGTCATCCCCCCTGTCGGGCACGCTCACGGACAGCTCAGCGGGCTTCTCGGAAGAGCGCCCGAAGGTCGTCCTCGGAGGCCGTCTCCACATCCACGCCACGCTCGGCCGCGAGGACGACGAACCGCTCGTACCGCTCGGCGAACCCGGCGATCGTCCGTCGAAGGGCCGATTCCGGATCCACGCCGAGCTTCCGCGCGACCGCGACGGTCGCGAACAAGACATCCCCAACCTCTTCCTCGGCGTTCTCGGGCGACGTTGCCTCCTCGAGCTCGCCCAGCTCCTCGCGGAGCGCGCCGACCGCGCCGGAGACGCTCCGCCACTCGAACCCCCATCCGGCGGTCCGCCGCTGGACCTTCGCGGCCCGCGCGAGGGCCGGCAAGGACGCCGGGATCCCTTCGTCGACCCCTTTGCGGCCACCGTCCTCCTCGGCCTTGAGCTTCTCCCAGTTGACGAGGACCTCGTCCGCCCCGGTGACGTCGACGTCACCGAACACGTGGGGATGACGGTGGATCAGCTTCCCGATCAGCCCGTCGGCGACGTCGTCGATGTCCCATCGGCCTTCGTCGGCCGCGATCTGGGCGTGGAAGGTGACCTGCAGCAAGAGATCGCCGAGCTCGTCACGCACGGCTCCGTCGTCGTCGGCGTCGATCGCCGCCAGGAGCTCGTGGGTCTCCTCCAGGAGATGGCGCGCCAGCGTGCGGTGCGTCTGCTCGCGATCCCACGGGCACCCATCGGATTCCCGCAGCCGAGCCTGCACCTTCACCAGGTCCAGCAGCCGCTGGCCGCCCCTGGACGAAGGCACCGGACCCACGGGGATGTGATCGGCCGCGTCGCCGGTCATCACGACGGCGAGGCGACCGAGCTCGATGCGGGTGAGGCGGTCGCACTCGGGTCCGTGCTGGTGATCCGCACGACCTGGAGCGTGGAGGGATCGAACCGGCCGAAGCTCGGATCCACATCGATCGCTCCCGCCTGATCCTGCTGGCGAACCCAGTCGCTGAAGGCGTTGGCCTCAGCCTGCTTCAGGGCCTCGTCGCGGACCTGCGCGAAGGGTGTGATCTGCTTGTCCACCAGATGGATCACGTGCCATCCGAACGGCGTGTGCACGGGGCGTGAGATGTCGCCCGGCTTCATCGCGAGCGCGGCGTCGGCGAACGGCTTGACGAACTTGGTCGCGGGGGTCGCGGGAAGCGCTCCGGAGTTCTGCGTCACCGAGCCGTCGATAGAGACCTGCTTCGCGAGGTTCAGGAAGTCGGTCCGGGTCGCTCCCGGGGCGGTCACCTTGCGGTAGACGTCGTCCGCCTCGGCCTTGGTCTTCACCAGGATGTGATCGACCGTGAGCGTGGCGTACTGCGCCGGGTTCTGCTGATAGGCGGTCCGCAACTGCCCGACATCGACCTTCGCCGTCCCCAGGCGGGTCGCGACCTGGTTCTCGAGCAACGAGAGCCGAACGAGCTGAGTGAAGTCGTCGTGCGTGACGTTGTTCGTCGTGAGCAACGCGGCCAGCGTGTCCTTGCCGACCTGAGCCTCGAACCCATCGATCGCCTTCTGGACCTGGTCCTCGGACACGGTGATGCCGTTCTTCGACGCGTAGTCCTGCACCAGCCGGAACTGGATCATCGCCCCGAGCGAGTAGCGGTTGCACGCCGCCTCGGCCGTGTCACCGGCACCGTCCTGCTGTCCGCACGCCGCGTGCTGCAGGCCGAAGAGGCTCTGGAAGACCCCCGCCGTGACGGCCAGCTGCGCGTCGGTGACCTCGGTCCCGGCGACGTGGGCGGCCGCGGGCACCCCGGCGGCGCGTCCGCACGCGGTCGTGAGGACGATGAGGGCAGTCCCCAGGACGAGCGGAACGAGACGGCGAGAGGGATGCATCCTTGAAGTTTACGAGGCGGCCGGCGCAGCGGGTTCGGGGAGCGCGAGGCCCAGTTCGGCCGGCTCGCCGACCGCCTCACGCAGTCGCGCCTCGACCCACCGGACCAGATCGGCACCGAAGATCCGCTCGGGGACCAGGTTGAGCGTTCGCTTCGTCGCGTGATACGTCGCTCCCGGGATCCGCTCCGGAAGATCGACGAGCGACGCGTCGGGGATGGCGACGGGGGTGAGCCGAACCTGATCCCGGTACGTCGTCACCTCCTCGACCGCGAGACGAGCCGCCGTGAGTCGCAGCGACGCGATCGCGAACAGGACCTCGACCTGCTCCGGGAGCGCGCCGTACCGGTCGATCGTCTCGTCGCGGATCTCGCCCAGCACCGCATGGTCCCCGGCGAGCGAGATGCGCCGGTAGAGCTCGAGGCGGAGGGCTTCCTGCGCGACCCAGCCCGGGGGGACGAACGCTTTCACGGGCAGGTCGATCCGGAGCTCCTTCTGACGCTCGATCGGCTGCCCTTGGAGCTCGCGGACCGATTCCTGGAGGATCCGCGCGTACGCGTCGAACCCGACCGCGGCGATGTGACCGC
>WNGI01013388.1_pt1 | contig 14606 bp, 16 predicted proteins | sample 5400621 | NCBI WGS metagenome assembly WNGI01 (sample SAMN13153374, study PRJNA577476) | soil metagenome | isolation source: 20 cm soil or saprolite under Garry oak tree replicate 1 | place: USA:California | collected 2016-06-15 | reverse complement strand
CGCCGTCGGACTTGCCAGAACGACTGAAGCGAAAGGAATTGTGCTGCTACGCCCACGCATGCTCCCCCCGGGCACATAACCCGGTGTCAGGAGCAGAACTTGGACGCGGTGTGCGTCTTGGGAATCCGGGGAGTCTGCTTACCATCCCCAGAGAAAAACCAAAATGATATTAGCGCGCTGGCCGGTGCGGCTCAAGAGCCTGTCTTTACTACACTGGCCCGTGTCTGGCCCTTCTCTCCAAATTGGAATCTATCGCTTGGAGCGTGCTCGCGCATGTTCGTTCACGGCCCCGAGGCGTTGCCGAGCAGCACTGGTATCGGCCCATTGTCGAAAGCGTCTCGCTAAGCATGCATCTTAAGCGTCTCGCTAAGCATGCATCTTTATTGCGCCTCCAATCGCCTTCCAAGCCGAGTGGCCACCTTTCATGTACATCGCGTCGAATCCGGCTTCTCGCAGCGCGATGGCGGTTCTGCATCCAACGTGGAATCCGTAAACACAAAAAACGACGACCGGATCCGCTTTCGACAGTTCACCGACCCAGTCCTGCATGCGATCCGGATCGCGCCATACAGCGCCGTCCATGATGTCCTGCGTTCGCGAAAAATAGTGCTTAGGCCGAGCATCAATGATCTGCACCTGCTTGCCGCCGTCGAGCATCGCCTTTACTTCCTCGGCTCCGACTCCTGGCACATCCGCGAATTCCTTTTGTACAAGGGGCCGCGGCGGCTCGACCTTTGATGCGTCCTCATAGCGCGCTTGTACGGCGCTCCAATCGATGTTGCGCATGAAGGCATCGACGTACGCCTTCGATTGGCACCGAAATCGATGTGGTAGGCATGCTCGTACATATCGAGCGCCAGGATCGGGATGCCACCCGCCAATGTCTGGCTGTGATCCGCCGCATACTGATTGATCAGGCGACGATCGCGTGGAACATAGACGAGCAACGCCCAGCCCGAGCCGCCTGCCAAGCCGTGCGCCATCGCGACGAACTCGTTGCGCCACCGTTCCACGGAGCCAAAGTCTCGCGCAAGCGCCGCCGCCAGCGTTTCGGTCGGCTTTCCTTCTAGGCCACCCAAGCTGGCAAAGTACAGCTCGTGAAGAAGCGTCGAATTGAGGGCGACGAGCTCCTCTCGCTTCAAACCACTGATCACGTAGCCGGGCGTCTTGTCAAAGTCCAGCGACTCCAGTTGTTCCGTAAGTGCGTTGAGGCGCCGGAGTGCCCCGCCGTAGTTGTTCTCGTAATGACTTTCTATGAGCCGCTGCGACAAACCGTTCAAAAGCCAAGGACGACAGAAGATGGGAGTAAGTTGATACCGCATGTCATAGCCTCCAATAACAAAATTGAGCGGCGTCGGCGCGCCAAAATCTCGGAGCGGCGATGCACTGACATGACGGTGAATTCGACAGTGCCCGCGCTTGGCGCGTAACGCTTACAGGATTGGACGGGGCACCGTCTTGGAGGGAATGATCCCGGGGGCCTGTTACGCCCACCAACAGTGTACGCCAGCGCCAGCCCGCGTGCCAATGTCTGCCGCGTCCCACCCCCGAGGTCTTCGACTCGGCGCCATTTCGGGAGGAACGCTTCGGGCGTCCGAGTTTTAGCGGTGGTGACGCGAAGGGTTTTATGGGCGATAAAACGAATCGCCTTACTTATCCGAGGGGGGATCGTCAAGGCGCGCACTCGCACGCCCGGGATCAGAATCGGTCGTGACGGTCAGCGCATCATCGACAAGGAGCACCGTGGCGTGGGCATCTATCTCGGCTCGGCCGATCAGGCAAGAAGAAGCCGAGCAAAGACTGGCGGACGAAATTGCGCGTGTAAATGCCACGCTTGAGCGCAACGCGAATCCGCGCCCAAGATTCGTGGACTGCGCCGCGCGCTATCTCGAGCAGTCGAAGAACAGGCGCTCAGTCGGTGTTACTGCGTGGCATGTCCGACTGCTTACTTCCTATATCGGCAAACTTGACGTACACCGGATCCACGATGGAACGCTCGAGCCCTTTGTCGCTGACCGACTGGCGTCAGGCGTCACGGCGACCACCACAATCGTAACCTCGAGATCGTGCGTACCATCCTGAACCGCGCGGCACGGTCGTATCGTGATAACCCCGCGCGCGCATGGCCCCGAGCGGTGGCGGACCGCGCCCGCGAACGCGTTGTGTATCCAAGCTGAAGCTCATATCGCTCAGCCAGACGCGCGTCCACGCACGTCGGATATAAGGCGATCGATCCGAAAATATTCCAGTTCGCGATGCTAGGTTCAGCAAACGTTGAGCCGCCGGCTTCTCGCCGAGAGGACAGTCGATTGGGTGCCGCGATTGTTGCCGCTTCGCCACATTTGGGACTTGGGGGCAACGAGCGTCGGGACGCGCTCTCGGATCCCGACGCATACGTTGCGCAACGCGCGTTACTTGTTGTGACCCGGAGGCCCCGCGGGTACCAGCGAGCCAAATAGGCCATGCGATTCGTCGTCGGGCCCAGAGGTGAAGAAAAGCGTGTTGCTCGGCCCGGACCCCGCGGTGCCGCCTTTGCCGAATTGCAGAGCCCACAAGCCATCGATCTTGAGCGGCGGACCATTTTCGCTATGCAATTGACCGAGCAGCTCGGCTTCGCCGGAGGTGCTCAAATCGTACGCATGGATTTTGCCGTCGCCGAAGTTGCCGACGAGCAGCGCATCGCTGAAAAGTCCGAAATCGCCGGGCGACAGCGCCAATCCCCAAGGTGAATTGAGCGGTCCCTTCGACGCCACGCGGCGAAGCAAATTGCCCGCGGTGTCATAGGCGTCAATGTAGCCGTGTCCGACGCCCGCGACATCGTCTACGGCGTCTTCACCCTGCAACGCGTAGGTCACGTAAAGCGTGCTGTTGATGATCTGAATGCCGAACGGCGCATAGCCGGCTGGCAGGTTCGCGTCGACGAATGCGCCGGGAAGCGTAAGAAGCTTGAACTGATAGTCGAAAACATCGACAGTTCCCGCATGGAAGTTCGTCGCGTAGAGCCGAGCGGTCGTGCCGGTACCCGCGATCGCGAGTCCTTTGTAGATCGCGCCGGCGACCGTCATGCCGACTTGCGCCTGTGTCGACCCAGCCGCTGGGACATTGGGATTCCACCCCGAGATGATCCCGGCCTCGCTCGAAAAAATGAACACCGCCGAGCCGCTGGCCGCTCCATTTTTCACGACGAACGCAGTGCTGCCCGCGCTGTTCCAGACCGCCCCCGTCGGCTTCCCGCCGGGAATCGATACGACCAATGACGGTATCGTATTCGTTGCTGCGTTATACAGCGTCGATACACCGCTGCCGTTGTCCGCGATCCACCATGGCGATGTCGGGCTCGACGTAAGCCCCCACGCGTTGATCACAAAGCCGTCTTCGAACCTGGCATCGATCACGCTCTTGTCGTCGGAGATCAGATTAGTCTGCTTGTAGAACGGGGTCTGTGCGATCGCAAGCTGCGAGCCGCCGAGTGCAAACCCGATCGACAGCAATGCGATTGCTGAACAAACTTTTCGCATGGCCACTCCTCCTGTTGAATGCAAAGCATGCCTAAGCACAGCGCACGCCGCGGATGTACGGCGAATTCAATATCCGCGCGCCACACCAGAGCGTCAAGCGGTTCGCGAAGAATATATTTTGACAAGACGCGCTGCATGTTCGGAATATCTTCTTCCTGTTTTTGTTTATTTAGTTTGTTGGATGCTGGCGCCGCGTTTGTCAGCGAATTGTCAGCCTATTCCATGCAGCGCTTGTGCTGCGTCAACGCGTCGCCATCCGACAGAAATCCGCGGTTCGGTTAACGGAATACGCCGATGCGCAACTGTGTTTGTTTGCTGCGTCATTGGCGCTATAGTCGATGAAGTAGGACGGCGACGTCGATTGCGAGTCGTCGAGCACGTTTCCGGGCATGTCCGGAAAACGAAGGGATCGCGGATGAACGCGTATCTCGCACGCGCACCTCCCGGGCGAGTTGCTTGCGCCTTCCAATCTCGTTACGTGTTGTGCGCCCTCCCCGCAGCGTAACGACCCCATGCTTGTAACGTCCCCATCTCGCCGCAGTTGCAGATGGGGGCCGGAAGGACCGCCATGAGAAATCGTCTATTGCGCTTCCATGTTCTGGCTTCCGTAGCGGCGCTTGCGCCTGCTTTCACGGTTCCAGCACTCTCTTCTGCAGCAACCGTTGCCAATCCGCTGTGCCCGAACAACACCGCGCTGTTCGACCCGGATTCCGGCAAGGACATCACAGTGCCACCCGGCTTCACCGTTTCTGTTTTCAAAGCGGGACTCAACTTCCCGACGGGAATCGCCTTCCGCGGCAACAAGGAGAACTTCGAGGTCTACGTGCTGGAGTCGGGCCACGGCCTACCGAGCCGGTGCAACGAGCAATCGAACTTCGGCAGCGGCGACTTCGATCCGAAAAATCCATTCACACCCGACATTCTTGTCTTCGATTCCAATGGAAAACTGCTGCGAACACTGGCGAAGCCCACTGCCAGCGGTGGGTTCCAACCCGCAGGGCCCGCGGTGGACATTGGATTCGAACGCGGTACGCAGGGCGGGCGGCTATTCGCGAGCGATTCGAACCAGGCGACGCACGCCCAAGGTCAAAACAACAGCTCACGGATCGTGATCGTCGATCCGGACAGCGGCAAGGTCACGCCATTCATCAGCCACTTGCCAACCGGCGACCATCCAACGGAACAGTTTGCGTTCAAGGACAATTGGATCTATTGGTCGCAGGGTTCCACCACGAACAGCGGCGTGGTCGGCAGGGACAATGGCGGCGGAACGAATCAGCAGGACATCCCGTGTCAGGACATCGTTCTGAGCCAAAACGTCTTCGACTCCGGCGGCGGCATCAAGACCAGCGGCTATTCGCCGTTCGGTGTTCAGCGTCCGGGCGCGACGGTGAAGGCATTCGAAAGCGCCACGCACCACGGTGTTTGCGATGGCGCGATCTTGCGCGCACCGCTTAACTCGGCTCATCCGGAAAACGCGATCGAGCCATTCTCGTGGGGTTACCGCAACGGCTATGCCATTCGCTTCGCACCCAACGACCATCCGTTGGCCGGCGGGCTGCTGGTTGGTGAAGACGGCCCCGACGAGCGCGGTGCCCGCCCCACCAACAATGCGCCGGATGTGCTTCAGATCGCCCGACAGAATGCCGATGGCACGCCCGATTATCACGGCTGGCCGGACCAATTCGGGTTCCTGGCGTCGAGCCAGGCGGTGTTCAATCCGATCGGCGGCCCCAGCGACGATCTGTGCGTCTTCGATCCGACAGGGCCTAATAAGTGCACAGCGGCAAGCCTGGCGCAGATTCTTACGGAAGACGTGCCAATCCGCGATGTACTGGCGGGACCGCCACAGTCGATCACGTCGCCACTCGGGCTCGAGGCAGCCGACTCGTCATTCACCGGGATCGATTTCGTGCCGAAGTCTTTTGTAGGTGGGCCGGTCGCACCCGGGGCGGCGTTATATACGCTTGAAGGCGATTTCGGATTCTCGCCGCCGAACGCCACGTCGCCCGCACCCGAAGTCGGTCATGAGGTCAAGCTGATCAACTTCGAACAGAAGGGCAATCAGGCGCTTGCTCTCAAGGTCCAGGGATTCGCCCGCAACATTACCGGCGATCAAGCATTCATCAGCCCGGATCATCCTTCGGGATTCAATCGACCGACGATGGTGCGGTTCGGGCCTGACGGCTGCGCCTACGTTGCGGATTACGGCGCCGTACGCGACAACGGCGAAGACACTCACTTCGTCGGAGCCGACAATGGCCCGTTGCTACAAATTCCCGGCACCGGGGTCATCTGGAAAATCTGCAAACGGTAGAAATTCAGCGAACGGTTAAGGGCGGCGTTCTGCCGCCCTTTTTAAACATGATGATGCAACGCATCTGCTGGTCGCGGGCAAAAGAAAACGGCCACGCGGTGACGCCGCTTCCCACACGCCGCAATGTGACAGCTTCGCATCGTGGCGCAGCACGAAGGTCGGACGACGCGCCGGCCTCCAATAAAACTTCTTTTCCGCGGTAGACACCGCTCGACCAGTTCGCAACCTGCGGCGCCGTGCACGAATCGACGCGCGGTACCTGCGACGATCGCTGGAGCGATGTCATTGCTTCGTGTCAGCATGGATTTTCGCGTCTGCCACCACTGCGCAGGGATTGCGCGTGAAGCGCGCGGCCAATGTCAGGAAAATGCCAGGAAGCAGCGAACAATCTAAGTTTCAAACAGCACTCACGATCTCGTTATTCCATCGCGATACGCGCTCGCTCCACCGCAGCGTATTGAAGGAAAAGCAACGAGTCGTCTACCTGGATACGCTGATTTCGCAGCGGTTAGCGCGATTGGTGCGCGCGACACGAACCAATGCCGTTCAAGGAATGGGTAGCGGCTGTTTATTTCACCGAGGACGCGTTCGCGGTTTGGGATAGCGGCGGTCCATCTGGCAAGGCTTCTCAACTCTTCGGGATTACGCAGCCACCGGTCGGGCGTCTGCTCGCTCCAGACGACGGTCTCCTGTCCGTGGTTGCGGCGCGCGCGACGAAAACGCAAACCCGGTGAATTGTCTGGCGCCCGCCGAATTTGTCGAGTTCTTTCCACGGACGCGACCTGTTCGTCCCGGTTGCCGCGTGCATTTGCTCGAGGAGACGTTCCGATCGACGCGATCGAGGAGACGAGCGAGTTGCAAGTCCGTCTCGGTTCGAACGACCTGTCCGAGGTAATTTACACCGATCATTACGGGAACGCTCTCACCGGCCTGCGCGCTCACAAACATTCGCGAGGATCACCTCGACCTCGGTGTGCGGCACACCGAGCGCTTCGATCACGTGCTTCACCGTCACGCCAGGCGCGCACACGAAAGCTATGTCGCGTTTTCTTCTTTGAAGAGGCAGAAAGTCGTTCAGCTCTTCGTAGAACCTGAAGCTCGCTGCTGCCTGTCTCATCCGGTGCGGCGGCGGGCTTCTAATCCCAGCGATCATCCCTCACCTGCACGATTCCCTGTTCGACGCGCACCGGAAACGTCGGCACGGGCTCATACGCCGGCGGGCTCAGCGCTTCGCCACTGATGACGGAGAATCGCGCACCGTGTCGTGGGCACGTGACTTCCGCACCTGCGACGGTGCCGCCGGAGAGGATTCCGCCGTCGTGCGTGCACATGTCCTCGATCGCGTAGTATTCGCCATTGACGTTGAATACTGCTATCTGCGTGTCGTCCACATCGACGGCGCGCCAAGATCCGGACAGCAATTCTTCTGCCGGCGCAACGTTGATCCATTCGGACATCTCAGAGCATTCCTAACTCGAGCCGTGCCGCCTCGGACATCATCGCGCGCGACCATGGCGGATCCCATACCAGATCCACGTGTGCTTCGTTAACGCCCGGAACGTTTCTGACCGTTTGCTCGACCATTCCGGGAAACGTTTGCGCAACCGGGCAACCAGGCGCAGTGAGCGTCATGCGAATGGTTACGACGCCTTGGTCGTTCACGTCCAGCGCGTAGACGAGACCCAAGTCGTAGATGTTGACCGGTATCTCCGGATCGTAGACGGTACGAAGCGCTTCGATGACGCGCTGCTTGAGCGCGTTGCCATCCGTTTCGGATTCGCCGGGTCGGTGTAACCAGTCGAAGGTAGACATTCCTTCTCTACTCCGTTGAGACGGGTTCTGTCTGCCTGGCCAGCGCTGCGCGCAGCGTATGCCATGCGAGCGTCGCGCACTTCACTCGCACCGGGAATTCGCGCACGCCGGCGAGAACGTCCAGCTTGCCGAGATCGACGTTAGGCGTCCCGCCACCCCCCGCGACTACATCGCGGAAACCCTGAAACAGCATTTCGGCCTCGTGCTCGGTTTTGCCCTTGATGCTCTCCGTCAGCAGCGATGCAGAAGCGGTCGAGATCGCGCATCCGGAGCCCTCGAAGCTCGCATCGGCGATCACGCCGTCCTTGAGCTTGACGTAGAGGGTAAGCCGATCGCCGCACAGTGGATTGAATCCTTCCGCTTTGCGATTGGCGTCGGCCAGCGAGCGAAAGTTCCGCGGCTTCCGGTAGTGGTCGAGGATGACCTCCTGGTAGAGATCGCGCAGATCACTCATGGGCCGCTCACTGTCCAAACAGCGCCTGCACTTCGCGCACACCCTCGATCAGCGCGTCGACTTCGCTGCGCGTGTTGTAGAGCGCGAACGACGCGCGAGCCGTCGCCGGCACGCCAAAATGATCCATTACCGGCATCGCGCAGTGATGTCCCGTTCGAATTGCGATGCCCCGGTGGTCGAGAATCGTGCCGATCTCATGCGGGTGTATACCTTCGAGCGTGAACGACAGAATGCTGGCCTTGTCGCGCGCCGTACCAATCTGCGTCAATCCGGGCAATTCGTCGGCGCGACGAGTCGCGTAATCGAGCAGGTCGTTCTCGTGAGCAGCGATCGCATCGAGCCCGATCGCCTCGACGTAATCGATTGCGGCGGCGAGGCCGATGGTTCCCGCGATGTTCGGCGTGCCCGCCTCGAACTTGAACGGCAACGCGTTGTACGAGGTCTTTTCGAACGTCACGCGACTGATCATGTCGCCGCCACCCTGGTAAGGCGGCATCGCGTCAAGCAGCGCGGCCTTGCCGTAAAGCACGCCGATGCCTGTCGGACCGTAGAGCTTGTGCCCGGAGAAGGTGTAGAAATCACAGTCGAGCGCGCGCACGTCGACGTTGAGGTGCGGCGCCGCTTGCGCGCCATCGACCAGCACCGGCGCTCCGACCGCATGCGCGAGGTCGATGATTCGGCGAACCGGGTTGACCGTACCGAGCGCATTGGAAACGTGCGCGATCGCAACCAGTCGCGTTCGCGGATTGACGAGCGCTTCGAGCTTGTCCATCCGCAGCATACCGGCGTCATCGATGGGTGCCACGCACAACCGCGCCCCGGTCTGCTCGCACAGGAGCTGCCACGGGACGATATTCGAATGGTGCTCCATCTCCGTCACGAGGATCTCATCGCCTGCCTTGAACCGGCTGCGGCCATAGCTTTGCGCGACCAGGTTGATCGCCTCTGTCGTGCCGCGCGTGAATACAATTTCCTTGGTGTCCGCCGCATTGATGAATGCTCGCACCTTCTCCCGTGCCGCTTCGAACGCGTCGGTCGCGCGTTGGCTCAGGTCGTGGATGCCGCGGTGTACGTTCGCATTGAGCGTGGTGTAGTAACGATTCTCGCAATCGATCACGCTGGCCGGTTTCTGGCTCGTCGCTGCGTTATCGAGATAGACGAGCGGCTTGCCATGAACCGTCTGTTTCAGGATCGGGAAGTCCTCGCGCCAGCGGGCGACATCGAACTGGAGGTGAGCAGCCTCGACCGCACGGATTTCGTTGACGGCGCTTTTCATGACAACGTCCCCACTGCCACGCGGTCGGACAAAATCCCCTGTAATCGATCGCGGAGCGGTGCGATGCCGCAGCGGCTCACGATCTCCTCGGCAAAGGCATGAGTCAGCAGTCTCCTTGCCGCGTCGTCGTCGACGCCGCGTGAACGAAGATAGAAAATCTGGTCCTCGTCCAACTGGCCGACCGTCGCGCCGTGGCTGCATTTCACGTCATCGGCGAAGATCTCCAGTTGCGGTTTGGTATCGACCTCGGCGCCTTCGGACAACAACAGATTGCGATTCGACTGATGCGCGTCGGTCTGTTGGGCGTCGGGGCGGACAATGACTTTGCCGTTGAACACCGCGCGCGCCGCACCATCCAGCACACCTTTATAGAGCTCGCGGCTCACGCCCCGCGGTTTGGCGTGGTCAATGCACGTATGGTGATCCACGTGTTGCCGGCCATCAGCCATGTACAGGCCGTTGAGCGTAGCGTCGCAGCCCTCCGCGTCAAAGCGTGTTGTGATGTCGTTGCGCGACAGCGCCGCACCGAGCGCGAACGAGCAGGACGTGAAACGGCTACCCTCCCCTTGTTGCGCATGAATAACGCCAACATGAAACGCGCGCCGCGATTCCTGTTGCAGCTTGCAGTGCTCGATCTGCGCGCCCTGCTCGACTTCGATCCGCGTCGAGGCATTCGTCAAAGCAACGATATCGCCCAACCCGACGTAGTGCTCGACGACCGTCACTCGCGATCCGGCGCCGCAGCGAATCATCGTTCGCACATGAATTCCCGTATCGGCTTGCGTGCTGATGAACAGCAGGTGAATCGGCTCGTCGATCGCCATACCGGCCGCGACGTCGATGTACGCGCCATCGGCCCAGAACGCTCCGTTGAGCACATCGAATCCCGTGGCCAGCGCTCCGGCATCCTCAGCGAGCAACGGCTCAAGCCGGTCCGTGTCGTCCACCAGCGCCTTCGCGAGGTTTTGCACCGTCACGCCGGCGGGCAGCGAATGAACGCACGACAGCGCCGCGTCGTAACGGCCATTGACGAAGACCAGCCGATGCGCGCCGGCCAGTGCGAGCGCGTTCACTTGCGCCGCATCTACGCCGTTCGAAGCTGCAGGGCTCATGAAAGCGCGCTTCTCGATGCTCGCGACATTCGTGTATTTCCAATCCTCGTGACGCGTCGTCGGAAAACCCAGCTCAGCGAAACGATCGAACGCTTCGCGGCGGGCGTTCCGCAGCCACGGCAGGTTTGCGCCGGCGAGCTGCGGCTCAAGCCGCGCGAATTGGTCGCGATAATGGGAATACGCCGCTGCGTTCATCTCGGAGCTCATGCCGATTCCGCGGCGGACGCGGATGCAACCGTTTCGGCGTCCACCCAGGCATAGCCTCGCCGCTCGAGGTCTTGCGCCAGCTCGGGACCACCGGACTTGGCGATACGGCCGTGCGTTAACACGTGCACGAGGTCGGGCACCACGTAATTGAGCAATCGCTGATAGTGCGTCACCAGGATGATCGCGCGCTCGGGGCCGCGCATCGCGTTCACGCCGTCGGCGACGACCTTCAATGCGTCGATGTCGAGGCCCGAATCGGTCTCGTCGAGGACCGCGAGCTTCGGCTCGAGCACCGCCATCTGCAGAATTTCGTTGCGCTTCTTCTCGCCGCCAGAAAAACCTTCATTGACGGCGCGGTTAAGCAGCACCTGATCCATGTCCATCTTTTTCAGCTTGTCCTTGATTCGCGCCAGAAACTCGATCGCGTCGAGCTCCGGCTCGCCGCGATGCTTGCGGATCGCGTTGAGCGCCGCCTTGAGCAGATAAATGTTGCTGACGCCCGGGATCTCAACCGGATATTGGAAAGCGAGAAACACGCCTTCGCGTGCCCGCTCCTCCGGCGCCATGTCGAGCAGGTTGCGGCCTTCATAGGTGACTTCACCGGCCGTCACACGAAAAGGCTCGCGTCCGGCCAGGACGTGCGCGAGCGTGCTCTTGCCGGAACCGTTCGGTCCCATGATTGCGTGCACTTCGCCGGCCGCGACACGCAAATCGACGCCGCGCAAGATGGGCTTGTCATCAACGCTGACGTGGAGGTTCTTAATTTCGAGCATCGCCATCTCAGCCGATACTCCCTTCCAAACTTACGCCGAGCAGCTTCTGCGCCTCGACCGCGAATTCCATCGGCAGCTCCTTGAAGACCTCCTTGCAGAATCCGTTGACGATCATCGAGACGGCGTCTTCGGAAGAGAGTCCGCGCTGCATGCAGTAGAACAATTGATCTTCGCCGATGCGCGATGTCGAGGCTTCGTGCTCGACCTTCGCCGTGGCGTTCTTCACCTCGATGTAGGGGAACGTGTGCGCTGCGCACTTGTCGCCGAGCAGTAGCGAATCGCACTGCGTGTAATTGCGCGCGCCCACCGCGCTCTTCGCTACCTTTACCAGCCCCCGATAGGCATTCTGGCCGTGTCCCGCAGCGATGCCCTTGGAAAGAATCGTGCTGCGCGTGTTCTTGCCGAGGTGCGTCATCTTCGTGCCGGTGTCGGCTTGCTGATAATGGTTGGTCAGCGCGACCGAGTAGAACTCGCCCACCGCGTTGTCACCCTGCAACACGACGCTCGGGTACTTCCACGTGATCGCCGAGCCGGTCTCCACCTGCGTCCACGAAATCTTCGAATTGGCCTCGCGGCAGTCGCCACGCTTGGTGACGAAGTTGTAGATGCCGCCCTTGCCCTCCTTGTCGCCCGGATACCAGTTCTGCACCGTCGAGTACTTGATTTGCGCACCCTCGAGCGCGACCAGCTCGACGACGGCGGCATGGAGTTGGTTCTCATCGCGCATCGGCGCCGTACAGCCTTCCAGATAACTGACATATGCGCCTTTGTCGGCGATGATCAGCGTGCGTTCGAACTGACCCGTGTCCTTCGCGTTGATGCGGAAATAAGTGGATAGCTCCATCGGGCAACGCACGCCCGGCGGGATATAGCAGAACGAGCCGTCGCTGAACACGGCCGAGTTGAGCGTCGCAAAGAAGTTGTCGGTGTACGGTACGACCGATCCGAGGTATGGCTGCACGAGTTCCGGATGTTCCTGCACGGCTTCCGAAAACGAGCAGAAGATGATGCCGAGCTTGGAAAGCTGTTCCTTGAACGTCGTCGCGACCGAGACGCTATCGAATACCGCGTCCACCGCCACGCCCGCGAGGAGCTCGCGCTCGCGAAGTGGGACGCCGAGTTTTTCGTACGTCTTGAGGAGCTCGGGATCGACTTCATCGAGGCTCTTCGGTCCGCCGTTCTTCGATTTCGGCGCAGAGTAGTAGGCGATCTCCTGATAATCGATCGGCGGGTGCCGCACCGTCGCCCAGTTCGGTTCGGTCGTTGTGAGCCAATGACGGTAGGCTTTAAGCCGCCACTCGAGCATGAATTCCGGCTCGCGCTTCTTGGCGGAAATTAGGCGAATCACGTCCTCGCTCAGGCCTTTCGGCACGACGTCAGCTTCGATCTCGGTGAAGAAACCGTGCTTGTACGGCCGGTTCATCAGTGCTTCGAGCAATGTGCTCATGATCGCTTCGAATCCTTCGTAAAAGCGGTCGAACCATAGGACTGCCGTTGCGCCAATTTCAGCGGCTGCACTTCGGCATTACGCGACGCCTGCCTGGCGATTAGCTGAGCCAGACTGACCGATGCCAGATAGCCGCTAATGACCTCGTTCAAGTCATCCCATAACTCGTGAGTCATGCATCGCTTGCCGTCGTGGCAATTGAGCTTGCCGCGACACTGCGTTGCATCGATGGGCTCGTCGACTGCTCGGATGATCTCCGCCACCGAAATGTCGTCGGGCAGCCGCGAAAGGCAAAACCCGCCGCCTGGTCCGCGCACGCTCTCGACCAGCCGGTGATTCCGCGGTCGCGCAAACAGCTGCTCGAGGTACTGCGGCAAGATTTTTTGCCGTGCGCTGATGTGCGCCACGATCACCGGACCGTTTCGCCCGCTCAGCGCCAAATCCAACATGGCCGTAACGGCGTAGCGTCCTCGAGTCGTGAGCCGCACTGCAAGCCCAAGCCTGGTTAATACTCTAGTATTTTTGTCAGCTATTTAGCAGCGAAGTTCACTCAAGGTGTCTTCTGCAAGATCTCGAGAGCGGCGGATTAACAGTCCGTCATCCCTGAGTTGAAAATAAAAATGGAAATCAAGTGCTTATGTCCTTCTCACTGGGGTCCTTTTTTGGATTTAATGGCGGTTAACGCCCCTGGACGTTCAGATCTACCGACTTAATAGACCCCCGCTTCGGACGTGGGCGCAACGGCGGGATTCGAATCCATCGGCAGGTACCCCGATCTCATCAATGATCAACAGTCGATAGGCGAGGATGCCGCGCCTGAGCGCCTGTGCGAGCTGGTCTTGGCGCAACGCGGCGGTCATGGTCCCGACGCGCACCTCGCCGGGCCACCTGACCGCGAGACCGTCGAAATCCTTCCTGCAACGCACGGCCAGACTACTGACTGGTCGCATCATCGATCGCCGCTCCCATTCGACTCACGTCTTCTTGAACCATGCGCAGATGGATTCTAAGTCGGTGCAGGTCGACTTCGAATGGGCGTGCGACCTTGAGCAACCGAACGGCGGATTCAATTTCAGCGATTCGTGTCTGACACTCGACGACTCGGGATCTGTCTGCGCTCTGATCGAGTTCGCGTTCGAGGTTTCCCAAAGCCCGGTGTAATCGCTCGATACGACGGACGTGTAGCCACCTGTAGAAGCGAGGCGCAAAGCCAATGATCGGAATCAGCATCGCGACGACCGGAATGGCAAAGAACACAATTCGGTTGAGGAGCGAGGTAAGCCAGAAGGACGTGTACCGCTGCCAAAAGGTCGGGCCCGTGCGGTAAAACGCCTCTGCGGTTGGAGAGAGGGGCAAATCATTGGGTTGTTCGGCAGGGAATTCACCGAGACGATTAAAGGGGCCTGGTGCTCCGTGGACTTCGCGCATGGCTCCGAGCAGCAAATATTGCAAGGCAGGGTGAAGGTCCTTTCGTACGAGCAATCTGTTGCGCAAGGCAAGTAGGTCCATGTCCGAACTCGGAATGTCGCGGGTCAAGCTAATGAGACCTCCCCATAACACCAAACGCTTCAGTCCGGGGACCGTTTTGGCGATTGCTTCAGCTTGCGCCACGTTCATTAATTGGACCCCAGGAGCATCGAGTGCGCGCTGCAGGATGCTGTCATCAATTTGAGTTGGAACCATAGCTACA